>JACCDP011085090.1_pt1 | contig 30179 bp, 32 predicted proteins | sample 7445841 | NCBI WGS metagenome assembly JACCDP01 (sample SAMN15323441, study PRJNA562643) | freshwater metagenome | isolation source: river surface water | place: USA:Blue River Watershed | collected 2017-08-17 | reverse complement strand
TAGTTTTTAATATTTTTTTTTTTTAATTTATTTTTTTTTAAATTTTAATTATTTTTTTTTTAATTTATTATTTTCTTTTTCAAATTTATAAAAGTTTTTCTGTATCTCACTATGTGAGATATGGATACGTAGTATCCACAGAAAAACTTTTATAAATTTGAAAAAGAAAATAATAAATTAAAAAAAAAATAATTCAAATTTAGAAAAAAATAAATTAAAAACAAAAAATATTAGAAACTAAAAAAAACTAAAATAGAATACAAAATTCTAAATCAGAATATTTTAGAATCTAATAAATTCTAAATCAGATTTTCATAAATTCATAAAATTCTAATCCAATTTTATTTAGATTCTAAAAAAATCTAATCCAATTTTTCATCAACTCACAAAAAACTAACTCAGATTTATTTAGAATCTAAATAAAACTGATATAAAGAATTTTCAACACATCCCAAATACAATGTCAGACAAAATTATAATTACCGACCCCAAAATTGTTGCATACTATGCAGCAAACAAAAACCTTAATATTGTCACAATTAATCACATCTTTATTGACATCCTCAATAAACTGTCAACAAACCTGTCAAACATCACAGAGGAAACCATCAATTCAAGAATCCTACAAATTGTTACAGACATCAATTCAAATATGAACTCTTTCAAACTGGAATTTCTTCTGGCACTGCAAGAAAACAAATCTATATACATTGAAGAACTTAAAAATATATTATCCACGCAGTCTCTATCAAACACAGAAAAACTCAACGCAATTATTGAAAAAAATAATGACACGTTGCTTACCAAAACACACAATTTAATCAATGACATTATTCCCAAAAACCAAGACCGCTGCATCTCATTCATTGAAAACAGTATCAAGTCTTGTTGCTCCGCCATCAACGCCGACACACAAAAACTTCTGTCTATTACCAATGATGCAAACCCGGAAAATAACACAAAGACAATCATTGAAAACGTTGAAAATCAATTGAATCGTATGATATCCACTGTGCAACAACCCATTTTGCAACTCATTCAATCCAGTGAAGAACGCCAAACCACCAACATCAACAACATCAAAGAAAATCTGCTTATTCAAAACAACACGCAACAACTTATGTCCACTGAATTAAACAATTTTTTTGGAAGATACAAAAACAAATCACAATTCAAAGGGTCTGTTGCAGAAACAGAACTTTATTTTATGCTTCAACACGTTGTTCCTTCCGCTGAAATTATCAATGTTGCCGGTAGTATTGCCAACTGTGACTACTGTGTCAAAAGAAAGGGCGAACATAATCCAAACATATTGTTTGAAAGCAAGGATTACACAAACTCTGTCCCCACCGATGAAATAGATAAATTTAAACGCGATATTCAACTGCAAAAAACCCACGGCATATTAATTTCACAAAACAGTCCAATCACATTCAAAACACCCTTTCAAATTGATATTATCAATGGTTTAATCCACGTTTACATTCCCAATGCTGAATACAACACAGAAAAACTAAAAACCGCCATTGATATTATTGACAGTCTGCACCAAAAACTTCAAGAACTGGAACAAGGCGATGACAAAATATCAAAAACTCAATTGGACGATATTTTGGAAGAATACAAAGAATTCGCATTGAAAAAAACCCGCGTTATTGAAACAATCAAAACCTTGAACAAACAATTACTTGACCAACTGGAAGATATTCAGTTGCCCAGTCTCCGACTCTTCCTTGTTCAAAAAGGCAAAATAGAAAACGATGCAAACCTTGAATGCAATTTTTGTAACTCATATGTTGGCAAAAATAAAGCAAGTCTAAGTGCACACAAAAAAGGCTGCAAATATAATCCAGCATTAAAAACCACCAATGACACAATAAATATCGCAGACACACAACAAGACAGTGAACCCATTTGTCAACCTGCCTCTGTTCCCAATATTATTAAACAAATTCCTGTCAAAGTAGTTCGTGCTAAAAAATCAGCATAATGCAATTATTCTTGCAGCAATTATGCAGTCAGCCCTGTGCATAAGTGCTCGCTTCGCTCGCACGGCGCCCTTCGGGCGCCAGCGGCCGCAGGCCGCCCCCTGTCACGCGGTCGGGCTTGCCCGTTCTAAAATTGAACTCATTTCTCTTATTCATCTTGTTATGCACATATTTTTATCAAATGTCCATTCTTTATTCCCTTCCACCCCTGGTTCAAGCCACTGTTGTCAAACGACCTTCCGCGTTAATTAAATCACCATATGTCGCTGATGTTATTCTCTCCAATAACACCAACTCTCTTGCACATTCTTTATCTCTCGGTTGCAAAGGTCTTTGTGACAAAGATGCCACTGTGTTTCTCACTGAACTTCATTCCAATCACAAAGATAATAAACCTCATTGCAAACATACTATTCAATTTGCTTTTCAAGACAATGTTCTTGTTGGTGTGAATCCAAAACTCGCTGAACATATTATCCACAATGCTCTTAAAAATAATTTGTTGCCATTTCTCAACAATTTATTGCATATTAAACGTGAAGTCTCTGTCTTTATTGATAAACACGTTGACTCACGCTTTGATTTTGGTGGTTATACCCACGACGGTGCACCCTTCTTGCTTGAAGTAAAAAATGTTCCACTCGCCTTTCATATCAATGCCGTTCCAAAAGACAAAAAACACTTTGTTCCTCCACCTGATGCCGACCCAATGAAAAAAATTGCCGTGTTTCCTGATGGCCATAAAAAACATATTAACGACCCCGTCAGTCCACGTGCCTTGAAACATATTCGTGAACTTACTTATTTAAAACTTAATACTTCCGCGCGCTGCATTCTTTGTTTTGTTGTGCAACGACACGACGCTGCCACTTTTGAACTTTCCGCAACCGATCCTGAATATGCCGATGCTGTTCGTTATGCCATCTCTGTCGGTGTTGAAGTTTATGCCATCTTTATCAGATGGTCATTGGAGGGTCACGCGTATTTACATAACATTTTGCCTGTTCAATAATTTCAAAAACCCCAATGAATACAAAAACCCTCAAAAACACGCATTTTTCTCTCTCGTTTGAATAAAAAACTTGGCCAACCAATTTTTTTTTTCATAAACTTTTCTGTTCAACATATTTTGGTTGCGCCTTCAATTGTTACGCCGCATTAACTTAATGTTAAGTTTCACGACGGTAATAAGTTTCACGACGGTAATACAGATTTTGCATCATTGTATCTGTTCTTTATGATGTATACTGCTGATAACCCTAATAACAGCACCTCTGTTCCACTTCTCACCAACATCGGTGTTTGTTTGGTTTCAATGCTGTAATAAATCCACATTCCCGATGACCCAATTCCCAATAAACAAAATATGAGTGAATAAACGTTGGTGCTTTTGTTTTTCCATAGCAAATACATAAATATTATTCTCCCAATGACCGATAAAGATGTTGCTGTATATGGGATACTGTCTATTTCCATTATCTTTATTGGGGTTTTATCTTAAATGCGTGTGACGCAGTTGTCACACACCAAAGTTTGATTCCTTTTTTTCAGGCAATTGAAATAACCTTGAAAACAGGCATTTTTCTCTGTTTTTGAGAAATATCTCTCTCGCCACAATTTCCAAAACCCTTTCACAATAATTTATTTTCTTAATTTGTTTCTTTTATTCAAGATTTTGTGTGACAATTTTTTACGCGGTTTTGCAACACTTCTTTATCGCGGCTCTTGTTGAAATATTGTTTACAAAGGTTGTTGTTAATGATCGCCCCAACGGAGCCGCCCGTGGGCGGCAACGCACCGTTGGGGGCGACACCTGTTACAAAAAGTTATTGTAACGTCTTGTTCATACATCTGTCATAAAGAATCATTGATTTTACGCTGTTTTCAACACTTCTTTATCGGGGCTCTAGTTGAATTAACAATAAGTGCAGTGTATATTTAGTAATACAAACCAATGCCCATTGGTTTGTTCGTCTCTCTCATAATTTATTGATACAGTATAACAATGAATTATATATCTTGCAACACAGACGTCTGCAACTGTGCCACAAACAAAACATATCACATTTATGGAATGTGCATTCCGTCAACTACGTGTCAACACACAATACATTATTTTGACAATCGGAAAAAAGACCATCGCATTAATGGTGCTGATATTGTGCGACTGTTTAATGTGGACGGACTTTGTTTGCCTGCACATTTTGAACAATACCGAGAACACGTCAGACAACTTGACAATCCCACCCCAGAAGAACACGTGCAAAACAATTTGCGTCAACAACTTGTCAAGCAAAAATCTGAAACCCGGCTTCAAAAACAACAAGAACTTACCACATTGTTTAATCGCAAAGCGGTGCTGCCTTCCCGCCAAAATTCTGCAAGCAATTTATAGGGTTATGCAATATGGCCAACCTGGTGCAATTATTATTGCTGTTCCAACCACGTGACACAAAAATTGAACTCTTTATGCAAAACAATATAATTTATTATACAAACAATTATGAACACGCCCTTGCTTGACTCTCTATTCAATAAATGCGTATCTGGATACCATCTTGTTCACAATAACCCTATTAAAGAAGCCGTCTGGGAACACATCAACTCCGAAGTGTTTATTGCTGCCGGCATCAATGTTATTGAACAAAGCGATGGTTCGCACAAATCCGGTGCTGACATAAAATCCGATATTGGTGCTTTATCAAATAAATCTTCCACATACGATACACCCTCCAAAAACTCGTTCAAAATCAGTTCTTATCGTCTATCCTCTATTTGCTCTGATAAAAACAATGGCTGCATATCTGATATTATTGCTGAAATAAATCGCCGTAAAAACTATGATTATTATTCCATAATCGTTCGCTGCGAAACCACGCACACCATTGATTACGATTGGTATTTGATACCTGCTGATTTGCCACAACTTTGTCCAGCCACTTACATTTGGACTTGCAAACAGTCCAGAACACAAGACCGCATTGTCGGTTGGCAAACCAATGTCGTTGAAGGCTCATCTATGTCTATATCATTCAGTATGTCTTCACAACTCTGGATTTCACTTGCTCTCACTGAAGATATGAAAAAATATATTATATCTTCTTGCTCTGTAAAACGCGGCAAAACAATGACTTTTATTCAACTGTTTGACAAGTTTGCAGACGCTGGTTTATCAGTTCAACATATGTTGGATTAATTTCTATTCCAATGTATGGCATACGGAGCCGCTTCGCGGCGACGCATTCACTTCCAGAACCTGCAAATGGCACCAATACTATTCCATCTTCCTGTCTGCAAGATTTCAATAATTTTTCACAAAGCGCCAGTGGTTTTTGTGTTGGGTGGTCTACACGCTCTTTGGCTCCTGCTCCACCTGCTAGTGCTGGAACCTTGATTACGTCTCTTGGTAATGCCCCCTCCGGATGTGCTGCATATATTGTTGTTTTATCACCATTGCTGAAACGACCCTTGGTAGCCTTGCGCTCCTTTCCTGCTGCGCCATTCAAAAACCCCTCTGTATATGGTTCGCGCACGTCATCTCTGTTAAATATCTTGTCTGCCTTCCACAATACCAAGATGCTTTCGTGCGACCGCTGCCAGAAATTAAGTGACGCCACGTTTTTATTGGTATAATGCCATATAATCCAACGGCGATTGATATCCATTGGAACACGTGCAGTAATTAATGCCAGTATTTCACTGAATCCATAAATAAACATTGTGCCATTGGGTTTCAATATGCGTAAACACTCTTTGATCCACACATCCGTCCATTCCAAATATACATTCAATGGTTGTTTGTCACTGTTATTTCCAAAATCCTTCCCTATATTGTAGGGAGGATCCGCAATAATTATTTGTGCGATATTGGATTCCATAGTCGGCAATATTTGCATCGCGTCACCATTTACTATTGTGTTCAACATATCACCATTCACTGCTGCTGTTGTTGCCGCCGCATCGGCATTGTTTGTTGCGACTTCGTGTTCTTTGATTAACTTTATTAATTTGTCTTTGTTTTTCCCACTGTATCCACGAATACCATTTGTTTTACAATAGTCAACCAATTCTTTTTGCGTTTTGTTTTCCATCATCTTTGTATTTGTTGTTGTTGTTTTTGTGTTTGACTTTTGTTCAAATCAATTTTATTGTTTCTGCACACACAAATTCGTTCAACACACACTTTCATCTGATTTAGCAAATTTTTATCTTCCTGAAGGTTATAAAATGTCTAGTTTCGCATTCATCAAGCCACAAAATGGTCTTTGGAAAGATGCCAAGATCGCCAAAGTTCAATCGCAAATCTTGGACAAAATTACTGCTCTCCCTGAAGCCGTTCGCAGAGACAAATTCAATATGGAACTTCTCCTTATGATTTGCCTTATGATTGAACACAAAATTGACAACAGCGGCAAAAAAGACAAAATGAAGATTGACAAAAAACTTGTTGCTGTTCAAATTATGGTTTCCCTCTTTGGTCAAATGAACCCCGGTGAACTCAAAACCATCACTGACCACATTGAATACCTCCACGACAACGGTATGATTACCAAATTCCCTTGGTATAAAACCGCTTCTGCCACTGTTGCCGACTGGTTCAAAAAAAAACTCGCGTAATCCGAGATTGGATTTTAAACTATGTTCAGGGAGGTATTATTGATACTTTTTTGCAAAAAATGAATTTGCCGCGGCCGGTATACACTGTTATTACTGTGGCTTGCAATCTTGACCAAATATCCATTGTGCAAGCCGTTATCTCCAAAATGGGACTCTACAAATGGATTGCTTATTGTGTCTATCTCATATTTTTTGCTTAAACTAATATTGTATTAGTTTAAACACGCTTGCAGAACTGCATAATATAATTTTACAATAGTATGGGGTCATAGGGGAACGACGAGTTCCCCTAAAATTGAACCCTTTTTCCATCCCAGTAACATAAAGCAAAATATAATTTACCCTGATTTATTTAAGTATTATTTGCAAAATGAACGCTTCCATTTATATTCCCAATATGCACAACAAGTGGTCTCGCACCGCCATCACCGAGTTCTTTCGCCGTGAAAATTACGGCATTGTTTATCGCATTGATTTTACTGACATCGTTTTGACCGACGGCACCAAAAAACCCAATTTCAAGTCCGCCTTTATCTTCTTTACCACCAACAATCCCGAAAATCCGCTCACCAAAGAACTTGCTCCTCGTGGCTTTCGCATTCATCCCACTATGCGCGTCTCTGATTATCGCGGATTTGACCGTTATGTCAATCACACCAGCGCCAATGGACAACCTGAGTATTGGATTGCGCTGCCCAACAAAAGTATTGTGCCCGATTGCAACGAAACCTTGCAATTTATTGCCAACCGCTTTGCCGCCTGCTATGAATTGTTTCACCTTATTCCGGAAACTGACGAAAGCAACCAAGAGTATGACACTTACGTTCACGATTGCAAATGTTTTGCTGCCTATGAAAACGCAACTGTTGATGAGTTGGACACGATTCAAACCAACAAACATCAGTTGTGCCACAACTCCAAACTATTGTTTGAACGTTTGGTGACTCTCGCATTGGCCTCCGCCAACTTGTCTGACCGCAATATGCTCCGTGGATATTGCCCCGCCGTTGACGAATTTCTATAAACACAACATATATATTTGTATTTGTATTTGTATTTACATTTTAATTTAATTTAACACAATATAACGTGCCTTGCACGTTTTTTCACGTGGGGTTCAAAGGTATTTATAAAACTATTATAAATTATTTTATTATGTTACATCCAATATCATTTTCTATTCCTGAGTGCAAAATAACGCATCCAAAACAGAATCCATACAATAAAATACATTATTTATCCCCACTAATTCCAAACGAGCCTTCCACCTACATTTATAACACAGAAAATGACTATTACACTCAATATAAACAATCATACTTTGCATTAACATTTAAAAAAGCCGGTTGGGATTGTTTGCGACACTACGAAATAATTGCAAACAGTTGTCTTCCATTATTTCCAAATATTGAAAATTGCCCACCAAATACAATGACACATTTTCCAAAACATCTATGTGCCTTATCCAATGCTTTATATTATAAATATTTAAATAATGCGTTGTCTGAAGATTTTCACAAAGAATACAATAATTTATTAACTTTATTTTACAATCATTTATTGACGCATATGACCACCACTGCTATGGCAAATTATTTAATAATAAATTTATATGTGTTGCCAAAATCAATCTTGTTTTTATCTGGAGATATTGGAGTTGACTATTTGCGCTGTTTAACTTTGCACGGACTGAAAGTAAAATATGGTTCTATGTGCCACGATTATCCAAAAATAAAACATTTATATAAAGATTTTGATAATTCATACGAACTTTATGGAAAGGGATATTCTTGCTCCAAATTACTTGACCCAAACATTCACAACAACAATTATGATGAAAATATTGAAACACTAATTAAATCCCATTATTTTGACATTGTAATATACGGGTCTTTGCATAGAGGTCTGCCTTTGTTATCAATGGTTCAACAATATTACATACCTAATGATGTTGTGTTATTGTGTGGTGAAGATATTCATTCACCAGGTTGTTGCAATTATTTTTTAAACAATGGATGTAAAGCATTTGTCAGAGAATTGTAATACAGATTATTATAATGATTATTGAAATTGTATTTCATCCCATTCGCATCAACGACAACGTGTTGTTAGATGCATATAATTCTCTATTTTACGCAGCATCTTTCCGAGAACCTCACACCACTTTTTTATGCAGTATTAAATCGCCAAATAATGTTCAATATTGGTTTATGGATTCCCAGCATTACGACGCTGAATTATTTGAATTGAATGAAAGTGTCAAATATGTCACGCATTTAAAACAATATGACCACATCACTTACGATGACGTTTTGCATAAAAAAAACGACATTGTTAATTTGTTGACCCATCAAACATATACATTCCGATAATATTTGGTCACGTGTTTGTTTTCCTCCTTTTCCAATGATTCCAAAGTCGTGTTCACTATTTTGTTGTCATTATCTGAATATAATATTTTACGAATTTTATATCCCTTTTTGTCCGACAGTTCGCGCATTTTTTTTATGCAATTTGCACACGGTTTGCTCGGCTGTAATCGGTTTGTCGCGGACACTCTTATTACAACCACGTTAATCGGGGTTTTGACACGTTTTGTATTTGTTTTTAATTTTAGTAATGCCTCCTCCTCTGCGTGCACACCTGCACCCTTCTTTGCATCCATACTATTTGCACCATAACATAATATTTGACATTTCAGGGGGTTAGCGTTCTTTCCCTTTCAACACACACGCCATATGATTATATTCACCGCACAAGCATCCACGCATTTTCTTGGTTCCACTTTCAAAATCCTCAATATTAGTATCCACACTCACACCAAATCTTTTCATAAACAGGTTGTCCAATAAAGTATTCATTATGTTACTTGAGTTGTTTTTGTATTGTTTGTCCGTCTTTAAGTCCTTTTATTAAATCAATTTTTTGCCGAGGGTTTGTTACCTTACCGAGGGTCTCATATATATTCCATTATGTCTTGAATATCCAACGTTAAATACAAATAAGTCATATTATCATACATTTGTGCAGAATGCAATAAATAAAGCACGGACAATGTATTTTCCATTCCATTGAATAAATGTTGCAATGTAATGTTTCTTATTTGAATCCACGGTATAACGCTGTATAAATTGGTTTTCGAACATTCATCAAACATATTTCGCATATCAAAGACATTTGATACATTCCAACTGCTGAAATCAGATGTTAAATTTTTGCAACCAACAAACATATCATTCATAACTTTCACTTTTGACACGTCCCAACCACTCAAATCGGAATTGAAATTTTCACAATCATAAAACATAAAGTTTGTGTGCTCCAAGTGTTTGAATTGCCACCTACTTAAGTCACTGTTAAAATTGCTGCAGCCATTAAACATACATTTTGCAAAATTTAGGTTTGATACATTCCATCGGCTCAAATCACATATTAAACTGTGACAGTAACGAAACATATTGAAAGTATTTGATAACCAATATGTATTCCAATTCTCCAACCCCAACCCCAAAAACGATACGCATCCATAAAACATTTGGGACATATTTGTTATGTTTGACACATTCCATCCACTCAAATTCTCATTGAATGAAACCTTGTCATAAAACAATTTCTCAAATGACCGTATTTTACTTGAAAATTTCCAATGTGTTATGTGACCATACTTTCTTATAATACATTCCTTGTCAACATTGTTGCACCAATTATCAACCGCGGTTTTCAGTTCATCATAAGTTATGAACTTTCTTTGGCCATTGGGCTCATAATAATATTTATTATATTTGGATGAAGGCATTTTCTGGGGTTTTTATTGTCTCTTATTAACGCATCATATAAATATCAATTTTATTGAGGGTTACCGACGCAATGCTAATTCCACGCTTTCCAATGCACCTTCTACCCACCCCTGATTCCGACTGAATGCCTCGCCTACCACAACAATGTTGGGCGCCGGATGCTGCGCCAAACGTATCCAGGATTCATATGTTTCACCCTCCATAAAGGGTCGCATATAATGCGTTCCAATAGGCCAATAATATCTTTTTATTGCTGTCAATGGCAACTCACAACTTGCATCCAATCCTTTTTCCAACAAGCCACTTAAAAATTCGCGACTCTCTTTATCATTTCCAGTTACGTGATTGTTAATGTAATTTGCATTGGAATTGTCACTGTATGCAATCATATAAACATCCTCTGTCATCGGTATTATGCGTTTGCATTGGTTAGGTATTATAACAGACCGTGGCATAAGGGTTTTTATACAGGTGGCCGCTTCGCGGCCAAATTTGCCATATATTCGCACAAATGGTTGTCCCTCCACCTGTCTATACATTCTGTTTTGCCCGTTTCCCAATAGTTGACGCACTGCATCTATCGGCGTTGCCAACACTATGTTTTTGCAATAATATATATGGTGCTCTGTTTCCACTGCATATCCTTTATTTGTTTCTGTAATCTTATAAACCGCTGCATTCAACTTAATCCGCTTTCCCTTCACCATATTGTCCAACAAATCATCCCACGCTATTGACAATCCCGTCCATCCATTGTATCCATCATCCAATCCATAATACATCAGCGTCTCATATACATCGGCCTTTTCCATATCAGTGTATTCATATGATTTCATAAATCGCTGATAATGTGCTGCGCCCAATACTTCCATTCCGTATTGGCGAAATGTTAACTCTTTGTGGCGTCTCTCGTTGTATGCTTGTTTTAACAATTTTACAGTTTCGCGTATTTCTGATTCTGACATCAACCCTTTTGCAACATCTTTATTCACTTCAAATTCGCTCATTGGTATACCGTGTTTGTTGCACAACTGCTGCAACAATTTGTCCTTGGATTTTCGGCCAATTCCCGCACCAATCGACAATTTTGCGTTATACCAGTCGTCCATACCCATTCGGCCACCAATATAATTGTTGGCTTCCAACAATATTATGTTGTTTATTCCTTGCGTTTCCAGTGTTTCGTATGCATACAGTCCTGCAATACCGCCTCCAATAATCAAGTAATCAAACATTATATTTTACACAATGATATAGATACACAGCAATTTGTTGCATAAAACCCCACAATGGATGCCATATTACGTTCTTTATTAAATGATTGTTTAGAACTACTTGCTCAAAACAATAAACCGACGTTGCGCAATAATATTTGCGATATATTAGACCTGTTAGACAATGGTCTTTATGAAACTTCGTCCACAGACGACGACGATGACGATGACGATGACGATGACGCAGAAAGCGTGTGTTCCGATGATATGCCTTTCACAGATGTTGAATTATCTTACATTAAAAATGATGCACATTACGAATATTTAGTTCGTTATTCATTAATTCCAACCTATCCACATCAGTATTACAAATCCTTTATGGATGGATGTGCTTAGCAAAATTTATTTACGCACACATATTATATGCCATACACCGTTCGCAAAGTTAGAGGTCGCAAATGTTACAGTGTTAAAAACACCAAATCCAAAAAAATTCGTGCAAAATGTACGTCACTTACTAATGCTAAAAAACAAATTCGGTTGTTGCGTGCGCTGGAAAATAATCCTAAATTTGTTCCTCGCAAATAAATGATGGGGGAATATTGATTTGATAGTGGCGTTGGTTATCTTTGTTACACACACCAGCATAATATGTTTCAGACGTTATTTGCCCTTGGCAGATGGCAAATCAATTATTGTGAAAAAATCGTTGCGCGAAAAATCCAATTGTCCAATGAAGACCATTGTGGCACTAGCAATAACAAAGACCATTACTTTGGCACCAATGCTCCATTTTGGCCATAGTTGTGGTTATTATATGTATTTTTTACATATGTAAAAACATTGTGTTTTTACATATTACCAATGTTTGCTATCAGCAACGAACAAAACGTTGTTCTTCAACACATTATATCTGGACACAATGTGGTGGTTGATGCAGTGGCCGGTTCTGGCAAATCCACCACCATATTGTCCATTGCAAAAGCCCTTCCAAACAAAAAATTCATTCAATTTACCTACAATTCTATGTTGCGCCACGAAATCAAAGATAAAGCCGCAACATTGGGGCTCAACAACATTGACATTCATACATATCACAGTTTGGCTGTTAAATACTATCATCCATCTGCGCATACCGATTCTGCCATCAGGGCAATTCTTGATTCACCGCCTCGCATTCACATTCCAAAAAAAGACATTGTTGTTATTGATGAAGCACAAGATATGACATATCTTTATTTTGCCTTTGTTATCAAGTATGTAGCCACTATGAAACAGCCATTTCAATTAATGGTTTTGGGAGATTTTATGCAAGGTCTTTATGATTTCAAAGGTGCGGACACGCGTTTTTTAACACTTGCGTCCCAAATATGGGACGGATTCCCCCTGTTAAAAACAAACATATTCCATTATTGCACGCTCAAAACATCGTATCGTATTACCAATCAAATGGCAGCATTTATTAACCAGGTTATGTTGGCAGAAGAACGTCTTCTTGCTTGTCGCGAAGGTTCTGTTAAAGTGGCATACGTGCGAAATCAACAAAGAAACCTTGAAAACTATGTTATTTTTACCATTAATCGTTTGCTATTGTCTTGTAATCCAGATGACATATTTATACTTGGGGCATCTGTTAAGGGCGCAAACAGTTCCATCAGAAAAATGGAAAATGCACTGGTGTCCAATGGAATTCCTTGTTTTGTGCCATCATTTGAAACAGATGCAATAGACGACAAAGTTATTCGCAATAAAATCGTCTTTTCCACGTTTCACAGTGTCAAGGGCAGACAACGCAAATATGTATTTGTTCTGGGATTTGACCAAGGTTATATGCGATTTTATGGCAAACATTTGCAACAAAACTTGTGTCCAAGCACCCTGTATGTGGCTTGCACTCGTGCCACAGAAGGGCTTTATTTGCTTGAACGCGACGATTTTAACACTGACCGGCCGCTGGATTTTTTGAAAATGTCGCAATCAAATATGCAACGGTTGCCATATGTTGATTTCAAAGGGATTCCTTACTTTCCTCCCAATTGCATTCAAGATGATGATTCTGCAAACGGCGCGAATGTTGTCAAAAAACACTATGTTACACCCACTGACCTTATTAAATTTATTCCAGAAAGTGTATTGGAAACTATATGTCCAGTAGTAAACACAATGTTCAAAACAGTTGTTCCAAAAGGCGTTGAGATTGATATTCCAAACATTATTGAAACAAACGCCGGTACATTTGAGGATGTGTCTGACCTCAATGGAATTGCCATTCCTGCATTGTATTACAATTCCTCTGTTATGCAAGACTCCATTGCCATTGCATTGTCCACGTTTCGTTATAATGAACACGTATTTTTGCAAACTATGGCGGCTTCATTGCCGGAACCCTGTATTACGCCATCCGATTACCTGTATTTGGCCAACGTATACATCGCATTTCAAGAAAAACTTTATTTCAAATTGAAACAAATACCGCAACACAATCATAATTGGATTTCGGATGCACACGTTCAATTGTGCAAACGTCGGCTTGATAAAATTATTGGCATTGAATCTTGTCCAGTGATTGAAAAAACCATTATTCATCAATCTATGGATTTGGAACATAATACGCTTGACATATTATTATCTGAATATTTTGACGAGTCTGTGAAATTTCGCTTCACTGCGCGTGTTGACGTTATTACGCAAAACACTTTATGGGAACTGAAATGCGTGCGCGAATTGTCAATGGATCACCAGTTACAAGTTATTATTTATGCGTGGCTTTATCGTCATTTGTATCCAGACGATAATAAAGACGTGAAAATATTTAATATACGCACCAATGAAGTTATGCAATTATGTGCAACCACCGAACAACTTAACTATGTTGTTATTCATCTTTTGCAGGGCAAGTATTATCGCCCGGAGCCTTTGTCCGACCAAGATTTTGTAAAACAATGTCGCGACACCCATCAAACATATTTGACACCTGTTGTTTCATCTGACACACCGTTGTCCACGCCGACGGCATAAATACGGGTTGTCTATAAAACTCTTCATAGTTGGCTGGAGATGCCATTAGCCAGTCCATCTTTTCAGCATAATTGGGCGAGCCATAAAATATGATGCGGTCTTTGTTAAATATGCATTCATCAACATCATCTAATTTGCCATTGTATATCGGCACTGTGCCAGACAAACACGCATCCATTAATTTTTCTGTTATATATCCCGGTTGTGAGTCCACGTAATTTTCAAAACATATGTTAAACATATAACGCTTGAGCCACTCCGGTTTGCCAATCCGGTTTAACTCCTCGTTGCTACAATTGTTGTTGAATTCGCCTGGACAATCCACTTGCAATCTTAATTGTGTCATTTCTTCCAATATTTTTCCACGTGTGGACGCAGGGTCGTGGCGATTAATTAATGCAGCAAAACGTTTGCCTTCTGTTTCACCAGTTGCGGTTGCGTATGCCAATGCATCTGTGGTTTGAACGTATTTGTTTGTCTGCTCAAACACATCTTCTTTGCACAGCGGGATATACAAAGGATATTTCACCCATTTGTTTGCTTTATTGGCAATACATCCATATGCCACGTGATATGCTGTTGCGTTCCACATCATATCTGATAATTGTGAAAAAGGAAACCTGTTTCGCGGCTCCCCCAAAAACATTATCACCGCTTTTGCCGGATTTTGACATATTTTCATCATTTCATCTGGCTGCAAAAAGTCGCCCATTATCAGTGTGTTGCATTCGTCAAAGTTTGTTGTTACGCTGTCACCTTCTTTCAAAAACTGAAGCAAATAATCCTGCGATGTTATGAATCCTGGATTGCCAATAAAACCCAAACAACATATTGATAAATTTATCATTCTATTATATTATTATAACAAAGTCTTTATAATGAAACTATCAACATATTTATTATTCACTTTTTTTACAGCCTTCTTTCTTTTTTATTGGGCAATACCCACTGTTGCCACCAATCGCTCTGAACACGTTTATTGGACACGCGGTAAACTGTATTTATCCATATTTGCCGGCTCTGTTATGTCTTTGTTAGAAATCGTGTTGCACGATATTTATCACGACACCGTGTCCATATTCCATTTGTTGTTTTTTGGACTTCTTGTGTTTTTGTGTGCCCATTTTTATCGTATTCAACAAAGTATTGATGAAAAAGATTACATTCAACAAATGTTGGAGGCCGCACATAAAGACCTTCTTGTGTCGCGGGCTTTATTGGAGCACAGCACCAATATGAATGTGCGCACTATTGCAACAAATATTGTTGATCGGCGAACCAGAGACATACATACATTTGACAAACTGTTGACAGATATTGCAAAACCCAAAGAGTTGTCCATTACAAAATATCCTGTGGTAATAGTGTAGGCAATGCAATCAAATGATGTCCAATAGATGCAATGAAATGCAGTGCTCCGTGCACCAACACATATGTTTGGGGGTCAACTGTTTGTGGCAACACAACATAATATATGAATCCAGATGCAATAAATAAAGCAAATATGGTTTGTTTGTAATGCACTGTGTATGCAAAATAGTGGTAAGCACCATAGATTACAACTGCATATACTGCGATTTTATCAATCAATGCACTTGCAGTGGTTTCCACGTAATGGTTCCACACTGATGTTAATGTCAGTATGCCCATTAATGCTGCATATAATGGCTGATTAGCAAGCCATAACATAATTGTGTTTGACGAAAACACCAAACTGCTAATGCTATTTGCAATCATAATATATTATTGATTGATAAATACGATTTATCAATGTTAATTCTCAAATTTGGCCTTGATTAAGGCCAAATTTGAGAATACAACATCTACTATTATATTAATTTATCACCACGTGTGGTAATAAATTAATACAAGTTCTCCAGGCAACTACCTTCGGTCTGCCTGGAGAATAATGGTTAATGAACGCCTTGCAATGTGTCAATTACGGTTTCATCCAAGTTTCAAAAAATCTGGGTTGGCAAGGACCCCACCCTCCTGCTTCCACATACACCACTTGAAAGCCATTTTTTGTCAATATTTGGTCAACAAAGGTTTTATGCTCCAATATGTGATAATCATTTTCCATTAATATTTTTGTTACACCTGTGAGTATGTCAGGAAAATCTTGCAATATGTAATAAAACGCCCCTTCACAATCCAAAACCAAAGTATTGAATGTTTTTTTATATTTGTCATTCAGTTGTTGCAAACTAATTATGTTCACCTCTGTGTGGTCTTCAACTGGTTCATCACTTACCGTTGTGTCCCACCCCTTTTGCCATAATCGGCGCAAAGATAATGCAGACGCTTCAATATGAAACTTCATATTATTTGCATCTCTGTTGTCTTGCAATTGTCTGGCAATTTGTGGGTCACATTCCAACACAACCATATTCTCTTGGTTTTGCAACAATGATGCCACAATCATACTGTTGCGACCCACATTTCCTCCAATTTCTAACACTGTGTCAGCAGGGTTGATGAATCTTAATGCCATTTTTTGTTCCGGAATTTCGTCGTTTATATATCCGTGTTTGAAAAATAGACTGAAATGCATTTCTTGCAATTTTGTGTCCAAACTGCATATTCGAAATTCATCAGCGGTATTTTTGTCCAACAACAATTCACGGTCTTTTTGCAATTCTATGATTTGGTTATTTTGTTCAAAATCTATGAGAAATACATTGTCTTCTGCCAGGTTTCGTTCAAACAATTTGTTTCGTTGAAATGTCTTTGGCGGAATGATTAATTTACCGTTGATGGCAATTGTTTGTGTCACAAACTCTGTAACATCACTCAAATAATTTGGATTGCCATAAAGAAATCGCATTTGTAATATTACTGCAACTGTTTTTATATTGATAAATAATATAATGAATAACACGTTTATTGTGAAAGTTGTGTCAATGGTTTTGGTTATTTTAGTTATAATGTTGGTTGGTTCAATGAATTTGGGACTTACCACAGAAACATTTGCGGATGCCGGAATTCCTACTGTTTACACCGGTCCTGTGCCCACGGTGCCTCCTGCGGTGCCATCCGATCCCACTCCTTCTGACCCAGTCCCTTCCATTCCTCCCAAACCTGTTCCTACGGTGCCTTCTGAACCCGTCCCTTCCATTCCTCCCAAACCTGTTCCATCCGATCCCGTCCCTGCTGAACCTATAAATGTTCCAAAACGTCCAAAATGGTTTGATTTCTCTATCCAACCGGAAGGAAAACCCAGAGGAGTAATGTTACCCACTTATAATCCTATTCCAAAAAAGTAAATCTGTTAACTTAACATTTCTGAGGGTTGTTAAGTGCTCAAAAACAAAAAACCCATCAAAAAATGAAAAAGGACATTTTTTGAAAATACATAAATGTCCATTTTTGATTTTGTAGAAATAGTTTGAAAAACGGACATTGAAAAATAATGGAATTATTTGTTTGCTGGAATTGACTGCATTAATGGTGCGATTCTTATTTGTTGATTTACAGCAAAAATCGGGGATGGGAGTTGGACATTTTTTTGGACATTTTTGTTCAATGCTAAAAATGCTAAAAATTTCTCTTAAAATTCTCAAGGTTATAAATTGTTATTACCATTGACATCATCAATGGTAATAAATATAAGAAATGGACATTTTTATTGACTGCAATGCTAATTTTGGCTAAAAAAACTCTCATTTGTCGCTGAATAATGTTGCTGCATATGTTCGTAACAAAATATTATTTGTTGCATTCAAAATTTGCTGCATATAAAAATGTCCAAAAAAATGTCCAAAAACTTAGAACTTAACAAATTAAGTATTGCCGGACGCGCTTCAGAGTTGTCATCTTATATGCAAATATCACTTTATATGGTAAAAATGTTATATTATTTAATATTGCGTATATAAATAAATATTGCACAAAGACGCATTAAGAATTGACAAATGAACAACAACTACCCTTCCAAAAACGGATGTCAAACTCACCAAAAAAAATCAATTTTGGACATTTTTAATTTATCAAAAATGTCCATTTTACAATTTTACAAGGATTTGTTGTTTTCTTGATTGACAAAAACAATTGTATTATGATTATTATAGGGTAACTGCATTTGTGGTGCGGAATATAAACGTAACAAATATTGAATAATGTTAAGATTACCATAGTTAAGTTAACATTTGGACATTTCTCAAAAATGTCTATGCTGACTTTTATGCTAATTTTGCTAATTTTGCTAACTTGAATATTAAATATTATTATTGTTACCATATATAGTCACAATAATAATTTGTCAACACTGCATAAAATTACAATGCTACCCGAGGCTACCTAATGCTACCCAAATTGCTTCATACCATAAGTGGTCACACATATGTAAATGTGCTATCATATTTATGCAGTGATTAGCAATACTATATTATAAAAAACAACTTAAAAGTTAAGAATTATTAATACTATATAATGTCAACCCACATTTGCGTAAAATGCAATTATTCAACAACATCAAAGCAAAGTTTTGAGAGACATTTACAATCTGTAAAACACAAAGAATTAAATGAATTTAAATGCAAAAAATGCGGATGTTATTACAAACACAAACAAAGTTTGTATCGTCACATTAAAGAATGCAATAATCTTCAAGCCCATATTCAACCAACTATAATATCAGCGGTGTCACAATTAATTGATGATAAAATAGATGAAAAAATCAATTCCCAAGTGGTCAATGTGCTTGAAAATGTCATTGAATCAAACAAAAGTTTTCAAGAAAATGTGTCGTCATCGCAGATTCAAATGCAAGAAAATTATGGAAAACTCGTGGAGTCTCACAACAATTTTGTGAACGTATTGTCTAACAATAACAATATATTGTTGGAAAACGTCACGTCAATTGTTAAAAATGTTCAAATTAATACGAAAAAACCAGAAAAACAGCATAACAATGGTTTTAATTTACATCATTATTTGAACGAAACGTGCAAAGATGCGATAAACATAGAAGATTTTATAATTAATACACAGCCGACATATGAAGATGTTGCTGTTGTTGGCAATTACGGATATGTGGAAGGAAATTCAGAAGTAATACTTAAATACCTGAAAAGTATTGAAAAAACGCGAAGACCAATTCAATGCAGCGATGTCAAACGACAAACTGTATATTTAAAAACACAAGGAAAATGGGAAAAAGATGACGATGAATTGAAAAACGTATGTAAAGTTGTCAATAAACTTTGTAACAAAACATACAAAAACAAATCTTTGTGGGAAGAGAAATATCCAGAATGTCAAAATATGGATAGCAAACGCGGAATAGAATACATATTGATTGTAAAAAATACGTCAGGCAATGGCGAAGACACCGACATCTTGAATGAAAAAATTGCCAAAAAAATCATCAAATCTTGCGTCATTGACAAAACGGATGTCAAAACGCCCTGAATGTACGATATAATATTTGCGCATAAACATTTACTGCAAATATTATAACAGACAATATGTTTATGAGATTAAATTCATTAAGTTCAACATTTAAATATATAAATATTAGTAAAAATCTGGTTATCACAAACGATTATTTGTTTGGATTTCAGTTTACCAACAATTTCACCGATGCAAAGGGTGTGGTAACTGCAACAGCAGTTGGTGCGCCAACAAACAATGGAAATTTAGTGCTAAGCAGGGCGTCATCCCAATATTTATCATTGTCATCATTTACGTCAACTGCATCTACGTCAATTTATTTTCAGTTAAAACGAACCGCAGCAACCCCGTCAACAATAGAAAATATATTTAGTATGTCAGCAACCAACGGATACCATTTTTCTTTAGGAATACAAAACAACAATCTGTATTACAGAGTAAATAATACGGACGTGACGTTGAATAATCCACTGCAGGGATTGAATACTGGAAGTGGTGTTGCAGCCGCGTCTGCATTTGGCAGCAATTATCCAACCGACTCATCTGGAGGCGATATTGCAGTGTCATATGACGGAATGACAATAATATATTGCGGTGGAACCAGTACAACTGGACGAAAACAATATTGGTCAAAAAATGGTGGAACAACGTGGACAGCCAGCAGCAGCACATTAATAAATATGTCAGCAATTGCAATAACTGCAGATGGAACAAGGTATGTTGTGGGTCAATCACCGGGAAATCTTCATTATGGGGACTGTTCAACTGCAACTCCCACAAATACAACACGTATTACAAACCTTGACAGAAATTACAATGGAATATCAATGACTGCTGATGGAAATCGAATGGTTGCATCAGCCGGTGGCAACACCATATTTTTATTTTCTTGGAATGGAACAAAGTACGATACACCACCGATTGATATTACATATTCCGGAACCACAATATCTGCAGTTGCATTAACACCTGATGGATACAGAATGGCGTTCAGTTCTGGCACAACTATTTATTTAACAAATTGGACTGGAACCACGTATACAACGCCAGCGCCGGCGTCAATATCAGCCGGAACAAATATGAGTAATCCAACTAATTTGAAATTTTCATTGGATGGTTTAATATTGTATGCGGATATGTCAAATAACACCACTTCAGGATTGTATTATTCCTACATAAATTCTTCAACAGGAACATATTCACAATTTAATACAGTATCGTCATCAATATTAACTGCAAACAAAGAATATGTTGGGTTGTCTGTGGATGGCAGTGGCAATATATATATGGGAGTAAACAAAGTTGCTGCAGCCAACGCATTTTTCAAAATCAATCCGTATACAGCATCATCCAATTATTACATAAATTCCAATTTAACATCAATCAGCGACACTTTATTGCACGAGTATGCACTCGTAATGAATACAAATGGAAACATAGAATTATTTGTTGACAATGTGTCAACAAAGAAATTTATTGGGGTTGCGCCTGCGGCTGCAACACGAGGCAACAATTACATTGGAAATGACCAAATATTATTCAATTCATATCCGTCTGTCACATTAGATAATGTATATTTTTACAACAAATTGTTAATATAATTATTTGCGAGACCTCCTTGATTTAGATTTGCGTCTATTGCGTTTTGTTTTGCCGCCCTTTTTATTCTGCTTTGTGAATGTGGATTGTTCCAGTTGGCGTGAATATATTTCAGAAGGCGATGGCTTCGTCATATCTACTGGATTCGTTATTAAACTTTTTTTGGCGTCATCTGCAAATGCTGGGTAATTGGTTCCATAAACAGAATCTGAAAATCCTAGTTGGCGCATACGGTTGTAAGCATCTTCTGACATATTATATTATATTATATATTATGATTATTATTTGTAGAAGGACTGCTATACATTGTTTTTAATTTTTCAAGATATAATATTGCATCCATATGTTCTTCTTGGGCGTGTTGAATCCATTCAAGAACAGATAAATCATCTCTATCCAATGTGGTGCCATATTTTTGCAATCCAATATTTGAACGTTGTATGAAAGATTTGATAACATTGTTGACAATAGAGTCTTTGGTATAATCCATATTATGTATATTTATTGTGTGGTGTTTATAAATATGTTAACTCAACATAGTTAACATATTATTGCTCATGTTGGGAGTTGAACCCAATCAAATTGCTCATAAGACAACTGTACTAACCGGTATACGACACGAGCACTTGGCGGGGGTTATCGGGAATTGAACCCGAGTCTAACGCAATATTGATTCCGTCGGAATTCTATGCCTTATAGCAAGTCAGCCTTGACCCATGATCGTGGCTTATATCAACAAGGTGCAACCCCATTCCAAGGGTTGACTTCGGCCGGCGAAGCCGGCCTTTGCAACAGTCGGCCGCGAAGCGGCCTTTTGACGGTCGGCCGGCAAAGCCGGCCTTTTGACAGTCGGCCGGCTTCGCCGGCCTTTTGACGGTCGGCCGGCAAAGCCGGCCTTTTGACGGTCGGCCGGCAAAGCCGGCCTTTCCCAAAGCGCTAATTCTACCACTAAACTATAACCCCACTGTGGACGTGGTGGGTTTCGATCCCACTACCTATTGCATGCAAAGCAATCGCGCTTCCAATTGCGCCACACGCCCTTTCATACTAAGGTATGAAAGCGCTTTATAAAGGACTTGAACCTTTGACTTTTCGGTTAACAGCCGAACACTCTACCTACTGAGTTAAAAAAGCACACATCCGACTTCCCTGGATCGAACAGGGGACCTTTTGATAACTATTAATACAACTACAGTCAAACATTCTACCACTGAATTAAAGTCGGACAGGGGCAAAGCCCTGTCATACATTAGTATGAAAGGGCTTGATGCGACAAGTGGGATTTGAACCCACGCAGTGAACCACTAACAGATCTTAAGCCTGTCGCCTTGAACCGCTCGGCCATCATCGCACAAACAATAATGGTTTGGTGTCTCTAAATATATTTAATATATATATTTTATTTCAGTATTCAATGAATTTGGAGGGTCAATATGGGTGTGTGTTATCACGACCACTTTCACTTTCTTTATTTCATCCTCTGTAAATTTCGCATCTGTTAATGCGGTTTTCACAGTATGCAGTCCACAATATACACACGGTTCTATTTCGTGAAACAATACATTGCACATCTTGTCTGCAGCCTCACTCACAGTGCACTTTGACACGTCAATCATCAATGTTAGGTGCGCAAACACCATCACAAATTCGCCAAACAATGATTGTTTTGCCAACAACAGTGCCTCTGATATTGCCTTGTATAACAAATGTCTATTGCTCTGTTCAAACATAGTTGCATCCATATTGATGCACGGCACCACATAAGTTGTTGGTTTCAAATGTTGGGTGCGCATTTTCCACACATCATTCCATTTGTTATCGGCCAATGCATATTTCACAATTAACCATAAAGGCATTACTTTTTGCAAACCAGCATCGGAATATTTATGTGGCAACCGCTTTTCAAAACATTGGCGGTATTTCAATTGTGTTTGCAAGGGGATTTTGGAGGGTTGAATTGATTCCCATTCGCCCGCACACATTGCTATTTCAGTCGTCTCTATTGCACGATTCAACTTACTTACACTTTGCCTGTATATCATTGCGCATTTGCGCGCAGCAGCGTTGGATGCCGTTCCAATGCGTTGACACTCTGGATGAAGTCGGTTCCAAACATCCATTACAATTGGGTGCAGCCACGAGCGTTCACGCGGGGCATATTTGGCAGCAAACGATAATCTGGTGCTGCCGGTGGCCAAGTCCAACAATAATTGTTTCACATACATTGTCATTAATTCTGTATGCAGTGCTGTATAACCATATTTGTGGCAAAACAAGGCAAAATCTCTGGGGTCTTTCCACGTGCCACCGTTATCAACCATCTCTTGCATAGTTGTCAATGCCAAATGCCAATTTTTTTGTGCAACAGTGAACAATAAAGACCACGTTAAATCACGGAGCCCAAGACCTGTTTTATAATTTCTCACATATAATATTGATTGTTTAATAGATGGGCGATTATGGTTTGGATCAGACACCAACTGTTCCATAATTGAATTTAGTCCAGTGTCCCGATTATATGAGGTTCCAAATTGCAGCATACTGCAGTGTGGATACACAATGTCTTTATCTAACTTTGCAAGTTTTATTGTTGAAAGACACGCGTTTTTTGGTGCCTATGCTTCTTGGCAAAAGTTCCAATGGCGGCACTTCTTCAAATAAAAAAAACAATGAGTTTAGTGAGTGAAACACAAAGATTGTTGGAGGACACGTCAAATCCTGCTGTAAATCAATATCTTTTGTGAAAAAATCATAATACGTGGTTGTTTTTGTAAACTGTTGAACGTGTTCTGGTTCCAAATCAACAAAAAACGTGGACACAGATTTGCACACATATTGTGACCCATTTAACTTGGATTTTTCGTTTACAAGCGTGTTTAAAAATTGCGACGACAAAGATGTCTGCATTTTGTCACTAAAGTGGTGTTTTTCTGTGACAATTTTTTGAATGTCTTTGTTAACGTAACAAAAATGAAATGTAATGTATTCTAATGGCTCTTTGTCATAACTTTTGTCAGCAGTCAGTATTTTTTTAGTGGTATCCAACCAAGATAAATCAAGGTCGTCTTCTGAGGCGTCGGTCATCTTAATAAATATGAATAAAAAGGCAATCACATATTAAACGTGGTAGATGCCTGAACACGCAATATATTGGCATTTTTCCTATTCCATCGGCGATGAAGCGGGGCTGTGCAAGATGCATATATAGATGCGCGTTCAAACTCGCAGGGGTCTTTGACTTTGGGAATAAGAAGTCGTGTGGTGTTAAGCGGTGCATATTCTGGACAAACAGGATTATCGCCATCAAACGGAGGCGGCGTCACAAACAATGTGTATCTGCCCTCCTCAGAATTTGCTGGAAAGTTGCATTCTGGTGTGATATGAATTGTGTGGAAGAATTCTTTGTCGTGACACATAATTTGCGTGATATCCTTTTTCAAATATCTGTGTTCATAACTAAAATCCGCGTACTTGCCATTTGACAAAGGTTTTTGGAAATTTTTAATATTTTTGGCCTTTTTTGCCATTATGTAATCGCTTGCAGACATTATAAAGTGTGTGCCGACAAAATGATTTAAAGAATCGCAGATAATATTATTTGTCTCTAAACTGCATTGTTAACCAACAATAAAAATATTGTTGGATTGTTATGAACCTAATATATTGATTAAATATGAGAGACAGCACCACAAAGGCGCATAATTGTTAGCACATTTACAGGTTGTGTCAGACATATGCGCTGTAAAAAAAATTGATTCAAATACATTTATTTTATTGGCCAAATAAAATAAAGATGACCCCTGTAAAACATAAACCCACGGATTTAATAATGTTTATATCACGTGTGGATGCAAGCATTCCACGAAGCAAAATATTTGAAACGTTTAGTAATATGAAAATCGGATTTATTGACCGGATTATTGAAAAACCATTTCACGACGATTCGCAAGGAAAATTTGTGATTGTAAAATTTCGCACGTGGGTTGATACCCCATTATCGCAAAAAATTTTAACCCGGTTTGATGCCGGCAAGGACATAAAAATTGTGTATGACGACCCGTGGTATTGGATTGCAACCAAATACATTGTGAAACAATGAAAAATTGATTTTGCATTCGGATTATTTTTTCTGTGAATAACAACTGTGCAGATGAAGAATGTGCGACACGTATGAAAGACGGGCATTAAGAAATAAGCGGTATCGCATTGTGGAAAAACTGAAGGCAATACCGCGTCGCGAATATCTTATGACTATTCGGTATGATGATGAAACACACCAAGAAATGATGAATTATAGTGCACTGTTTCATAAAAAAGGCATACGGTGTGTTTATGGTTCATCAAAAATAGTATCAGAAATGGTTGTCACAGACAGTATAATGTTCATATTAGAAATGAATAATGATAAAAACAAAATTGTTGGAGTTGGATTGGTGAGAAACACGTTGCAAGACCCGGTGGCGACCGTAGGGCGCCGCCTATTTGACATTCACAAAGATGGGAATTTAAACAGACACGTATATATTGGAAGTCGCCGCATAGCACGCGAAGATATGACCGACGAAGAAAATGAAGTGTTTTTAGCATTGGATTATTTGTGTTTTTGTGGAAACACACATATGAAAAGATGTCACGGAATAACAATGTTTCCATTGGATGTGGTATTAAAGTGCAAAACCGTAATTGATTTACCGGAATATATCAAGAATATGTTTCGCACCCGGCAAAAAACATATGAAAATGTTATGACAAGAATTAATATAAATGAATCAAGATGATATTTATGATGTCTCCAGTTACACAGAGGCGGAATTATTTGAAATAATGGGATTGGTGAACCCTTCGGATGAATTGTTGGAATCAACTATTGTGAAAAATATTGACGCCTCGTCTGGAAAGTTGAAACGTTTTTTCAACGATGTTTATGCCTATTTTTTTGATATTGACGACAGCGATACTGGCAGCGATACCGACGATGCGAGGGAAGGGTTTGCAACAAATACTGGCAACAAAGCAGAAAGTTTGTCTGTTGTGACTGCTGATAAAGTTCCAGAAAAAGGCACGGTGGATGTGAAAGAATTTACTTTGGAAGAACAAAAAAAGGCAGAAGAGGCAGAAAAAACAACACACAATGTGGAATATGTGAAAGACAATTTGAATCCCATCAAGCGAGAAACAATGTTCAAAATGATATCTATTGACAGTCAATTTCGTGAAAATGCACGCACCACACCATCCACTAATTTTGCACTTAACTTGTCAACCAGTATTGAAAACGTAATATCCATAAAATTATATTCAATAAACATACCCTATGCCTGGTATACAATTAATGACGGTTTTGGTTCCAATTTTTTTTATATAAAGGGTGCAAGCCCAGGCATCAATAATGGCAATCACGATATTAAAATAGAGGTGCCTTCTGGCAATTATAATCAAGCACGGTTGATTGAAAAGTTGAACAAAGATATTAACGACAAAAAAAAGGTTTATACAGATGTGAGTTTTGGACAAACAGAATTGGTATATGACAATGACAATTCCAAAGTGCGAATATTTGTGGATATGCGAAAAACCTATTCAGAGGCGGATTATTTGCTCTATTTTCCAGACTGGACTTCGCCAAATATAGAAGGCGAAAGAAGCGGTTCGATAGCCAGTTTTTTAGGGTTTAATTATGATGTGTATTATCCTTTGTTGGTGACAAGCAATTATAAATCAATAAACAATGCGGATTTGCAAACCGCATTAAGTGCCGCGCGGTATTTATACAAAACCGGGACAAACGACACAATACGTGTAGTGCAATACACTGGACCGAATGTTTTTTCGGAGGGCGCCGTCATCAATGATATATCGTTGTCTCTCACCGGATTTTCGGACGGTGTCAAATATTCGCGCACGGATTTGATGTCCGGATTGCGCGCCACACTTGCTGCGTCGCCATATTTTGACAATGCATACACAGACATATCATTAATCACTGTTGATGCCTCTGCCAATTATGAGTGGGCAGGACACAGTCATTATGAACTTGGCGTAAAATTAAATCGCGCAACAACTAAAAATGTGGTTGAATCCAAGGTTGCCGTTATATTTCCAGATGAATCCTCTATTTTGGATGACACAACACGAATATGGACAGGCAATAATTCCTGTTTTATGTTTCCAAAATTGGTGAACGAATTAACAGAAATATTGTCGGAAACTGTCACAACAGTTACAAATTTTGTGGTAACACAGGATGCCAATTATATTGAATTTAAATGCAAAGACCCCCTTTTGAATGTTGTTGAAAACACATATCGCGCAACAATTCCTGTGTCAACTAATATCGGTTATTCGCTGGGAGAATTGAAAACAGCAATAAATCAAGCATTGATAACTATGAATGATGCCACTGTTGTGTCGCCCAATTTGTTAAACGGTGTGTTTAATATAACCACAAACGATCCAAAAACATATTTTGATATATCTGGCGATAAAGCATTTTTTAAATTTGAAATAAATAAAATATTTGACCAAAGCGCATTTGTCATTGATTTGAGCAGTTGTTTTTTGAGTAAACCCCCATTTGAATTTGGAATAAGTGGCGCCGTATATTATCCAACTGATAATTTAACATCAGCCGATTATGTGTTGCAAAAACCATATGGGGCTGCAACCGTTGCTGTGGGTAACAATGAATTTATTCGCTATATTCCAAAAAGTTCGCCAACATATCCAACATATGGTAATCAAAATTTACCGGCATTTGATGTTCCTTTGCCACCTACCTTAAAACCAGTGGGTGAAATTCCAGCCTATTTGAATGAAGTTTTTCAAAACTTTGTGTTATATGGACAAAAAGTGTTGCAGTATTCCAGGTTGGATTTGAGTAATAACAGCACATTATTTTTGTTGAATTTGCGTGTTGAACAAGTGGTCAAAACCAACGAATATAAAGTGAATTTTGTGTCAACTGACGCCAGTAATAATGTGTGGTCAAATTTGAAAATAACAAATGGGTCAAATTACGATTATGATTTGAGCAACGGTTATATTCAGGGTGATGCAGTCATATTTTCCAGTGATATTGATGTCAAAGACGGTAAAAACACAGTTGTATTCAAACCGTATTATGATGGTGTGGCTGACCCGGACGATTTGAATGATATTGTGTTTACATTACCGGTTGACAATACTGGCACGCGTAGATATACAAGAGATGCATTAATTGCAAAAATTCAAGAATTATTTTCTGCCAATGCATTGACAAAAGGTTCCACAATAACTGTGGTGCAAGAATCTGGCACAACAAACCAATATACCAAAATCCGAATGCACGTGCGAAAACAATATGAACCCCACGATTATAAATTGGTTTTTTACGATGGTGTAAGTTTCCGTTACTGCAGCACAGGCAGCAGCGGTGGAAACAGTATTAGGACAGCAACTTGGGAAGCCACCCTTGGATGGTTGCTGGGATTTCATACTTTTACAGAATATGCATTGCAGGATTTTACGACCATTACCGCAGCCAGTTTGGAAACAGAAAACTATTATAGCAATGTTTATTCTGGCATAGACAGCACACACGGAACATTTGTATATTCGTATAATGCTGCCAATGGGCAAATCGTGGTGCAATCAGACTCCATATTTAACACATACATATACAATTATTTTATGATTGTGTTGGACGATTTTATACAAAATCACGTCAATGATGGACTTGTAACAATCACGTCGCTGGAAAGTGACATATCTTTGCCAACATATGCATCTCGCGTAACTTACCAATGCGATCCAGTCACTGGCAAAAAAGTTGCTGTGTCCGCATCCAACAAAGAACGTTTGAATTTGAATGCAAAACAGTTGTATGCAATGAACCAAATCGTGGAAGCACGACGAACCAAAGACCGTAGTTACACTCCGGGTCCTGTGTTGAAAGACATTTTTGCAATAATTCCGCTGAAATTATCTGGATTACAATTTGGCGCACCATATATGGAGTTTGGCGGGTCATTGCAAAACCAAGACCGCAAATATTTCGGTCCGGTGCGATTGCAGAAATTGGCGGTTAAGTTGATGAACGACAAAGGTGATATAGTAAACTTAAACGGCACAAACTGGTCGTTCACAATTATTTGTGAAATATTAGTGAAAACCAAATGATTATGATAATTATGTATGTATGTTGTTTGTATTGGCAAATAAAAATAAAATAATAAATAAGGCGGCGCCGCCGCCACCACCTGCGGTTGCGCCACCACCACCAGAAGAGCCTGTTGTTTTATTGGACAAAATTTACGATTGTGATACAAACATATCACACATCAATCATCTTGTTGTGCATAAACACAAAGATGTTTAGCACAGTTGCACTCTGGATTGATGATTATTGTTTATTTTTTTCCAAGGGGAAAAAATACAACATCTGCTATTAACCATTATTCTCCAGGCAACAAAGTTGCCTGGAGAACTTGTATTAATTTATTACCACACGTGGTAATAAATTAATATAATAGTAGATGTTGTATTTCCAATTTGGCCTTAATCAAGGCCAAATT
>JACCDP010133152.1_pt1 | contig 30184 bp, 41 predicted proteins | sample 7445841 | NCBI WGS metagenome assembly JACCDP01 (sample SAMN15323441, study PRJNA562643) | freshwater metagenome | isolation source: river surface water | place: USA:Blue River Watershed | collected 2017-08-17 | reverse complement strand
ATCAAATGTTTTTTCATAATCAAAATTTTCTTTACATAAGTCCTTTGTCATTAATACTTTAGCGTTTCTTACTTGTTTTGGCAAGGAAAGAAATTCTTTACATATTCTTACAAAAGATGAATTGTCTGGAAATGCGAACTTCCTTTGCGTTTCTACTTCGTAGCACATTCTTTGTACTGCTATTGGATAACCATTAAGTCTTTCAACTATATCTGCCATAGCACCATAGTTTACAGCACAAATAGGAATACCACACGAAGCAGCTTCAGCTAATGGCATACCAAATCCTTCTGCACAAGAATATTGCACATAAAGATCCATAAGATTATACACCATAAACATTTTCTCTTTTTTTACCCCATCAGTAACTTTAGGGAAAGAACAAGAAAATGAGTTACAATGATCACATTTAGCTAATGCGCCACAAAAATTTGTTATTATGACATTATTGCAATGATAACACTTATATGTAAAAAGAACTTTTTTTGATAATGCTGGGCGTTCTGACATTAATCTTGGAATATCCCAACCAACATCTGGATATGTTGTGTGCAAAAGAAGAAATAATCTTTTTCTTAAAGAAGAGTCGCATTCATTTAATAGTTGTTCAAAAGCATCAAATAAATCTGGTATAAGTTTGCGTTTTTGGTTACGCATAACAGAACCTATAATTATGCAATCTCTATTTATTCCATTGTCTTCTTTAAATTTGTCTTTATCTTTTACAGGAAATAGTTCTTCGCCAGAACCTGGTGGCAATTCGCCAATAAAATTTATATCAGAATAATTATCGCATAAATACTTTCCAGCCCATTCAGTATATGTAGCAACATAATCAGCCTTTTTAATTGCGTATACCCATTCTGCTGCTAAAGGAATGGAATCAACTGTTGGCATATACAACCAATCAAAATGTTTCTTTAATGGTGAGTATCCTATAAAATCATCTATCCAAGGATCTCTAAATGACCAAACTATATCTGGTTTAAAATCTATTAAAACATCATTAAATGTTTCAGCACCAAATTTATTTTGATTTGATGATGGAACTAAATAACTTTGCCAAGGTATCAAATTAGATTTGTTTATATTTCCAAAACAACTTATTTCAGCAAGATCAAATTCTCCCTTATCATAAAGCCTTTTCATCAACTGATATCCATAATTGGAATATCCGCTGTTTGCGTAAGTTGCTTCACCACAAAGGAGAATTTTTTTCTTGCTCATTTTTTAGAAAATCTCTTCTGAATTTTCTGGCTCAGAATATACAACATCTTTTGGCTTTTGATCTACATACCAAAATTTTTGTACCAAAAACTTAATCTTATAACGATTTTTTCCAGTTTCTTTATCTGTCCATGTATCTGTCTTAGCAACAGCATTCACAAGGATTCTTGATCCTTTTTTAAAATACTTATTGATTAGTTCGGCAGTACCTTCCCAAGCAACGCAATCAATAAAAGTAGCTTCAGAAGCTTTATCTTTTCCAGCATTAGGATTTTTTACAGCAATAGAAAAGTTCGCTACACTTTTTCCATTGTTCAATGTTGCAAATTCTGGATCTCTTGTAAGCTTGCCCATAAAATTACAGATGTTCATTACATCTCCTTAAATTTGAAAAACTTTTTTAACTAAAAGAGCGTTACTTTTTCTGTCTCTTTCACCATGAATGAGTACAGTATTACCCTCTTTTAACAAAGAACAACTTTCTTTGTACGCTTCTGGAAAACAAATTACTTCATCTATTTTTCCAGTTGAATCTGATATTGATAAAAATGCCATTCTAGACCCAGGTGTTTTTCCTGCTTTAGTTACTACTTCTTTGCATCTTCTCACTTCAACACCAAGAATTATATATCCATTTTTGCCATTAATGTATTCTCTGCATGTACTGTTTATCTGGCTTGTGTCGCAACTATCTATGGCACTACATGTCAATGCTAGTCCTAATGATTCATTTTCAGTCCATATAATCCAGTTTGGCAAATCAATTAATGGAGATGGTGGATTCAATAATGTATTGCCTAAATCTTTTACGATCTGCGCTCTTTTTAAACTAGAGCAAGCACCACCTTCTTTTTTTGTTTTTCCAAACATCAAAAGAGTTTCGCCAACATTTTTAATTTCTGAATTTGATATTATGTATTCTTTTTCTTTATCTGTTAAAGACACCCATGCTTTAAAATCTGCAAGCATTTTTTGTCTTTGTAAATTAAATCTTTTAAAACCACCTACACATATTAATTTTTCAATAGTTGAATGTGGAATTTCATCTGAACATTTAACTAAGAAAGATTCCCAAGTATGTATTTGATCTTGATACTTTTCAATACATTTTTTTAATTTTTCAAAATGAGATTTTCCAATTCCTTTGACATCAGTAATTCCAAACCATATGTCAACTCCATCAGTATCAAAATTAGGATTTAATCTAAATATATCTGGAGGAAATACATTAATTCCAAAATTCTTTGCATCTTCAATTAGATCAGCCATCTCTTGCATACTGTCAGCTTTATCTTTTGCATAAAAAAGCCAACTTGTAAAAAACTGTACTGGAAAATGACTTTTTAGATATGCGGTATCATATCCAGTAAGGCCATAACAGCAACTATGACTTTTATTGAACGAATATCTTTGGCTTTGTTCAATCCAACTAAAAATTTCTTCGGCCTGTTTTTCAGATACCACCTGAGTTTTTTTTGCCCCATCTATAAACATTTTTTTACATTTAGCCATTTCACTAGCTAACTTTTTTCCCATAGCCTTTCTTAGCATATCTGCTTCTTGCAAAGAGAAGCCAGCAATGACTTTAGAAAGTTCCATAGCCTGTTCTTGAAACACTAATGATCCATAAGTAGATTTAAGAACTTCATCTACTACAGGATGGTATGAATCAATAGGTTCTTCAAAATTAGCTCTTTTGCAATAATGGGCAGTCATGCTAACACCATTATCGTCTAATGCTTTAAGACATCCTGGCCTTAAAAGTGCGCCAAGTGCAGAAAGATGTTCTACTGATTTTGGCCTTAATTTCTTAGACCATTGTTTTCCAAGATCAGATTCTAGCTGAAATATTCCTTTTGTTTCGCCTCTAGCAAATAACTGCCAAGCAGCTTCACAAAATGGAAGATTGTTGGGATCTACATCAAGCAAAGGTATTGCCTTTGGATTTTTTGATTGTCCAATAATAGGCCAAGTACAACCACAAGAAAGTTTATACATTTCTTTCATAATTATTTTCTAAATGAATCTTTGAATTTCACCTTTGGATAAATTGACCTATGCAACTTTAAAAAATGAGTTATTAGATCAGAAGTTTGTTGAACATCAACAAGAGCATCATGAGCACCAGCTTTACTCATGCCAAAGTAGTCTCTAATAGTATCCATTTTCATATTAGGAAGATCAGAACTATTTTCAAACCACAACAACATAATTTCGTCTAAATCATACATATATCTTTGGTTGAAATATGTGTTCTTTTTATTTTTTTCACTATAACCAAGTTCTGAACATAACCTATTAAAAATAGGCATATCAAAATGTCTAATGTTTTTTCCTGCTGGTATTGGTGCTGTAAATGCTCCTCTGCCACTATTAAACATAGACAAAAAGTCTACAAATTTCTTCCATACTACTTCCATGCTTGGAGCTTCACGCAATTGATCTTTTGTTTTTTTATTTATTGCCAATGCTTCATCTTGAAGATTATTAAAATCTCTTGGTTTAATTAAACTTTCAAATACCGCATTTGGTATTGGCTCAAGTTTCTTTCTATCAATTGCCATTGCAGCAACTTGAATAACTTCACATTTTTCAATATCTAAAGATCCAGTTTCAAAATCAAAAACCACAATAACATTATTCTTCATTTTCAATACCTTCAATTTCTAGGAGAATATCTCCATCTTCAGTTGTTGTCATTTTAAGATTAATTGATTCATTGTTGGCACAATCAACAAATTCTTTTTTTAATAAGTATGTTCCATTTGATTTAATAGCTATAGCTTTAAGTAAACTAATTGCTTGATTTACCAAATCTTTTTTAAGTTTTTGACAATCAGATAAAGCATCTAGTAAACCTATTTGTTGCAAAACTAATTTGCTTATAATACTTATTTCTTCTGAATTATTCATTAAATTTTCCCTTTAAAAGATTTATGCAGCCCATAATTTTATCTAATACAGCAACACCAAGAATATCAAATTTAACTAAACCTATAGATTCTAAATCAGACATTTCCATTCCAGCGATCATTTGATTGTTTTTCTTATCATAAATCATCGGACAAATATCATCTAACTTTTCATTGCTTATAACGATTCCTGCTGCATGTTTTCCTTGACTACGCTTAGTTCCTTCTAACCTTATAGCTTGTCCAAATTCTTTTGCAAGCTTTCCTTTTAAATTTCCATCACTATCTAATTCGCAGTAGTCTTTTAATTTTTCAGGGATGTTTTCTAATGCCCATCTGATAATAGATGCTTCACCACCATCTTCTCTCATTTCTTGCAATTGTTCTGATATTTCTGCTTCATCAGGAATATGTTTTGTAATTGCATTGCTTTCATCAAAAGAAAAATCATAGGCTCTCAAAACATCTTTTAATGCGCCTCTACCCTGCATTCTACTAAATGTAATCATTTGCGAAACATTTGTTTGGCCATACTTTGTTTTGATATAATCTATTATCTTATCTCTTTTTGTAATTGGAAAATCGCAGTCAATATCTGGAAGTGAAACACGGCCTGGAGCATTTCTTCCAGCATTATAAAAACGCTCAAAAACTAAATTGTTTTCAATTGGATCTACTTGAGTTATGCCAAGCAAATATGAGATCATGCAACCAGCACCAGAACCACGACCTTTTCCAGTTAGCCAACCTTGATTGGTGGCCCAATTGCAATAATCCTGAACAACTAAAAAATATCCAGCAAGTCCAGCGCCATTAATAACTGAGAGTTCATGCTTTACTCTATCTGTATATTTAATAAATTTATCTGTACCTTTTTCTAAACTTGCAAACTTTTTTTTCCATCCTTCACGACAAAGTTCTCTTAAATACTGATCCTCATTCATTCCTTTTGGACTATCAAATTTAGGTAAACTTGGCTGTTTAATTACTGAATACTTTTCACACATTTCATCTATTATCAAACAGTTTTTTATTTCTTCTTCTTCATGATAAGAAGACACTTCATCAAAAGATGGAATATAATATCTATTTGATTTAAAAAAACTAGATAGGCCAAACTCTTCTTGTTTTTCAATTGATGTTTTAACTTTTTGTAAAGTAATTTCCATTGCAGAACAAAGTATTATTCTTTGATCTGAAGCATCTTTTTGAGATGGATAGTGAGCATCTGGTGTTGCTATAGCTTTTATATTAGTATCTTTAGATAGTTTTCTAAGACATTCTGCCAATGCTATTACGCAAGGAAGGTTCTCAGAGTCAAACATCTGTATTTCAATAAAGAAATTTTCCTTGCCAAAAATGTCTTGGTATTTAGCACATAAATCTTTTGCTGCAATTTCCCAGCCATCTTTAATAAGAGATTTAGCCTCTTCATAACTTGAAGCTTTATATGCTTCATATGGTAATATACAATTAGCTAATTCAGTACCAGGATGACCAGAAAATGCTATTAAGTTTTTTGCTTTTCCAGAAAAGTCTTTTAAGTGTAATCTTGGCTTATAGTAAAAATAATCTAAACTATTAGCTAAAGATGTAAGCTTGATAAGTTCAGACCATCCACTTGCATTTTTAGCAAGAACACATAAATGGGAATGTTTTGAATTAGTCTTTTCATGTATTTTTGCATCATCTTTACACAAATAAAACTCACAACCAATAATTGGTTTAATGTCTTGCGATGTGCATGCTTTTATAAAAGATACAGCACCAGATATTGATCCATGATCTGTTAATGCAACAGATTTAAAACCAAGATCTTTTACTCTTTTTGCTATACCTTCAGGCTTTGAAAGACCATCAAGTAATGAATAATGTGAATGACAATGCAATGGTGTCCAATTCATGTTCAGTCCTAAAAATTATTTCTGATATATTCCCTCAACAAAAATACAGACCAGTTTTCCCAGTTCATATTACTAACACTTAATCCACTAATTGATCCAAAATCAGCATTAATTAATTTAGCCTCTTTTGGTTTTACAATTCCTCCACTTTTTAGTTGTATATGAAATACAACCCCAAAGTGAACAGAGTTAACTGCATCAGAATCATCATTTATTAATCCAGCAAAAACACCGCCATTAAAATTAGTATATTCAATTTCTTCATCTAGTTCTCTTTTACATGCTGCTGCTATAGTTTCTTTATCATTTCCATCACATGGATTGATGTGTCCACCAACACCAAGCGAAAATAAATTATGCAGTCTTTCTTCTGAACCCTTTTTTGATCGTCCATAATAAAAAAGTTCATTTGTTCTAGTAATAAAACAGTATGGAATCAACTGTTTATAAGACGGATCATTTTCTGCAATATCCCTGTCTATATAAAATAAATTTTCTGGAACTAGATACTTTTCTCTAAAGTTTTTTGCTTTATCGCCAGATATCATTCCTTGAAATTTATCTTGTTCTTCTATAATAGATGTTTTAAAAACAAGAACTTTTTCTCCATTGTATTTAGATATCTTTGGTGGTTCTGTCGTAGAATCATCTTTTTTAGAAAAAGCACTATCAAGAATATCATCAAGAATTTTTGACCAATCAGGCATTTTTATTCTCCCTATTAGATTGACCACCACCATCACCATAAGAACTTATTATACTTTTATCTGCATGTTTAATATAGGCTTTCTTTATGCCAAGCTCAATTAATTCTTCATGTAGATATGTACAAATATTTTTATTTTCGTCTTGAGAATGTTTTTCTTTATGAAATTTACATAGTCTTTCACATTTCCATTTATCTCTTCCATAATCTATTATTCGTGATGGTCGTTGACAATATTTAATTTTTTCAAATTCTTTTCTTATCATTTCTTCAGTTGTTGGAATATCTCTTTTATCAAAACATAAAGAAAATGGTCCACCAGCTTTTACAAAAAATATAGTCATCATTATCATGTCTTCATTTGGATACAAATGATCTAATGCATAATGATATAAACAAAGCTGAAAATCTTTTTTTAGATCGTCATAACCTTTTTCTTTTCCTGTAGACCAATTCTTTCTTTCTCCGGTTTTCCAATCTATATATTCAATAGATTTTTCACCGATCCTTGTAATAAGATCCATCGTTCCTTTAATTCTTAAGTTTCCAGATATAACAGTTCCATCATCTAAAAAATATTCGTACTTAGCCCAAGGCTTATTTATTTCTATATCAAAATATTGTTCTGGCATGACAATGTTTCTCGTCAATGGAGAAAACATGCCACTATTAAATAATAAAACATCCCACAACCATTTATTACATTCTTTAAAATCTTTATCATCCCAATCATGACTGCTTTTAGATTTATAATGATCGAATGCATATTTAATGGCTGTATCTGGAGTTAAATCACCAACAGAAAATTCCAAATCTAATTCGGCATCTTTAAATAAGTCTTGTTTATTTTGCAAACAAAGTTTTTTGTTGGCTAATAGTTCCAAGCCTTTATGTACAACATTTCCCTTTTGAGCTTTTTTATTTGATTCTTCTTGAATACCAAGATTGTATTGAATCCAATATTTGTGCTGACACCAAGAAAATGATGATACTGAACTCGATCTAAGATAAGTTATTATCATAACTTAATCCATCCAATCTCTTTAAGTCTTTCTACAAGAACTTGTGATTGTTGAAATTTATTAAGTTTTCTATTATCTAAAACAAGATCAAAAATATCTAAAGCATTATCCAATTCTACTTCACTTTGATGACTATCTTCATCTATTTCTCTAGTTAATCTTATAACTATTCCGCCAGCAGCTTGAATAGATTTAACCTCGTTAATAAAACGAACATCGGTAATAAAGTTAAGTGCATTTTTTTCTTTTTTGATTTTTCTAAAGCATGCTTCTATATGAATATCAGCATTCATTTTTCTAACTATTGCTGTTCCAAATTCTTGCAAAAACTCTCTTGCTGTCATAAATCCAGTTTTATTTTCTGTATTAACAGGAAAATTTTCCCATTTATATTTTGTAGGAGTATTTTTTTCATCATCACTTCCAAAAACTTGATTATGTTCAATGCCAAATAAATCTCTACAAACATTCTTCATAGGCCAAGCAAAAGAATGTATTGAAGCTTCAACACCAAAAAGATCTACTGAATTTTCAAAAAGAAATTTTGCAAGTGTATCTTTTCCAGATCCTTTCTTGCCAGAAAATCCTATTATCTTCTGCATATTAATTTCTCCAAAATTGGAACAAGAAATTCTTTAACTTCTTCTGTTTTCATTTCTCCAATATCCTTATATCCTTCTGGAAAATCTGGATTTAAAATATTAAACATTCTTGAAAGAGAAGACTGTACTTTTTCCTTGGCTTTAGTTCCAGCAGAATCTGTATCAAATAAAAGAACTAGGCACAATGCCCCAGAACTTTCTAATATAATTTGTTGAGAATCTGTTAAGGATGATCCAAATACTGCTAAAGAGTTATGTATACCAGCTTCTTCCAATCTCCAAACATCTCCTGGCCCTTCAACCAATATGGCGACACCACTTTCTTTAATATAATCTTTTGCATAATTGTAATTATATAAATAGTCTTTTCTTGAAAATCCTTTTGAGTTGCACCACTTTGATATTTTTAAGTTTTCAAAATCTTTTAATGTTGTTCTGCCTGTAAAGCCAACAACTCTTTTCCCATCATCTTCATATATTGGAACGACTGCACGATTAGAAAAAAGACCATCTGAAACTTTAGAATCGCCAACATCATACTTATCCAGTATTTCTTTTGAATATCCACGACTTAAAAAATATTGTGATGGGATTAGAAGTTTTTCTCTAACAACTTTTTTAGACCAAGAAGTTTTTGATTTTTCTTTAACTGCAATAACAGAAGATGTAAGTACATCAAACTTTTTTTTATTTTTACATTTTGATATATCTGATAACTGTAAAACCTGTTTTAAAATTTCAATTGTTTTATTAAATGAAAAGATATTATTTCCTTTTTGTGACCAGTTGAGTTTTTTATGGCTTAAAACTCCTCTTATAAATCCTATTGCATTATTAACAAAATGCTCTTCGCAATGATGTGTATGACAAATCCAATTTCCTATGCGTGTATGACCATCAACAAAAATATTGAAAGCAGTTCTGTTATCTCCTCCATGTATTGGGCATGGACCGACATAAAAAGAACCATTGCTTTTTAAATCAATGTCAAATTTAGATAAGACTTCTTCTATGTTTTCGCAAATATAATTATTCAATTCATTAAAATTCATTGCCATTAATTTCTCCAGTTTCAAATCCAGAGTTTATTCTTGCAGTTCTAACTTTATAAAATTCATTTCTTGTTGGACCCTCAACTATTTTTCCATATTCATAATTACCAAAAATGTTTATATAATCTCCAGCATCAATACCTTTTCCATGTCTGGCAACAACAGGTATTAGCTTAAGATTATATCTGATATTGTCTTCGGCGACACTTTCATCTGCCATTTCTTCTTCTGTTTTTCTTTTGTAGATTGAAAAATTACTACACAACCAAAGAATTCTGTCTGAACCAGATGCAACATCAGTATCTTCTCTTGTTATTCCGTCTCTATTTAATTGAGTAAATGCAAGACAAGCAACACCATATTGAACCATAAAATTATGCAAGTTTGTCATCAAGAAACCAAGAGCTTGATACTCAGCTATATTTTTTGATATAGAGTCATCACTCATCAGCTTAATATAATCTAAAATTATTAGACATGGTTTTGCTTTTCCAGAATCGTCCAAACCAACATCTTTAATTACCCATCTTCTTGCCATACTTATAACTTCATCAAAACTTTTTCCGGCTATTGTTTTATATTGAAATGGTATGTTTTTTAATTTTTCTCTAGCCTGATAAAGCCTTAATTTTTTTTGGTGGTCATTAAATAAAGATCCACTTTCAATTTCTTCTATTTTAACATTAGCCAAAGAAGCTAATAGTCTATGCCAATGATCTTTTTCTGTCATTTCAGTATCAAGCATTAATACTGGTATTCCATCACTTGCAACATTTAATGCAACATTATCCGCAAAGAAAGATTTTCCTGTTTTCATTCTTGCGCCAATTAAATTAACTGTTCCTGGCCTTAATCCTCCGCCTATTGCCCTATCGTATGTTTTAAAACCAGAAGATATGCCCAATTGAGATATGGGATTATTTTCTAAGTATTCAATATATTGATCAATACCTTCACTTATGGGTTTTGGTGATGGATCATCAGCATTAGAGATTTTAAATGTTTGATCTAATACTGTAGATTCAGCAATAGAAATAATTTCTGTTATTGGTTCATCGCCAGTTATAGTTTCTAGTTTTTTAGAGCATGTAGAAAGTGTAACAGAAAGAGTTTTTGCTATTTGTAATTTTTTTAATTTGGCAGCAGCTTTTCTTGTATTTGAAATTTCTACAGGGAAAGAAGATATGGATCTTATATACTTTACTTGTTCTGTAGTTTGTAACAGTTTAGAAATATTTAGGCTATTAGATGCAGATATTAATGATGGTATATCAGCTACAGAACCTTTTTCAGAAACTATATGTTTTAAGCATTTAAATATTGCTGCATTTTCAACTGTAGAAAAAGAGTTTTCATCAATAATGTCACATATTTCTATGTAACAATCATATCCTTTTTGAAAAAGACCGGATAAAACAACTCTTTCTGCTGCTACATCGGTAGTCATCTAATTTTCCTAATGCATTTAATACATGTAAAATCAGAAGATTCAGAATCCATTTTTCTAAATCTTTGTTCTTCTACTGGAACTTTAACTTCTGTACCACAACTAGAACACTTTGCATTTGTATAAAAGTCTTTTTCCGAAAATGGTTTTCTGTATGTTTTTTCTGTTCGTCTAGGATTTTTTTGTATTAAGTGTGATTCTAAAGAAATATCATCAACAAATTTGTTTTCCATTTTTTCTTTTTTATCGTCACTAATTGTTTTTTGTTTTTTTTCACTCTTTTTTTTATTTGAGTCTAAATAAGAATTATCTCCAGTTAGTTCATATAATGCTTTTAAAACTAAAGACCAGTCATTATTTTCGACTGCATTTTTTAAATTATCAACGAGACTCATTGTTTCTCCTTTTTACATAAGAAAGATTCGCTAAAGATTCTGAAACCTTTTCAATTCTTATTGGTAAATATTCAATCCTATCTATCCTAGCCTGTATTAATCCAGAAAGTTTTCTAATTTTTTTAGCATAATCATTGTCTTTTACGCAAAGTGCTATTCTTTCATCTGGAGAAAAATATCTATATTCTGCTAAATTGTTAGCTACAGCACTAAGTATTCTTTCATTGCACCATCTAATCTTTGTTTTTTCTTTATTTATAATTCTTGTTATATGAAATGAAAAACTGTTCAATAAAACACAAGCTTCAGAACATTGTTCGGCGCTCATTTTAGATAACTCTTCTTGCGAAAGATATAAATACTTTATGCAAGGAAAGTTTTTATCTGAAGGTATTGGTGTTAGCCCTATAGTCAGTTCATACTTTTCTAAAGCTAAGTCAATTTTTTGTTCTTCAGTTAGATTGGATTCTTGACTTCCATTGTTCGTCTGACTCATTGTAAGGCAACTCCACAAGTATTATTCCGTTAACAGAACACCATTCCTTCTTATTATTATCATTTGCTTTTGATGATAAAAAATTTAGCTGAGTTCCATGAAAAAATGGTATAAATTTGTAATGTTGTTCTCCATGAACTTCAATTATTTTATTTCTTAATGGCAACCAAAAGTCAGCGTAAAGATTTCCAGATCCTGGCAAATGCACTTCTTCAAGTATTCTGTCTACTGGATATAATGACTTAAGTAAATTTCTTGCTCTAATATGTAGAGAAGATCTTTTTCTTTCATCGCTAATATCTGGCATTTGTCCATAAAATGACCAAGAATATTTCTTTCCGTCTAAACCTTTTATTTTCACGACAGCATTGCCTTAATTTCGTTTTCTAATGCATTAACCCACTTTGGATGATCTAAAAGCAATTTGTATAGTTTTTCAGCGCCTTGCGTTTTAACCATTTTAATTGCAACATCATCCCATTCCTTAACTCCAAGTAAATCTAAATGTCTTTGCATATACTCTAATGTCATCCATGCGCCAGCTTTATTAATTAATCCAAGTTGACAACCAAGATTAATGGCCTCGTAAGTATTATCAATCCCAACTCCATATCTAATATAACTATCTACTTCCATTCCTGGTGAACCCAAAGCACAAGATTCTATAAGCCAATGTACTTGCTGCCCAATTTGTTTTTCTTTACCTTCAACCCCAACATTCCAAGCTTTATCATATTTTACTCTCATCTGAACATCAGCTTGATACTGTAAAGCTTTTGAGCCTTTCTCGATAAAACCACCAAACATGCCTTGAGACTGAGCCAAATGCATAATCGCCCAAACAATGCAATTTTGTACAGGTACTATATTGGCTGCTTGACGGCAAAAACCAGCAAAGAGTTTATTTCCAGCGCCTCTATTTTCATACCCTATACCTTCATCCATCTCTTTTTCATCGCATAGGGCCGAAACACTATCAATGATGATCAAACTACCTGGGTGGGTATTAATCGCTTTAAAAGCTAAATTAAGATAATCTTTGGCAGTAAGAATCTTTTCCTGCGTAGATCTATAAACTGTCATTTTACTGAGGTCTAAGCCTTGAATGCCTTTAAGATTCATAGACTTGAGCCGACCTTCAATGTTTAGATAATACACATGTCTACCACCATTCTCAGGCTTTTGACATTGTGCTGCAAAAGAAAGTGATGTCAAAGTATTATGAGTAACAACAAAGTTATTAGTTAGATATAATCCTTCTGGAGTATTTACAGTTATACAAACAGATTCTTCTTTTCTTACATTCTTTATAGATTCTATCTTTCGTTCAAACTTTCTTTCTCTTTTACGCAGAATATCTAACTGCAATATACAAACATATTTATTGGATAGTTTATTCATATGAACAGAATAATTACCAAGACCGCCCAAAGATTGTACCAATGTAACTAAATCTTTAGCGAGTCTTTGACTGGAAACTGTAATCGTAAGACTTTTGTTTTTAGTTAAATGTCCAGCTACTTTTAATATTCCATTGAGTAACCTTACACGGCTATATGCATCATCATAAAGATATTTTGGTGGAATAAACTTTTTGTTATTTGATATATTGTTAAGTCCTAACTTTACAAAAGGATTTGGATTAATGGCAGTTATTGTATTATTTTCGCCACTCCATTTTAAATATTGCAAATCCTCAACTTGAAATTCGCCTTCAACATCAAAATTATTTTCAATTTTTACATATGTTTTTTTTCCAAAAACACCAGCACCAATAAATAATCCCATCACATAAGAAGATATTTCTTTTGTCGTTCTATTAAATGAAACTGGTGCTGTTAATGGAATAGAGTATTTTGGAGTCTTTCCAGATTTATAATAAATGTTGTCCATAAAATCTTTTAATTGACGCACAACAAATTCTTTTTGGTCTTTAGTTTTTATAGCCCAAAGATGATCAGCGCCACATTCGGCATATGTTCCATCAGAAAAATTTACACGATACACATCTTTAATGCCCTGTGGGTAAATAGCCAATACCTTTGCAGATTTACCATCGGGAGTACATACATACTCTCCAACAATAAGTTCACCAATAGTCTTTGGGCCATTTGGAGTGTAAACAATTGCAGATATAGGTTGTTCTTTACCACTTTTAGGATGACCAGAACAAGTAACCCAGCTACCTTCTGGAATACCGCCATGAAGTCCAAGATTTAATGCAGGAGAAAGTGGTATAACATGTTTTTCTTCATCTAAAAGTTCGCTAGCATTAATAGCAATACCATCACCATATTGCTTAGAAACTTCCTTGATGATTTTTTCTACTTCGTCACTCATTATCAATATCCTTTAATCTTGAAAAAATAGACTTACGAGAAATGTAATTTTGTCTTGTAGGAAGCTTATTCGCTTCTTGAACTTTTTCAATATCGGCTTTTTTGTTTTTCTTAGATTCTTTTTCAAGAATATCTTTTAACCAGTTTGCGCCCAAAGAAAAAAGTTTTTTACCTTGAGGTGTGCGTAGTGCTTTAGATATTAAAGCTGGTTCATACTTAGATATGAGTTTATTAGCAAAACTTAACTGTTTTAAAAACTCTTTTTTCCAAGTTGGCAAATTCCAAAACTTTGGAGGTAAATCTATATTATTACTTTTAGCGGATCTTTCACACATAACTTCAGCTAAAAATTGTGCTGGAGTTATCCAACCGCCACCATATCTAGATTCATATCTACTAGAATTGCTTCTGTTTTCTGCCATTAAATCACTACTAGTTAAAAATTAATTGATCTTCTTTACAATTGTATAATTCTCTTACTTCCTGATCAAAACAAAGAAGCTCTGGTATTTTGAACTTCTTGATATAAACTTTTCCGTTTTCAATATGACCTACAAGATAATAAAATACATTACTTGTAGCAACTGAACCCATTATACCTTTTGAAAAGAAATATCCAGAAGCATCGCTTGGTGTTGAAAGAACTGTATTAGATCTAAACTTTATATAAAAAGTTTTTATCTTTAGTTGATTTTCTGAAATATATCTTTTTAATCTAAGCCATGCAGATTTCTCTTCGTAATCAATACGATTATCATCTTGGTAAACAGTCTGGCCATTGCTTAAAACAGCAACCCATATTGTTTTATCTTCCAAAAAATTATCTTCTTTTTCGCAGATCATAGTCTATGTATGTTTTTTTCATCAAATGAGTTTTTATTACTTCTTACAGTAGCTATAGAAGATTGTGCCTCTGTCATGCTTGTAGTTCCAGAATATTTTTGGAACTTATCGTTAGATTTTCTTTTTGATTTTAAATAAATTTCTTCAATATCTTTTGAATTTACACCAATAATTTCAGCTATCTCTTCCTGAGTTTTATTGTTGCAGTTTCCTTGAATATAAAAAATTTCTACTTCTCCTATTTTTTTCTTTTTAGACATTACATTATCCTTTCTGCATTTCTCAACAATGAAACATTTTTAGTTTTTAAATAGTTTAGATAATAATCAAAACATTCTTTGTTGACAAGTTTATAAGAATATCTATCTCTTCCTGCAAAAACATCATGGCGTTTAAGCTCTTCCGTTAGATCTTTTAGTGGATCAAAAAATTTAGAACTATTTAATCCAGCGGTACATACTTTAATAAAATATTTTTCGGTGTTAGTAACTAAAAATTTGGTATTTTTTGCTACTGATACTTTTGAATTTTTTTCAACTTCATTTCCATTATAATCAAATTCAATAACAATAATTTCGCTATCCATTAGTTTTTCCTCGAAGTTTTAAAAAGTACAAAGTTATCATTATATTCAATATCTATTATATCAACGATATTTCTATATACATCTTCGTTTTCATCGCTAACTTTTATAATTCCACCAGGTCTAAATATTCCTTTAACTTCTGTTATAAAACTTTTATCATTGCAGTAACAGCATTCTGCCTGACATTTCCAAATAAAATCTGTTCCATCTTCTCTTTTCTCATTTGGCTTTACAATAAACAAATCAACTAGTGGTTTATTACAGTTGCTGCATTTAAGTATTACATGTCCACCATCTTTTAAAATATTACTCATAATATAAAAATCCCTCTTCTTGTTTAAGTTTTTCAATAATTGATTCTATTTTTTTCTTGGCATCGTCAAAGTTTAATGCATCGTGCCTCATGGTTAATGTTCCTATGCTTACAGGAACAACTTCATATTCTCCATTAGTCTTTAATAAATTTACTTGCCATTGCAATCTTAATCCGGCCATATGAGGAGAATCTTTGTCGATCTTAGGAATCATTTTTCCCCCTTTTCTATATATTTTTTGACATTTTTAATTTTAGAAACATCTATTGGCTTTCTTTCTTTTGAAAGTCCTTTAACCTGTCCAGATCTCCACCAAGGAATTTTTGCATCTTCCTCTTCTTGTTTTTTTGCAATATCCTCTTTTATTTTACCGCCATGTTTTTTCCAATTAGATTCACCAAGTTGACCAAGAGTATTTTGGCCTTTTACACAAATAATTGTATTTCCATCAAAAACTTGATTCAAAGATTTTTTTTTACATTTTGGGCACTTAGAAGGATGCTTATCTGAAAAAGATAAATACAATTCAAAATTGTGACCACATTTATCGCATGAAAATTCGTATGTTGGCATTAATAATCATCCTCATCTTCATCTTCAAATTCATCTATATTGACACAATAACTCATTTTCCAACGATTTTCAGTTAGTTCAATTGCGTCAGGAGGAAATCCATCACGCATTACATTTCCATCTAAATCAAAATAAGCAACTAATACCTCATTATTTTCTTCATGAAAGTTAACAACTGTCATTGGCATACCGCCAGATTTTATTGAAACTATATCGCCTATTTGAAATGGATTTGACATTATAGATTCTCCAATAAATAAATGTACTGGTTATATAAATAATCGTCTGACATAGGCATTTCTTTAATTTTATTCAAGTTATCTTGTATAGCATTCATTTTTGAATAATACAAGTCTTTAGTAAGTATATCAAAATTAAAATCTTCATTCAAAGTGATAATGCCATCTGAGTTGAAGAATTTACCTATCTCTGGATTTCCAAGATAAACTGGTATAGTTCCATAAGCAAAGCAGTCAGTAAGTAGTTCTGCAAAGAAGTATGGCTGATCATTATTTTGAACAACCAATGTAAACATGTAGTCTTTTAATGCATTATCTTTTTCATAAAATCCATCATATTTTTTACCAGTCGTTGGAGATCCTTTATAACCGCCAAATAAATCTAATTTATTGTAAAATTTATCTGCTATTTCTTGTCGTTTTATATGAAGTGGGCACATTTCTTTGGTCGATGATATCATCGAGCATAATTTACTTTTTGGATAAATTGCCCATTTTTCTTTTTTAAGCCAAGGAATATTGCTGCAAGAATAAGAGAATCTAAACCTTCCATCTAAAGAAAGAAGGTATTTGTCTGATGTGAATATGTAATCAAATTTACTAAATATTTTTCTATAATTTGTTTTTACAAAATTGTATAGATTAGCACTTATTGTTATAGACTCACATAGCCACCCTATGTTTAATTGTCTTTCTTTTTTTATTATATTATTTAAGTTTGAAACTATTGCATAATCTATGTAAACAGATAAATCAGAATTTTCTGTTGTCCAGTCAAAAAGCTCAGGCTTTTCATTTGAACAACTAGACCAGCATATATCAAATGGAGCGCCTATCGCCTTTACTTTTGGCTTTTCTTTTACCATATTTGCTTTTTACTAACCTTTCCTTTTTGTTCCTATCTGACTTTTTTCTTCTTTTGCTAATCATATTAAGCAAGAGCCTCCGGCACAAGCTAATTCGCCCTGCACATTAATTGTTGATTTTTCTTCAAACATGTTTAAGTAATTAACATTAATATAATTTTCTTTTAATTTATTCCAAAGAACAATGTTGTGCATATCTTTTAATGCATAAGTGGCTTTCTTTATGTCTCCATTAAAAATATTTGAAAAATTTATAATATGGTTTTTATAAAGTTTTTGCATATCTGTGCTCGGTTCAAAATATCCTAAAGCACAAGAACATGCCTCCCATAGAGATTTAAAATCATATGACTTATATTTATCAAAAAGTTCTTGAGCTACTACTACAGCTTCTTTGCCATACATATCTTCCTGCTCTTCAATTGTGTATACGGCAGTAAATGGAGCTTGTTCGTAATCTTTATCTCCGCTGGAAGCTATTAAAGATATGCCAGCAAGATAATATCTATTATCATAAATGTATTCTGAAACAAGATTCCATTCATTATCGTTTACATGTATTGTATTTGATACATTATGATTTATTTCTTTTCTTACACATAAAGATTCATTTTTCCCTGGAACAACCCAATTGTTATAGGTTGATACAACATTTTCTAAAAGATCAATGGCAGAAAGATCTTGTTTTAATTTAGTTCCTTCCTGACTTTCAATACAAAATCTAATGCAGTCATCGGTCCTGTTTATAGACCATACAGATTCTTCACATGCCTGAATGTTTTTAGACTTAAAATATTGATATGGTGATTCATTCTTATTTGCTTGAACTATTCTAAAATATCTCTTGCTATGATCTGGATGAATTCCAGAAGTTGATCCTAACAAACAAGAAGAATTTCCTTCTGGTTTAATACATGTTGTTCTTGCAGCAGGATTTATTTTTAAAAGCTTTGCGTATTTCCCATTGGTTTCTCTAACTACTTTTGCGCCATGCTGTTGAATTTTTGGATTTAAAAGAATATCTGGATGATGCTGCATACCATTAATAGAAACTCCCAATAAAGCTTCTCTTTTTGCGATAGTTTCAGTAACTTTTCCAATATATGGGAAATTTGTAAATGAAGCTTGAAGTGTTCCTATAAAAGAAGCAGCCTCACATCTTTCATAAAAATCTTCAGGGCAAGTTATAGTTTTACCATTAATAGTAGAGAGATTGCAAAAGCCCCAACCAGAAAGGCCAACCTCATCATCTGGCATCTCATCTTTACAGTTTTCTTTTGTAGTGATTGGACCATCATAATCAAGTAATGCAAGTTTAAGTTCATCGCTATCTTTCTTATAATAAGCTCTCGTTACCCAAGAAATTTCAACGCATGGATTACACAAAGCATCATAAAGATCTGCCCAGAAAAATCCTGGTTCACCAAATTCTTTAGTTGCTTTAAATAGATTCTCAAAAGTTTCTTTTGATGTATGTTCTCTGTGCAGTAATGCAGATATATTAGCTCTTCCTCTTTGTGGATTAGTAAAAAACCAATCTCCAGTTTTGGCATTAATCATCAATTCATCATCGGCAGAAAAAAGTGCAATTGTAGCACTACGCCTAACACCACCACTAATAACTGCGTCTGCTGAATGCATTACAATGTCAAAAGCATCAATAGTTCTTAATTTAGTTCTACCTTCATTTACGCAATTATCGAGCAATGCTTTAATATTTTTAAGAGCTTTTTCAAGAGGCTCATGACCTGGGGCAGTACCTATACCAAAACCTAGAGGTTGACCCTTCTTTCTAATAGCAGAATAATCAAAATGTATTTCACAATTTTTAAATTCAGCAAAATCTTTTACAGGAGTTTCAAAATAAGAAGAAATTAAAATACCTAAAGCATCAGCCCAACCTTCAATAGAATCATTTATAATATGTGTTTTATGATTAATTATAGACTTATTTATTCTTGCTTCTGAAAATGATGGCAACAAATCAACATGATGAGTTTGTACACTAAATCCTGTTCCAGAACCACAAAGCAATAAATAAAAACATTCTTGAAAAAATCTAAGTCTGTCGCAATAACTTGCAGAACAATTATAAATTCTTGCATTGTGTTTAAATATTGGCTTACCACCAAATTGTAAAGCTCTTTGCGAACCTAAAATCTTTTGATCTTTTATCATTCCATAATATTTTTCAATGTCTTGTGCAAGAAAAGGATAAGCTTCAATCATCATATTTTTTACACGGTCAACGCTTTCTTCCCATGTTTCTCTTCTCTTATTTTCTTCTAACCATCTTGCATATTTGGAAACAGCAGTATATTTTTGTAATTGTTCTGTAGACATAAAAAACTCCACGCTTCTATAAAAGAAGTATAAGTAATAATCATTATTAGTGTATTGGCGAAACTAAATACACCCATGATTTTAGGTAAGACAGATGAGAATCTTACTTATTTTTAAAAGTGTTACAAGACTATTTTTCAACATTTTTAAGATAATTATTTCTTGCTTGAATAAAATCACAAGACCATTTTGGATCTAAAAAAATATCTCCACGACCTATTCTTCCAGAAGCTAAATATCTATCAACATTTTCTTTTGCATAATCAGAAGTATTATTTTGCCTTGCTGATGCATGATATCCACCACTAAATTGCCATCTATAAATATAAAATATATTTTCCAAACTTATATCATAAGAAATATTTCCAAAGTTTTTTCTTATTTTATCAAATAACATTACATCTAAACTACATTTGTCTGTAGAATCATAAAAACCAACTTTTTCCCAATTGTCTCTATGCATACACAAACTTGAATGATGCAAATTTCCACACTTAACTAATTCACATTTATTTTTTTCAGTAAAAGCATGTCCAGTATGATAACATCTATTTTTATCTAAATTATTTATTGTATATGTAATTTTCCAAGGAAGATAAATATCATCATCTTCCCAAACAAATATATATTCTCCTGTGCAATAAGATATGCATTCATTAAATTTTTTACTTAGTGGAAATATTCTTTTTTTAGAATTTATTATTTTTACTTCTGGATGATCAAAAAATAAACATTGATCTTCTAAATCATTTAAAATTATAAGTTCTTTTTCGCCTTTATAGTCTTGTTTTAAAAAGCTATATATGGCTTCTTCTAAGCAGAAAGGTCTACCATATGTACAGCAATAAGCACTTACTTTAGGAAGATTTTTCATTATATATTGTCTCTAAAAGATCTGTTATTTCATCTACAGTCATTGATCTTATTAGATCCACAATATTTTCTGATAAAATCTTTGCGTCATTTTCTGGAACATTAGCAGCTATCATTTTTTTATAAAGATTTCTTCTAACAAATAATTTAACTAAAGGCCCACCGTTTTTAATAATAAGTGCAACACCTTTAGGTGACTGACACCACTTAAGTATCATGCCAGCATCAATTATCCATCCAATAATCATTATTATGGTAATGATACCAATAGCATCATATTTTTTAACTATGTCAGATTTTTCTAAAATATTTTTTATTCTGTCATGCAACTGCATGTTTTTCATTATCTTCACCTAAATCCAGGCAAACATATTTGTTGTTTATCTTGTTTTCTATAACGAAAAAATACATTTTTTTCTTTGTCGTACTGCCATCCAACTCTTATTTCACCAATATAAAAATTCTTTTCAGTATTTTCTTTTGTTTCAATTAAGTTAAAATCTGCTTTTGATAAAATCAAAGATAGGATGACCTCATACATAAATCACCTTTTTTTATTTCTAATTGATTCACTTGTACGAATAGCCCAGTCAACGCCAGTAGTTCCGCCCCAACCCAACCAAGCCACAACAGCAGGGATGGTCCAAGGTTTAGTTTTATATTCTGGTTTAGATTTTGCCTTTTCGTAATTAGAACGATGACGATTAAATTGTGCCATTCTTTTTACAGTATCAGCAGAAAGCATAGCTCCTCTTGCTAAATCTCTAGCCCTAGCCCAACCAACAGGTGTCATGCCTTTGCATTCCTTGCCATACTTATCTTTCCATTCCAATACTTTTTTTGCATTGTTTCTTGCTGATTGTGGAGCGTCATAACTTTCAGCAGCATCAGTAAAATAATTTTGAATATGCTCTTTTACTTCAGGACGCTTTTTTTTGTTTATATTATTTTCTGATTCTGCCATATCTAATGATTCCTTAACAGATTTTAAAACTTCAGAAAAGTCTACTAACTCATATAAATACCCCGACTTAACTTTTTTTGTACTTCTTGGATGTCCTTCTGGCAAAAGATCATTATCTTGTTTGTAATTAGGATTTGATGGACGACCATTCCGAAGCAAATAAAGAAAAGCCTTAATTCTATTTAATCCCCATCTTGTTCTATCCATTCCTGGCGCATGACTTGTGGAATATGCACCAGCACCACGCCTAAAGACAGACTTAAGTTGAGCCATATTAGCTCTAAACTTAGGGTCTTTTTTGTTATGTTCTTCCATAAGTTTTCTAATTTTGTCTTCTGTTTCTTTAGAAACTTCTATATTTTTATTTGGTTTACTAGCAGAATCTTTTGGATTCTTTTTAGAACCCTTTTTTTTATCTTCTGGTTTAGCCGGAGTTTTTCTTGGATCATCTTTATCTGGACGACCATACTGTAAACCTTCTGTTTTATCTGACATTTTTATCCTCTAAATAAGCATAAATAGTTTTTTGTCAATCAACTGTTCTGGGAATCCATCAAAGTTCGAGTAGGCAAATGTTTCTTCCTGTCGAATATGCTTTTCCATATCTTTCCTGCGAACACGAAGAACACCAACTGGCAAGCTATCACCAGTATCAAAATCTTTAAGATTGCCGTGACAATCTCCCCAGCTATTAAGAATAATAGCGTAAGGATCTGAACCATTTTTATACCCATCATCAATTCCTATGACACACATTTGATGGCCCCAACTATCCGTTTGACGATGAAATCCATCAGAAGATGGTTCCATGTTATATCCAATGTCACTAGCTGTAGTACATGGATAACCATTTACAATTGCGTCACGAAGATCATCCCAACTCTTAATTAAAGCAGCAGACTTTACAGGATGAAGTTTTGCTTCATTTACAAATTCAGTAGGTGGGCCTGGCCTATCGCCCCACTTACTGGCTATTCGTCCAGAATAAGGAGGAACATTATTAAAATTGCTACGGAGAACACCAAATTTAATAACAGCATCTGCCATCCAACTACCAAGTGAACCATCGCTTCCATCAAGTTGTCCACGCCCAATAAACACTCGTCCAGTACCATATAGATATGGAGGAAAGATAGGATTCCACTCTTCTCTATCGCCCTTCATTAGCTTTTCTGTGGCCATTAAGTATTCAATTGCGTTTTTAGCGCCAAATGAAACACAATCGCCAATTTCTTGGCCATAATTTTCTGTATCTTTACCCAATACTTTACGAACTACATCATAAAGCATTAGCTTTTTACCTTTAGTATCTCTGCTGGCACTAAAAATTTTTAGATCTTTAAAAGAGCCATCGTCTTTTAGTAGATCAAATTCTGATTTGACAAGATCAGGATTATTTTTTCCTGCCCAACCATTAACTGTTCCATCTGTATATAACTTTGAAATATCTGACATGTTAATTCACCTTATTTAAAAGCTTTAAATCCAGTAGCAATTTCACGCCACGCAGAAGCAAAATCTTGTTTTGTGGTCATTTTATTATCTTTATAAAGACCAAAAAGCTTTTCTTGAATTTCAGTAAATACTGGTTCCCACTTCGCTCTATCTCCACCAACTGCCTGTATAGCAGAACGATTAGCCTCTGCTGTCTTTTTCAAAATATCTTCTTGATCATCAATAGTTCCAGCAGCAATAGCAGCAGCTATTCCTTCAAAGGATTTAGCTAAGGCATTAGCCTGTTTAGCCTTATCAGATTTAGATAAATTAATTTTTGTTTTAGTCAAATTATAAATAAAAGAAGAAAGATTATACTTTCCCTCTGGAAAATTTGGTTCTGGTTCTGGATTAGGATTGGGGTTTGGATTTGGTTCTGGTGCAGGAGGAGCTTCATCGCCGATAAGAACATCGGTAGATAAGAATGCTGTTCTTGCAGCAGTCTCTGTAATTTTATCCTGTTCTTTAACTGCATAAAGATATGTTACGGCAACAAGCGCTTTTAGTCTTTTTGGCTGAATACCAGCGCCAAAAAATACTCCACCATCATAAGTTCTCACACGCTTTTCTGTATATCCATCTAATACTTTCCAAGTATATGTAGTTTCTACTAAATACTGAGGAGGGCTTTTAATTGAACTTACTGATAAATCAACAAGTTCTCCAAGCGGTATTGGAGCTTCAGCACCAACAATTTTTTGATCTGGAATTACAAATTTTTCTGCAAAAACATTTAAGCTAAAGCTTAAAAAGAGAACTAAAGAATATATAATCTTCATTTTGTTTTTTCCTCAATTAAACATTTATCTGTATGTTTATGTGGCTGCATTTTATTTGATATATACATCAACGCAACAATAGCTGCCCCAAAGACAGCTATAGTTATAATATCAAAAACAATTTCTGTAATAGCTTTTTTTATCAAGCTTGTCCTTGAACTTTCTTTACAGCAAGAATGAAGTCGTCAGCAGTAATCTTGCTGGCATCACCTTCAAACTTATTAATAAGAAAAGTCAAAGCAGAAATAAACCAAGCTTCTTCAGTAAGCTTAACTACAGCAGCAACGATTTTATCGTCAGTATCGCCTGGAACTACAGTAGTAATCCACTTCAATGTTGAGACAATAAGACTAACTGATCTTGCTACTTGTTCTGGGCTAACAGCCTTAGAAATGTCAGACATAATAACACCCTCCTTTGTTAGAGTAATAATATTGTATTTAATCATTTTTCCAACTGCAAGCTAAGATTTCTATATTTTCATTACTTGAGACTTCTTTTTTTAAAAATTGTGGATCATCACCACCAATAGTTTTCATATCTCCATCAATATCTTTATAAACAATCCAATGTTTATATTTCTTTTTTAAAACATTTACTATTGCAGTTAATGCATGATTTTTCTTTTTACTGTTTTCTTTATTTAGAACGCTTTCTATTTTTTTATGAACCTGTAAGTCATCAAATAAATTTCCTACTCCAAGCCAAAATCTATATCTTGTCCATATATGCAATATCTCAACGCCCTGCACTTCTTCTATTTTTTGTTTTACATTTTCAGTAATGTCAAAATTACAATGACCAACCCATAATTTATATAATTTTGCAGTTATTGAATTTTCATTTAATGGAACTAATCCATAAGGACCAGCTATGACTCTTATATGTCTATCAATTGAATCATCATGTTCTTCAAAACTATCTTTTTGTTCTTGTAGGTAAGAATTATCTTCTTTTTTTTTAGGTAAAAATGGATCTTCCCATTTAAGCCATTGGATTTTTTTATCCATTTTGTTTTTCCATCTTTTGTCTGTACTGAATCCATCCAATAAAATTACCAGTCATCGTATGAACATTTGTATTTGGACATGCACAATGCTCAAAAGGACTCCAATGACCTTCTTTTGCTAATATGTCATGAAGATTATAATCTTTTTCATGATCTATATTACCTTCAAAATTTAAATAGCTTACTCTGGCACAACGAGCCACACTTATTTTAATCCTATTTTCTAAAGATAGTCCTTCATCGACATACATATCTCCAAAAGGCAAATGCCACTCATCATTAGAAATAGTTTTTGGATTTGATTTATCCATTTCCATTTTCATTTTTGTTGCTAAATCGCATATCTCTGGTTGTGCAGCAGGACTTATTCTTAATTTAAAAAAATTATCCCATTCAGTAGATGTGACAATTGTTGTTATATGTGCGAATGGTTCTAATATTCTATTTGTTATACTTTTATGAACACCTATTTCTTTCAACAATGCACACTTTCGCATTGCAAATTCTGCAACTTCTTCCCAAATGTGTTCGCATATAAGTTTTTGATCATTGTCTAATTCTGCCCCAGAACTCATGCCTTTTTGATTTTTTGCCCAAATTATAGGCTTTGCTATTTCTTGTTTAATGTCCTCTATCATTCTATCTACTGGTATAGCTCTACTGCTGCTAGCATTTCTAGAGAATACACGATGAGTCATAAACTCAGAATGAATAAATCTAGGATATTTAATAACCATAGTGGTTATTCTTTTTCCTGCATAAGAGATAGAATCGGCTATTATTTTTGCAGATATAGTCATTGTTTTTCCTTAAACACAAAAGCTTCACTTGGTGTAATTATTGGCTTATTGTCAGAAACAACATTAAATGCTTCAATCATCTTTTTAATTATCAAATTTGAAAATGGTTTTTGATCACTTATAATTCCAGCTTCTACTACTGAATGCATGATTTGAGCCATTAAATTTCCGGTCTGTAACAATATTAATATGTTAGAAAATTTTTCGGCATATTCTGTTTGCTCTTGTTTGCTTAAATATTCAGGAATAAATGTTGAACAAACTAAATCATTTTCATCTATTTCAAATGTTATTTTTATGTTGCTCATAATTACCTTGACATTGAATTAAAACAATAAATTAACTGAGAAAATATTTCATGACTAATAAAATCTTTTTCCATTATTTCAAATATGCTTATCCATTCTGTATTTTTGATATTTAATGTTTCTGGTATCATTGCTCCGTAAATTATATGCAACTCATTATTTTTTACTATTGAGCCTGTAGAGTGTAAATATACCCAACCCTTTCCTGTTATATCTATAGCATTTAATCCAGATATTTCTTTAAATTTTGATCTTGCAAACTCAAAAATATTTGGATAATCAGATTCAGAAAAAACAAAAGATGGAATAAAAATTTCTTTATTTTCTTCTTTTGTACATGCAAGAAGAGGTGTTTTTTTATCTTTTTTACTTATTATCAAAAATGAAACATTTATCTTCATTTAATAAGTTCCTTTAATATTTCATCGCATGTATTTTTCCAATTAAAAGTTTCTGAATTTTTTTGTCCAATAATATTTGTTTCTAATTCTCCAGATTGTTTTTTTCTATGAAGCATTCTTAATGCCTCTGAAAATTTTAATATGTAGGTTGGTGTTATTTTAGCCCATCTTCCATTTCCAAGAAACCATTTTCCGTCATAAGCTTTTTCAATTCCTTCAATATCTATCATATGACAACCAAGATCTTTAGCAAATTCTGTTGGGCCAGAATAGTTTGTAGCAATGCAATGTTTTCCAATAGATAAAAGTTCCATCAACTCCATATTCCAAGCTTCTGCTCTATATGGAAATATGCCTATGTCGTATCCTTTTATATTTTCATAAAGTTCAGACTGAGTTTTATATCTTTCTTTATGAATAAAGATACGATTTCCAAATTTGCTATTTTTATAAAAAGATTCCCAGTCATTAGATTCTTCATTTGTAAGAAAAGGATTAGTTGGATATATATGAAATTCAAAGTTGTCATTTTCTTGAAATGCATTTTCTAGAATTGAAACAATAATATCATGACCTTTTCTTATTTCCCATTTACCAATATTAACTATTTTTGTTGGACCAGTTTTTGATATTTCTGAATTTTTAAAAATGTTTTTATCAACGCCCAATTTAATAACTGAAATTTTTGAAGATTCGACTCCAGATTTTTTACAAACTTCTTTTGCCCATTGAGAAGAAACAATTACTTGATCCAAAGAATTTAAACTATGAACATCAGCTTTAGATATTGGATCTACTTCAAAAAAAGTCATGCCAACATGTTTTCCCTTACCAGGATTTAAAGCCATATCCCATTGATGCCATATTTTTAATGATGGGGCATTTTTATCAAAGTATGATGCTGAGAATATAGAATTTTTTATTGGCAAAATTAAATCTTCATCGCAATCAATAGGGCCAATTGGCCATAATGATACAGAATTTTGTTTAATGAGTTCCTTAAAAATATTTATAGAAACAATACCATAGCCCAGTTGATTTAATGGGCATTGCAAATTTAAATTCATTTTATTTTCCTTGTCCTCTTACTTTTTCAAAGATAACTATCTTTGTGTATCCGTTTTCTTCTAGTCTAGCTGCTTTCTTTTCTGCTCTTTGCCAATAAATCTCTTCATACTCAGATATTTTTATTCTTGTTTTTCCATTTGGTGGAACAGCCCACACTTCAAAAAATACATTACTCATGGCAACCTCCTTTGTAGGATGCCTATGAATAAATACCCCTCATTGGCTATATACAAACTTAGAAAGTTTAGGACCAATAACCTCTTTTACTATTTTTCTTTCTATAATATTCTTAATCGTGTCTTTAATTTCTTTAGTAGAATATTTCTTTGATCCATACTCTTTTTTAATTTCACTATTTACAAATGAAATTAATTTTTCTTCAGAAATCAATTCATTTTCAGGAACATTGTTATACACAATGCTTTCAAGTTCATTAACAAGTTTATCAATAGAAGAATTTTTTGCTCTAGTATAGTGAGTTTGCATTTTATTCTCCTACCATTGATCTGGTGTTGGCGATGTATTCCATTGAAAATCATAAAATGTAAGCCCATTCAAATGAGCTATTTCATGTTGAACAACTGCACTCTCTAAGATATCGTCAGAATTATTTTGGTCAACACGACTTCCAAAAAAAATATTTTCTTTATGATTATCAGCCTTAACTTCAATCCATAAATGTCTGTAAACATCAATTAATTCATCTGGAAAGCTTAAGCAGCCTTCTTTATGCATGAATTTAATTTCAGAAAACTTTTCTATTTTTGGATTAATTAATATTAAAGGTTTTTGTTTTATCAAAACTATAGCTACAGAAGCATCAATACCAAATTGGTTTGCTGCTAATCCAAGAGCTTTTTTGTTTTTATTTTTTTTATTATTTGCAAGAAGGTATGCCACCATTCTTCTTGCTATAAGTCGTCCTTGATCTATAGTTACTAACTTACATTTTTTTCTCAGGAGTGGATTTTCCGTTAGAATCCTCATTTAGATATTCCTCTATGTCTTTATTTATCTGTTTTGTTTTAACAAGTCCTGGTGGTATTACAGCAAATCTGCATGCTCCGTCCATTTCTATTTCTTGATCTAAAATAGCACATGCGTTTTCAGATTTATGTAGCGCACAATTACCGCATTTAACGCCAATATCCTTTGTTGGATTAGTAGAAGCACCTTCATAACCAACCCAAACACCTTCGCCTTTATCTAAAGGACCAATTTTTTCGGCAAGAGAAAGCAATGAATTGGCCAACTCTTTCTCATCATTGCTTAAACTATCATAAAGACTTTTTCCAGCCCATTCAGCAGCTTCTTCACGCATAATTTTTGCAAACTTTTCTGGCCCTTCAATGGCCACACCTTGTTTAATCGCTTGATTCTTTCCTTCTTTACCAGTATAGCATGTGCCTTGATCGCCCCATTTCCAACCGCTTTTACCATTGTCGCTACATCTTTTTAGTGGCATAACAGTCTCCTAACTATAAGTTTGCAAAGTTTTAAAAAGTATTTTTCCTTAAAATAAGACTTCATATAATTAACATCCTTGTGAACCCATTGAACATTTTCTTTTGTATAACCTAAATCATTGTTTTTTCTATCCATAGAAGCAGTTCCCAAATGATAAACATCTTTACCATTCTTTCTGCATAAATACTTCAAATGGGTTATTTTTATACCTGTATAAATACATCTTCTGTTCTGTTTTAAAAATGTATCCCAAGCTTCTTCTTTTGTAATAGTGAATTCTATGTTTCTTTTTCTTGCATTTTTTTTAGTTAAAGCCCAGTATCTACCAGATATTTCGCCTACTGTGCTATTATTATGTGCCTTTTTAGACATAAAAATCCCCCAGTATGTTATACACAATACTAGGGGATTAGTTAATTAAAATTATTTCATAGAAACTCTATCTTTTTCCTTATTTAGATTAGAGATTTCGTCCTTCCAACCAAACTGTTCAATGGCCGTATGGTATCCAGTAGCCCAAGATCCATCGCCATAAAGCTTCTTTGCTGCATCAAAACCATCACGATAAGCACCACTTCCAGCAGGAATTCCTGCACGAACTACAGCATCATGAAAACCCTGTTCGTATGTTGGTTTGCTTCGTTCTGTATACAGTTCATCCTTAAGAACACGATTTTCAGCAGAATAGATATCCCTCATGAGAAAGAATCTATTTGATTCATTAATCAAAATATGCCCCATATAGGTGCAAACTACAGCAAGAACAATGGTGGTTGATGCAAAAAACTTAGTCATAACTTTCCTCCAAAAAGACATAGGTTGTTTGATCCTTTTAACAGTAAATTGTTTTACTCTTTGATAGTGCTCTTGGCAATCTCTAATTACTTCTGGATTATAATTTTTCCAGTTGTGAAGATGTCCAAAAACAAAGTGACATGTCTCACAAAGAGTACACAAGTTGTTTTCATATAACTCTTTAGAAGGATCTACACTAACAGGAACTATATGATGTACTTGTAAATTATTATTCGTGTTGCAACTTATACATTTAGGATTTTTTTTAAGAAATTTTTCTCTTACCGTTCTCCACTTCGATGATCTATCAGACTCAAATATTTTAAATAAAAATTTAATCATCAAAATCTACTTTCTTTT
>JACCDP010965854.1_pt1 | contig 30187 bp, 23 predicted proteins | sample 7445841 | NCBI WGS metagenome assembly JACCDP01 (sample SAMN15323441, study PRJNA562643) | freshwater metagenome | isolation source: river surface water | place: USA:Blue River Watershed | collected 2017-08-17 | reverse complement strand
GTTCTTTGGCACACAGTTCAGCGCAATTGCCCATAGGCACATTGCCGTAAACATCGGTTAATCCATCTTTTGCCAGGCCATCAATTAAAGTACCATGGCCATATTTAGCGCCCCAGCGGTTAGTTTCAATATAATACGGAGCCTGACTCATGTTTTCCATACCTCCGGCAACTACTACTTCATTATCGCCGAGCATAATACTTTGGGCACCCAGCATGACCGATTTCATACCCGAAGCACAAACCTTATTCACGGTAGTACAGTTTACGGCATCGGGTAAACCGGCAAATTTAGCTGCCTGGCGGGCAGGGGCCTGTCCGAGGTTGGCCTGGAGCACGCTTCCCATCAAAACTTCATTGATGTGGCTGGCATCTAATTTAACTTTACTGAGAGCCCCTTTAATAGCGGTGGCACCCAAACGGGTGGCAGGTATTCCTGCCAGGCTGCCGCCAAATGCACCCAAAGGAGTGCGAACGGCTGATACAATGTATACTTCCTGCATATAATTTTTTTAAGATGATTAAAATTTATAGGACTAAGTTAAATAGAATAATGAAAAATAACTAATAATGGCATTGGGTGCAGGGCAATTGCAGGAATATGAATAGATAAGGGCAGTTGGGGTAAATGTAGTTTGAAAATTACTATTTATCAGCAAGGTTGAGGGCGGGTTTTACAAAATAAAATGACCAGCGTAATGTACACTTTTTATTTCAATCGTATTTGTTTGTGATTTTTGATGTAAAAAAATCACAACAAAAATTAATGCATAAATATACTTCATTGCAAGAAGATAAATTTTTTAACTTCATACAGCAAATGTATTGTTTTTTATATGAAAAAGCCAAATTACACTCTTTATTAAATTTGCTAATGACGATAATCGAACCGAAAATATTAAAGAGGTAATTTATAGTTTTGCCCTTTTATCTATAGAAGCAGAGGATAAAAAAGGCTACTTCTATCAATACAGTTGAAAAGTTACCTTTGGTAATAATATGTGAAGAATAATTCTGAGATTTAGATATTAACACAACAAAAACAAATTTATTTTACAAATTTAAAACTTGTAAGCTGACTAAGTATTTCTGAATACACTTTATTGCTTGAATTCGGTGTTAAAGAGGGTATTTTAAAACAAATAGAATAAAAGCAACTACCAACTTTTAAAGTGAAAAATTCTTCTATGAAATAAAATGATCTATTTCTCAATTCATTGCGGCATAGACTAAATTCCCAAATCAGCTTAGCATATGCGTAATCTTCTTTTTTAATAAGTTTGTTAATTTCATATTTTATGCCATTAGTCATGAAATAAGTCATGTAGGATATAAATTTTTCATAAAAAAGTATATCAAAAAAATTATGAGTTAAGTTATGAAAATAATTGACTTTCAATGTGTCTAATTTTAGTGAATCAAAGTCCCTGCCCTGATGAGTGAGTTTATAGTGCAGTTTTTCACTTGCATAACCAGCATTAAATGTCGTTTCAGCTATATATTTCATAGATAACTCATCAAATCTTTGAACGGTAATATAGGGATGAAATTTTACAGATTGACCTTCACATACGAACTCTACAGGAACTTTATATCGCCACAAGTGCAAGGGATACATTTGCATTTTCTGTTTAAATAATGTATCATTACTTAGATTTTGCAAATATTCGTCGCTTGATATAACGTCATCAATATCTTTTGAAGACATGTCAGAAATCTTACCCAATAGATTTACTTCATTACAAGAAAAATATTCCCAAATGGAATTATTTTTTTCTGCATAAAAATTATCCGTAGAGTAAAATTCTAGATTTTCCAGTTTTTCAATATTCTCATTTTTCCCTACAATCAGTTTTGAAAGATTTATTGTACATGAATCACTAGAGACAAGGTTTATCCGCGATATTTTTTCTGTACAAATAGTTTCTTTTTTATTAATTTCAATATTATTAAAATACGCTGAAACACTCCAAACGATGCTGCCAAAAGTAAATGATGAAATTAATATTACTTTAATGGGGTTATTTTCCAGTTTTTCTTTAAATGACATAAAGTTCTTAATAAGATAAATTTCTTTTTTAGGTGAGGAAAATAATATAAAATTCATTTTACTCCAAATAAACTTATTAATTGTGTGAAACTTCAAAAATTTAACTTTAATTTATCGAACCTTGAAAAGTGCATTGAAAAATAGTATTATTTGCTTATGAATCCAGCGCATTTGTGGGCCTTCCAGCGATTATAAAAATAAAACGGTTAAACAAACATCCTATTTCCTAACGGTTTGGTATATGACCGCAAAAAGACGATTATCGAACCGAAAATATTAATGAGGTAATTTCCTGCTTTGCGCTATTATCTATGGAAGTAGAGGAACAAAAAAGCGAGCATTTGCTCGCTTAAAAACAACATTCCTGTTACGCCCAAATACCCTTGAATATTCAGTATTGCCTTTTCATTATTTAAAATATTTTGCCTATCTATTGCAGACATAGTCAAATCTTTCATATTTCCTAATATTGTTAATAAATTAAATGTTTCCCTTATAAATGAGGGAAACATTATCTAACTTATTAATAATCAAATATTTAATTCGTATTAAAAAACATTGATAATGTTAATTATTTTATGTCAAAAAATTTGGACTATTAATAATAAATTATATGGTTTTATGTTAGTAAAAATAACGTTTATTCACAATATCACCCCTTAACTTAAATAAACATCACTATAAAAATGTGTAAAGTAAAGTAAATCAAGTTGATTTACAAAAATCATCAATATTAATATACATGTTGGACAAATTTAAGATAACTTGGTAAATGTCAAGGTTTTTTGTGGATTATGTGTCAGGCTTATTAAAGGTAATTGATAAAATCTACCTTACAAGCAGTACGGAGAACAAGCAGCGTATTATTAGTTCGATTTTCCCTGAAAAACTGATTTATGAAAATAATAAATATCGAACGGCTAAATTAAATCTGGCGGTACTTAATTTATGTAGTAATAACAAGCGTTTCAAAGGGGAGCAAAAACAACAGCATACCATTTTTGATATGCTGTCCTGTAAAGTGATCCCGACTGGATTCGAACCAGTGGCCTACTGCTTAGAAGGCAGTTGCTCTATCCAGCTGAGCTACGGGACCTTTTGTAAAAGGATTTTTTCAGGCCACAAAAATACAAAAAACTCTTGATTCAGCAAGAATTTTAAAGGAGAGCCCGCATTCTTAGCTGAAAATCACTAAAATACTGCCTTTTGCAATTATTGGGCTATGGTTGCATCCCATTACAATTTCAAAATCCCTTAATTGATGCAGCCACAGCCTATTCTATTTCCCGCAGCCCCCGTTGGTTGTACGTTGTATTTATCAACTCCCGAATGTATGATAATGCTTCTGCCCCTTACATTTCTGCTGGCATCTGCCCCATCTATATTCCAGAGGTTGGTGCTAAGATTAAAGGTTGCCTTACCCGCATTGTCCAGGTTAATGTTTCCAATGTCTCCCAGGTGAAAAGGAGCAGTTCCCCATTGTCCGTGGTTTACATTGGTGGGGTTCCAGTGCCCCATGGCCATGTTGCCATTGTTTCCGCAATCGGCCATGGCATGCAGATGAACAGCCACACTTTTATTGGCACGGGAAGGCACCGTAAGTTCTAATTGTAAGTTTACAGCCTCATCGTTTTTTTGGGTAAAGGTGGCCTTGCCGCTTACCAGGGTGTCCGGGTAAATATTGGTAATGTTAACGGTAATAGACTTCATTTTGTCCTGTGGCGGTTCTTCTTGTGGTTTGTTTTTTTTGCAGGCCAGTATAGACATAATTATACAAGATAAAATTAAGCCTCCGGCTAAGATCCAGTTGTTGTTTTTTGTTTTCATGTTATTTTAGTTGTGGTTAAGTTTTCCAATCATTATTTACTTCCTGTTATCGTTTGCTATACAGGTATTCCTTGTGTGGGTTGAAACACAATAGTTTTAAAACAAAGAAATTTATTTCATGCGCAATTTTTTAGTCAAATCACAGGTACGAACCCTGGGGTAAGTCCTGAACCCGAGTTTCCAAGGGACGGGGTATTAAACCTTCCGACGCAGCTTCGGTGCGCGGAATTGTTCCCTGCCCGCCTCATGTCTACTCGTCAGTCAGGCGGGGACTAATTCCGCCTATGCGGAAAGTCTCACAAATAAATTTGTTGGGTTCTTTTGTTGGTGCTGTTGGGTATAACCAGTCAGATATAATTCTAAATTACTGGAGGCGCAAAACTAATCAATAATTTTCTTTACCACTATCTCATCCAATTTTTTTTGAGCCTGTAAACTCTCATCATATTAAAAAGGGTAAAAAACGGGTAATAAAACCTGTTTTTAGTATAGAAGTTAAGAGCGGTCATACTGGTTTGCTGGCGAAATAATACAGTTGAGTTATTGCAGGGTATGAATACAATTCTTGTTTTAGTATGAAGTGTGGGAGCGCTGTGGTTAACGGAGTTATGAAACTTGGGGAATTAATTTACTACGCAGAAGTGAAGCTCCCCCGTGTTTCGAGTTTGTTTTGTTACTTCACCAGGGTAACAATTCCTTTTCTGTTATGGTTCTTTCCAAAAATGTCTGTAAATTCTATTTTCCATACGTACACATCCTGCTGTACCAGCTGATTACTTTGCCCCTGATACTTTCCGTTCCATCCCTTAGTGATGTCTTCACTTTCATACAGTAAATTCCCCCAACGGCTAAATACCCAAAGGTGAAATGTTTTGATGTTAGTTCCGTAAGCTTTGAATTCGGTATTTAACTCATCCAGATTCCCCGGTGTAAATGCATTAGGGACAAAGAGGGTCCAATCGGGTATTATTTCAACACTTATGCAATTACTATCCCTGCAGGCATAAACAGGTACTTCTGCTTTTAAACAAATAGTATAAATGCCAGCTTCGGTATATTGATGGGCAATGGTGCTGGCAAAACTAAGGCTATCTTTTCCATTTCCGAAGATCCAGGTAAAAATGGTTCCCGGAGCTATATTCACTGTGTTGTTGGTGAACATAAATACAGGTTCATCGGTTAAATGAGCTTCGTACTGATTGGCTGTTAGGTTTACCAGCGGTACCGGTATTGTTTTTATTTTTGCAATGGCGGTATCTTTACATCCTCCGGCGTTAGTACCGGTTACGGTAAAACTGGTGTCTTGTGCTGTTACTACTAAAATGGATGCTGCAGTAGCCCCATTACTCCATAAATAATTGCTTGCACCAAAAGCTTCTAACAAAACCGGAGTTCCGGCACACACGGTATCGGAGCTAACAGTTACATCCGGTTTGGGATGAATGATAATTTTTACTTCTTCCGAATCAGGAGGGCAGTTGTTTAAGGATACTACCACCGTGTAAGTTGTTGTTATGGAAGGAGAGGCCATTGGGTTGGCAATGGATGCAGAATTTAAGCCAGTGGCAGGTTTCCAGTTGTAGGTATCCCCACCACTTGCGAGTAATGGAACTGTTTCGCCAATACATAAGGCCGTGTCTTTGCTCACTAATGCTTCAGCTACAGGCAATACTATAACAGTTACAAGGGCAGTATCGCTACAGCCATTGGCGGTACCGGTAACGGTATAGCTTGTGCTTGTTGCCGGATTTACGGTAACAGTAGCCTGCGCAGGTAAGGCAATAGCCGGCGATGATTGCCAGGTGTAGGTGTTAGCCCCTGTGGCTGTAAGTTGTGTGGAAGCACCCTTACAAATGGTATCTCCCTTAGCTGTAACAACGGGAATGGGGTTAACGGTAACAGTTACATATGCCGTATCGGAACAAGTGCCTGAATTTACTACTAAGGTGTATTGAGTTGTAGCGCCAGGGTTAACGATGGGGTTTGCACTGTTGGGGTTGTTGATGGAGGTGTTAGGCGTCCACAGGTAGCTTGTTCCTCCGCCCCCCGTTAATATAGCCGAACTTCCGTTACAAATGGCTGTGTCGGGAGAAACAACAGCGGTAATATTGTTGACAATGTTTACTGTTGCTGTAGCTGTAGCTTTACATCCGGCGGTTGTTGTTCCGGTTACGGTATAGGTGGTGGTGGTGGCCGGACTGGCGTATGGGTTAGCTATAGTGGTACTGGATAATCCGCCGGCATTTTGCCAAAGGTAGGTGTCGGCTCCTGTTGCGCTGAGTTGTACCGAATCGCCCTGGCACATAGTGCCTCCGGTTGTTTTTATAGCAGGTAATGGATTTACAGTCACAGTTACTGTTGTCGTATCTTTACAGTCGTTATTGTCTGTACCAATTACGGTATAAGTAGTGCTGGCAGCCGGATTTACAGTTATGGAGGCGGTGTTTCCGTTACCGGGTTGCCAGGCATAGGTGCTGGCTCCATTGGCTGTTAACGTATAGTTATCTCCGGCACAAATTGCTCCTCCCGAAGAGGTAATCGTAGGAGGAGGGTTTACCGTAACTGTAGCGGTGCTTGTTCCATTACATCCGTTAGCGTCGGTTCCGCTAACGGTATAATTGGTGGTTGATCCAGGTGTAACAGTAAGTGATGCACCGCTTTGCCCACCGGGAGTCCAGGTATAAGTTACAGCCCCGCCTGCGGTTAAGGTTGCGCTGGTACCTTTACAAATAGTTGGATTATTTACGGTAATAGTAGCCTGCCCAACATTATTAACGATGTTAACTGTAGCGGTTTTGTTGCAATTACAGGCATCAGTAACGGTAACCGTATATGATCCTCCCGCCAGGTTGCTGGCGGTTGCTGCATTTCCACCCGATGGAGCCCAGGAATAGTTATAAGGCGGATACCCTAATGTTGCAGTAGCTGTAGCTGATCCGTTGTTGACACAATTTCCGTTGGTATTTACTGCGCTTACATTTAATGGTTGAGCGCAGGTGGCATTGCAGGCTTTCGGTGTTGATTGAGCATGTGTTTCTTTTTGCCAGGTAGCTCCTCCGTCTACACTTCTTTTCCAGCCTTCATCCAGGTTACCGGAAGATGTACCTGCAAACTCAAGGTCTGCTATATTCCTTACTAAAGTGTTATTTAAAACTGTTCCGGCACATTTTGTAGTAACCTGATTTCTGGTGCTTAACGAATTATTAAAATTTGCCGTAGAGTTTAATGAATTTGCACCTGCCCATGACCAATACACCGCATCCATAACCGCACCGGTTTTATCGTAGAGAGCCAGCCAGCCGGTTAAATTATTTAGAAACCACCTGTTAAAACCACTATAGTTAGTGGAAGTCTGGCAATTAAAATCTTTTGGATTAGCCGCAGCTCCTCCCACAACAATAAATCCTAAAGGTGGTATTACAGTTCCGTTGGGAAATACAAAAGCTCCGTGGTTTTCCTGTGTGGTATTGCCAAACATATCTGCAACAGACATATCCGAACCTAAAATCCAGCAACTAATATCTACCGGATTACAGGTGCTGGGGTTATATATCTCTACCCACTCAGCGGTGTTATTGGGATTGGCGGCATCCCGCATAGAGTTGCTGGTATTTGCCCCATTCACGTCGGGAGGCGCAAAGAATATCTCATTAATAACTACCGAACATTGGGATTTTAAACGAAGAGGGAATAAAACAATTACGATGAGTAGTAAAACAGCATGGTAATTGAAAAAATTGGGTAGTGATGTGGCTTTGGTGTTTGCAGACATAGTTGGTGTTCATTTTAGTCTTATGGTTTGTCTGTACTTCTAATAATCAATATTGGTTTCGATCCAAAAATAGGGCAATCGCTTATGCTACCTGAAATAAATTAATGATGCTTTAAGCATACGATGGGATAGCTCAGGACAAAGAGTGAATCGTAAAGTGCTATTATTCAGTTATTTGTATTTTTAATAAATGAGAAATCGAACAATTGTCGGTTATTATTTACCATTCATCCCGTATTGTCGTTTTTGAACAGGTTTTTTTCTTACATGGTACATCTTTTCTGATAGGGTTAAATGAAATATTCCTGCTACTTAATAGTGGACTTAAGAAAAACATAGTCTGCTTTCTAAGGGCGAGAATAATTAAGGCAGGCTATGGGATTATTCGTGAGATTCAGCTTATTTGCACAATAAGCTTCGTATCAATATTATTGCAAGTTTGTTGTATGGATGAAAAAAAGTCATGAATTGATGAAAATCACCGACAATTCATCAGTAAATCAGTTGAACTAACGACACTTTTTCTACTTTTAGGGACATGGAACAGCGCTTGATGCGCAGCGCTTAAATTTTAATATATGAATTTCAATAATTTTACCATCAAATCGCAAGAGGCTATCCAACAAGCTCTGCAACTGGCTTTACAAAACGGACAACAGGCCATAGAAAACGGCCATATCCTCAAAGCCATTACCGATGTGGATGAAAATGTTCTTCCCTTTTTATTGAAGAAGCTCAATATTAATCCGGGGGTTTTTGAAAAAACACTCGATAGCATGGTGCAATCTTACCCTAAAGTGAGTGGCGGACAGCCTTATTTATCTACTGCAGCCAATCAAAGTATTGCCAAAGCCAACAATTTCCTGAAGGAGTTCAAGGATGAATATGTTTCTATTGAACACCTGGTGCTGGGTATTTTAGCGAGTGGCGACACGGTTGCTAAAATGATGAAAGACCTGGGCATCACTGAAAAAGACCTTAAGGCGGCCATTCAGGAACTGCGCAAGGGAACTAAAGTAACGAGTCAAAGCCAGGAAGAAACCTACAACTCATTAAATAAATACGCCATTAACCTTAACGCACAAGCCCGAAACGGCAAGCTCGATCCGGTTATTGGCCGCGATGAGGAAATAAGAAGGGTGCTGCAAATTTTATCGCGCCGCACCAAAAACAATCCTATTTTAGTGGGTGAGCCGGGTGTAGGTAAAACAGCCATTGCCGAAGGGTTAGCGCACCGCATTAATAACGGTGATGTTCCGGAAAACCTGAAATCTAAACAAATTTTTTCTTTGGATATGGGGGCATTGATTGCCGGAGCCAAGTACAAAGGGGAGTTTGAGGAAAGGTTAAAATCGGTAGTAAAAGAAGTGATTGCCGGCGAAGGGGAAATTATTTTGTTTATTGATGAAATACATACCTTAGTGGGAGCCGGTGGAGGAGGGGAAAGCGCTATGGATGCAGCCAACATACTCAAGCCCGCTCTGGCACGAGGCGAACTCAGGGCCATTGGAGCGACTACCCTCAACGAATTTCAAAAATACTTTGAAAAAGATAAGGCATTGGAAAGAAGGTTCCAGAAAGTAATGGTAGATGAGCCTTCATCAGAAGACGCCATTTCCATATTGAGAGGGATAAAAGAAAAATATGAAACCCACCATAAAGTGAGGATTAAGGATGAAGCAATTATTTCTGCAGTAGAACTTTCTCAACGCTACATCAACGACCGCTTTTTACCAGACAAAGCCATAGACCTGGTGGATGAAGCCGCCTCCAAGCTGAGAATGCAGATCAATTCCATGCCTATTGAGCTGGATGAAATTGAAAGGAGAATTATGCAGCTGGAGATAGAACGGGAAGCCATGAAACGGGAAGGAGAAGATAAAAAATTAGCACAACTGAATAAAGAAATTGCCGAGTTGAATGATGAACGCATAGACTTAAAAGCTAAATGGCAAAGTGAGAAAGAAGTAATAGAAGGAGTGCAAAAAATAAAATTACAAATTGAAGGCTTGAAGCAGGAAGCCAGCCTGGCAGAGAAAAACGGAGATTACGGAAAAGTTGCAGAAATAAGGTACGGACGTATAAAAGAGGCAGAACTAAAACTGAAGGAGCTGGAAACTAAATTAGCGGAAGCCAAAGCCAGTGGCTCTCAATTAGTGAAGGAAGAAGTGGACAGTGAGGATATTGCCGGTGTTATTGCTGCCTGGACAGGTATTCCGGTTTCCAGAATGCTGCAGAGTGAAAGGGAAAAGTTGTTGCAGCTGGAAGACGAATTGCATAAACGGGTAGTAGGGCAACAGGAAGCCATTGAAAGTATTGCCGATGCAGTGCGGAGAAGCCGCGCCGGACTTCAGGATGTGAGAAAACCAATAGGCTCTTTTATTTTCTTAGGCACAACCGGTGTAGGAAAAACAGAATTAGCTAAAGCCCTGGCCGAGTTTTTGTTTAACAACGAAAACAGTATGACGCGTATTGATATGAGCGAGTATCAGGAAAGGCATGCGGTGAGCCGTTTGGTAGGAGCGCCTCCGGGTTATGTGGGTTATGATGAAGGAGGGCAACTGACCGAAGCTGTGAGACGTAAGCCTTATAGCGTAATTTTGTTGGATGAAATTGAAAAAGCACATCCCGATGTTTTCAATATACTGCTGCAGGTGTTGGATGACGGAAGATTAACCGATAACAAAGGCAGGGTGGTAAATTTTAAAAATACCATTATCATCATGACTTCCAATATGGGTTCGCACCTCATACAGGAAAACTTTGAAGGATTGACGGAGAAGAACAGGGCTAGTATTTTGGCCAAAACCAAAACAGAGGTGTTTGACTTATTAAAGAAATCTATACGCCCGGAATTTCTGAACCGTATTGACGAGGTAATTATGTTTGAACCCCTTAACCGTAAAGACCTGCAGGGTATTGTGAAAATTCAAATAAACCATGTGGTTAAAAATATGGCAGAGCAGGGCATCAGGCTGCAGGTTACAGATGAGGCTATTGACTGGTTATCGGAACTGGGATATGATCCGCAATTCGGGGCAAGGCCCGTAAAAAGGGTAATTCAAAAGCAAGTACTGAACGAGCTTTCTAAACAAATTCTGGCCGGAAAAATCAATAAAGAGCAGGAAATTATTTTAGACATGTTCGAAAAACAATTTGTGTTCAGGCAGGAAAAGAAAGTAAAGGCTGTATAAAACAACCTTAACCGCAAAAACTTCCCGGGTATTTCTACTCCGGGATTTTTTTACTCTGTTTTGCATGAAAGGAATTAGTACCTTCGCCTAATATAAGCAAAGCCAGTTAATACATGAATTACGGATTATACAAACAATTAACTTTACTCACCTTACTGATATTTACTGTTATTAACCTCATTTATGGTTTATTGGGTGGAAGAGAGACCCTGTTGGTACAAACTGCATTTTTTGTTGTTTATATACTGCTAACCTTTGCCGAATTAAAGCAAATTCAAATTCCCAAAGAACACTCCACCCGTCATTATTATTATTTGACGAATGGGATAATTTCCCTGAATGTGATAAAAATAGTTTCGTTATTTGTTGTTGCTCTCGTCTTTTACAATATCGGAACTAAACTGATGCAGTTGTCAGGGCTTGTTATCACTATGGTTGTGGGTGATCTGCTCTTGTTTATTGGAAGATGTGTAACGAAAAAATATTTTATTGCTGTGAACGAATCGGGTATTTATTTTATGTTGGATAAAACAGTTGTGCTTCAGGCAAAGGATATTGAGTTAGCAGAGTTTCGGTATAATATTTTTTACTTTAACGATAAACATAAAAAAAACCACCTGATTAACCTGGAAAACTTTAAGCCTAAGGTAAGAATTGCTGTTCAGGAAAACATCTGCCAATGGCTGGAATCCAATAAAGTTAAGGTTTCATCAGAAGCTAAGCAAGCACTTAAACTCAGCGAATAACTAACACTTTTTTACCAACCGACGTATTTCCCATCTCCTTCAAAACATACCAGTACAAGGCTTTGTCAATAATCACAAAACTATCTTTCCTTCCTTTTTTAACGAATCAGGTTTACCGTACCGCTTTTTCTGTGAAGCCTTCCCGATTTTTCTTCATAGTTAAGGGAGTAAATATAAATGTCTTCCTGTACTTTTTCTCCATTGTATTTTCCGTCCCAGGACAGGTTAAGCCCATTAGCACGCTGTTGGTAAATCATTTGTCCCCAGCGGTTAAAAATCATTAGCTCACTGTTATTAATTCCAGTGCCTGCCGGAGAAAATACATCATTTTGTCCGTCCTGATTAGGAGAAAAAGTATTGGGAATATAAATTACAAATTCATTTATCTGAATGGGTTTAGTTATTGTGTCTTTGCAGGAAAAATAAGGAGAGGTAACAATCAGTTGTGTGTTGTAAATAGACTCAGGCTGATCAAGATTAAATGTGTGCTGTGGATTCAAAAGGGTACTGCTGGTATTGTCTCCAAAATTCCAAAGCCATTGTGAAGCACCGGTAGATAAATTGATGTAGCTAACTTCTCCACTGCCATTCATAACAAAACTAAAATCGGCTATAGGTTTGGGGTAAATGCTTACACAGTTAGCGCATACATAGGTATTGCTGCACCCATTTACAGCTACCTGAAGGCTGATGGAGAAATCACCTGGCTTATTAAACAAGTGAGAAGGGTTTTGTAAAGCAGAACTGCTGCCATCACCAAAATTCCAGAGCCAGGATGAAATGCTACCCTGAGTAGTTGTTGACAAATCTTTAAAGAAAATAAGTGTATCGCTACAGGCTTTTCCTGATCCACTGAAAGCAACGGTTGGTAAAGGACTCACCGTAATTTTTTGCAGTAGGGTATCAGTACAGTTTTTACTGTCTGTTGTTACACAGGTGTAGGTGATATCCGCCGTAGGATTTACCTGAATACTTGCTCCGGTCATATTTACAGGCAACCAGTTAAAGCTAAAGTTACCGGTACCTCCGGTGGCCTGTACGCTAAGTTGGGAGAACTTTCCGGCGCAAATTCCGGGAGGACTCGCATTTACTGTAGCGTTAATTTTACCGGGATTAGTTAGCACAATTTTTTTACTGCTCTTGCAACCATTGGCATCGGTAACTGTTACTTCATAAGCGCCGGCAGTAAGATTGGTGATACTGGCATTTGTTCCAAGCGCAGCCGGATTCCAGGAAAAAGTATAGGGGCTTTGTCCATTGCTGGCATTAATGGCAATGCTCCCATCTTTTCCGTTATAGCAGGTGATGGGCACAGTTGTTTCTGAAATTAAAGGGATAGCTCCGGTTTGAGTAATGGTTACAGTTAAAGAATCGCTACAGTTATTGTCATCTTTAACAACAACTGTATAAGTACCGGCATTAAGCCCGCTTGATGTAGCCGCATTACCACCAGAAGGTAACCAGGTATAGGTGAACGGAGTAGCTGTTCCATTGGCTTGAATGGTAGCACTACCGGGTGTGCTGCAGTTTTGAGGACTAGTAGAAACAAGGCTTAAACTCAGATCAGCATTGTTTTTTATTTTAATGGTGTCGTTGCGGCTACAAGAACTTACAGGATCTTTAATGGTTACCACATAGGTTCCTACAGGTAAATTGCTGGCTGTATTGCTGGTGCTTACGTTAGGTGTCCAGGAAAAGCTATAATTACCTGCAGGTGTTACAGTAAGGCTAATGCTTCCGTTGGAAGCGCCACAACTACAATCGGTAATGTTTTTATTTACAGAAAAAGTGGCACTGGCATTTACTGTTTTTTTAATGGTATCGCCAATATCCAGGCAATTGCTAACAATTAAAGTAACCTCAAAAGTGCCCGAGCTGCTGTATTGGTGAGAAGGGTTTTGAAGGCTGGAAGTAGTACCGTCTCCAAAATTCCATTCCCATTTCTGCAGGTCTCCGCCACATTCAGGTTTAGAGAGGTCTTTAAAATCTATGCCGCAATTGGTATTGGCGCTAAAGCTAAAATCAGCAATGGGGGGTGGATCATATCGCCAGATGTTATTGGTGTATTTATCCCATCGGCTGCCACTTCCCATGCCAATGTATATGCCTTTATAAAAAGCAGCAAAGCCACCGCGGCTTCCCGGGGGCATATTGGATGCTGCAGGCACATTGATAGTTCCGAAATTACCCGGTTGATAGGTAGTAACGTTAGAGCTTCCGCTAACCCAGGTCCATTCTTTGGTGGAGGGTTTGTATTTCCATAAATCATTGGAGTGCTCATCATAGGTTCCTCCGCCAAATAGCCAAAGGTTTCCACATTTATCCTTTACACAAGACCTGCCCTCAATGCGGCAAGGCGGATAAATGCTTGTAGAAGGATTACATTTTGTGCCAAAAACACCTTTATCATCATTGTTATTACTGGTTCCGCTTTCCCATGTAAACATATTGCCGGTGTGGTCGTAGCTCCATAAATCAGCCATAATATGATTTACCTGCGATACCGAGTTTCCATTAACGGTGCGGGTTGCATATTGTCCGCCAAAAAAATAACATCCCTTACTGTCTGCCCAGTAACTCCAAACAAAGCGGTATCCTGGTTCATTGGTAGGAGCGGCAACTCCTTTAGTACCATAATTGGCGGTTGCATAGTTTTGCCCGTTTTCCTTTTTGCCTCTTTTCCACACCCATTGATTAAGATTAACATCGTACATCCATACTTCATGGGCAAGGAGCCAGAAATTTCCTGTGGCATCTGTCCAGGTCATGTATTTTTCCGAAACATTGCCGGGGCTATTAGCGGGGTCAGGAATATGTTGTGTACCATAAACAGCTGTTCCGTTGTTTGGGTCTCCAGACATCCAGGTCCATTCATTGGTAGTTAAAGAATACCGCCACATTTCAGAACCCCAGCCGGAGGCACCGTAAAGCCATAAATCGCCGTTTTTTCCTAACCAGGAAATTCCCTGCAAGTCGCGATAGCCCGGGTTGTTTTGCGGAGCAGAAACACCTTTGGTGCCTAATACCTGCTGACCATTGTTAGCAGCTTTTAGTCTTTTCCATTGGTTATTGGGAATGGAATAATGCCAGAGGGTGTTGGAGTTACCGGCATTGTTATTTTCACTTCCACAATAAATGTATATATTACCATTGCTATCATCCCAGAAATAGAATCCATAAATCCCAGGAGGAGTATTGGCAACTGCTGCTGTTCCAACTGTACCAAACACCCCCGGAGGGTTTTCGGTTTTACTTCCCTTAACCCAGGTCCATTGACAAAACACATTTAGGGTGCTTATTGTGGTAAAGATGGTAAAGAACAGGTAAGATTTTTTATGCATGGCGATGAGGTATTAGTGTTATTTAGTTTGCTCTAATAAGTTGAATGGTGGTTAATAACTACTCATGTTCTTTACTGAAACAGTCGTAAACAAACACCTGCGAAACAATTCATGCTTTCATGGCAGCGCGAGGTGCGGGTAAAATCAATTACCAGAAATTCCGGCATACGCAGACAATCCGTTAAATCGGGATTCAATGAATACACGTTTCAGTATGTAAAGTGGGGTAAATATTCTAAGGTGTGGGGTAATGAATAGAATACTTTTACAGGCCAATAATAGGTTAAAAATAGCAGACCAACAAGAATTTTGTAGAAAAAATGTTTTTTTCTTTAGAACTATAACCTTTTAGCAGACGGCTGTTGTTTGATCAAAAAATAATTTTGATCATTAACCAGGTTAAAAGAAGAGCATTTTTTTTAAAATTGCAGAAAATAAGAGTTAAAATAGCCCGATAGTTATTGACTGTTTTTAGCAGCAGCAGCGGATACGGTTCCGGCCAAATCCCGGTCAAAGAAATACAAAGCGGCTTTATCTCCACCCATAAATTTTAGTTTGTCTACATTGGTTCTGGCGAGCGCTTCTTCTTCAATTTGTTCGGTAACATACCATTGCAGGAAATTATGAGTGCTGTAATCCTTTTCCTTCAGGCATAAATCAACCAGGTTATTAATGGATTGGGAAACTTTGGTTTCGTGTTTAAGAATAGTTTCAAATACTTCGCTGATGGATTTATAATTACTTTGCGGAGCTTTTAAACTGGGGACAATTCCATGTCCACCTCTGTCGTTCACAAATTTTAAAAGTTTAATGGTGTGCATGCGTTCTTCGTCACTATGCCCATACAAAAAGGCAGCAACTCCGCTAAGTCCCTGTACTTCTACCCAGGAGGCCATAGCTAAATAGTAATTTGAGCTTGCGGCTTCCAGCTCTATTTGCTGGTTCAGGGCCGATTCAATTTTTTTTGAAAGCATGATATCAGGGTTGTTATTAGGTTCTAAGTTATACTTTTTGTGCAGAAATACCTAATGCTTCTTCTATAAAGTCGTAGGTAGAAAGTATTTCTGTTTTGCCGTCAATGACGGCAATATCGTGTTCAAAATGAGCAGAAGGCAAGCCATCAGCAGTAATAATAGTCCAGCCATCGCTCAGTTGTTTTACGCCTCTTTTCCCCATATTAATCATGGGTTCTATGGCTATGGTAAGTCCGTTTTTTATTTTAGGGCCACTTCCTTTTGTGCCGTAATTGGGTACTTCAGGGTCTTCATGCAATTGTTTACCTAAACCATGACCAACCAGTTCACGCACCACGCCATAACCATTTTTTTCTGCATGTTGTTGTATGGCAAAGCTAATATCGCCTATGCGGTTATTCAGCTGAGCCTGTTCAATTCCCTTATACAGGCATTCTTTGGTCACCTCTATGAGTTTTTTTATTTCTGGTTTTACTTCGCCTACGCAAAAGGTATAGGCATGGTCGCCAAAAAAGCCATTTTTCTTAGCGCCGCAATCAACGGAAATGATATCTCCTTCTTTCAGGGCTTCTCCATTGGGTATACCATGTACTACCTGTTCGTTGATGGAGGTGCAGAGGGTAGCCGGGTATCCGTTATACCCTTTGAATGCGGGAACACCACCATTGTCCCTGATAAATTCTTCGGCCAGTTTATCTAATTTTAAGGCACTAATTCCAGGCTTTATTTCTTTGGCAACTACTGCCAGTGTTCTGGATACGAGCAATGCTGCCTGGCGCATCAGTTCTATCTCTTCCCTTGTTTTTAAATAAATCATCTCTTGCTTATTTTTTTCCAAATATTCTTTGCACCAAACCCGATTTTTTCTTTTTATAATTAGTATGAGCTTCCTGATCTACCAGCTGGTGGTTGAAGTCTGCCCCTTCGGGGTGCAGCATTTGCCATATCTTGCTCCAACCCGGGAAACCTCCTACATTGCGGTCATCAATAAAAATATCAGCATTAATTTTCCGGCTTATGGAGAGGTCAAAATCTTCTTCCGGATAGCTTCTGTTTACTGCGTAAAATTCAAGTCCGTTTTGTTTGCAATAATCTACCGCCTCTCTTAAGTACTCGCCATCCCTGAATGTCCATAAAATAAGTTTATGCCCTTTTTTTTGAAGGGATTTTAGCGTGGAAAAGGCAAACAACATTTCCTTGCCAATTCGCGGGTATTCATGTTCAACAATGGTTCCGTCAAAGTCTACAGCAATAATTTTACTTTCTTCAGTTGAAAAAGACTGTTCCATAGTTAGCAGCAATGAATGGGAGAACTAATTTACTAATTATCTATAGATTATATGCTTTTAATACGTTTAAATTTTCATCCAGTTCATATATACGCGGAACGGCGGTGCCAATTTCAAATTCAAGAATTTGGGCAGGTGTCATTTTTTCGAGGTACATGATGAGTGCCCTCAGGCTATTTCCGTGAGCGGCAATGACAATATTTTTACCCGATTTTAATTTGGGAATAATTTCTTTTTCAAAGTAGGGAATAACCCTGGCAGCGGTATCTTTAAGGCTTTCTCCATTGGGAGGAGCAATGTCATAACTTCTTCTCCATATTTTTACCTGCTCTTCACCAAATTTCAGTGCCGTTTCAGCCTTGTTTAATCCCTGCAGGTCTCCGTACATTCGTTCATTCAAGGCATTATCATAGGTAACCGGAATGTTATTTTGTCCGCAAACGCTTAAGGCCAGGCTAAGTGTTTCCTGGGCTCTTTTCAATCCCGATGAGTAGGCTTCATCAAATTGATAACCTTTAAGTTTTTCACCGGCAGATTTTGCCTCTTCTATTCCTTTTTCGGTTAATGCTATATCTACCCAACCGGTAAATTTATTTTCAAGGTTCCATACCGACTGGCCGTGACGAAATAATACAAGTTTAATCATTGTTGTTTATGCTGTTTTAAGTATTTCTGAATTTAAAAAGGAGATGATGTTTTTTTCTACTCTGGAGGAAATATTGTCATCCAGGGGTTTAATAAATTTTTCTCCGGTTACACGTTCATACAATTCAATGTAACGCCCGGAAATTTGATTGACCCAGCTGTCTGACATTTCCGGAACCTGTTGTCCTTCCTTGCCTTGAAAACCATTTTCAATCAGCCATTTTCTTACAAATTCTTTACTGAGTTGTTTTTGTTCTTCTTTGTTTTTTTGCCGGTTAATATAACCTTCCATATAAAAATAGCGTGAGGAGTCGGGTGTATGAATTTCATCCATGAGGTAAACCTGATCTTCAAATAAACCAAACTCATATTTGGTGTCTACCAAAATTAATCCTTGCCGGGCTGCCATTTCTGTTCCTCTTTGAAAAAGTGCCAATGCATATTTTTCCATTTGCATATAATGTGCTTCGCTAACAATGCCTTGTTTCAGAATTTCTTCGCGTGAAATATCTTCATCATGTCCTTCATCGGCCTTAGTAGTTGGGGTAATAATGGGGGCCGGAAGCGGATCATTTTCTATCAATCCTTCCGGCAATGCCACGCCACATAATTCTCTTTTGCCTGCTAAATAAGTACGGGCGGCATGCCCAGCTAAGTAACCTCTCACTACCATTTCTACTTTAAAGGGTTTACAAAGTCTGCCTATGGTTACTACAGGGTCGGGCACAGCAATCACCCAGTTAGGTACTATGTCTTTGGTGGCTTCCAGAAAGCGTGCAGCAACCTGATTAAGCACCTGCCCCTTGTAAGGAATTCCTTTAGGCAACACCACATCAAAGGCACTGATTCTGTCGCTGGCTACCATTACTAAGTATTTATCGGCAATGGTATAAACATCCCTTACTTTTCCTCGGTAGAATTTTTTTTGTGACGGGAGCTGAAAGTCTGTTTTTAAGAGTACCTGATTCATTTTTTTTCTTTATTTGATGGTGATTTTACTCCATAAGCAGCCGAATCCGATTCAGTCTGATTCTTTTTTACTTCATCGTACCTGTATATAATTTCTTTCACTAACCTGTGCCGGATAACATCATTGCCATCTAAGTAAATGAAATCTATTCCCTGCACATTTTTAATAATTCTCATGGCTTGTACCAGTCCGGAGGGTTGATTACGGGGCAAATCAATTTGAGTAGCATCACCGGTGATAATAAATTTTGCACTGGCGCCCATACGGGTCAGAAACATTTTCATTTGGCTTTCGGTAGTATTTTGGGCTTCATCCAGAATAACAAAGGCATTGTCTAAGGTTCTTCCGCGCATAAAGGCCAGCGGCGCAATTTGTATGGTTTTATTTTCGAGGTATTGGTTTAATTTATCTAAGGGAATCATGTCGTAGAGGGCATCGTATAAGGGCTGCAGGTAGGGATCTAATTTTTCTTTTAAATCGCCTGGTAAGAAGCCTAAATTTTCTCCGGCTTCAACTGCAGGACGGGTTAAAATGATACGCTTTACTTCCTTATTCTTCAGGGCTTTAACAGCTAATGCCACTGCGGTATAGGTTTTACCGGTTCCGGCAGGGCCAATGGCAAACAGCATGTCGTTTTTGTAAATACTCTCTACCATTTTGCGTTGGTTGGGCGTTCTGGGCTTAATCACCAACCCTGAGTTCCCAAAAACAATCACGTCATTTCCATTGTCTTCCATAGTCTCCAGGATATTGGCACCGGTTTGTCCCAGCAGGCGTTCAATGGTTTGTTCAGTAAGAATTCCGTTTTTGTGGTAAAAATCAATCAGGAGTCCAAAGCGTTTTTCGAATCGTTCAATTTCTGCGTCATCACCAATAAGTTTAATGGAATAACCGCGGGCCACCACTTTTAGTTTGGGAAAATGCTTTTTGATGATGTTTAGCTTATGGTCGTTTACACCATATAGTTCAACCGGCTCAACTGAATCTACCGCTATAATTTTTTCGCTCAAAATTACCTGTTAATTATGTTTATAATTCTGTTAATTGTTATGAAATGGCTGAAATTTAAGGCGTAAAAATATTAATTACTTTTGAAATATCAGGAAAACTGGCCATAAATGTTGGTGCAGGGAAAGATAAAGTATATGGTTTCGGTTTATAATATTAATCAGGCAATATGGCTATTGTCACACTAACCAGTGATTTAGGTACCAAAGATAATTATCTGGCTTTGCTAAAGGCCAGCATATTAAGGCTTTGCCCCAATGCCCAGATTATTGATATTTGCCATGAAGTAGAGAAATTTAATGTGGTTCAGGCAGCCTATTTGTTTGGAACGTCCTTTTATCAATTCCCCAAAAACAGTATGCATATTTTGGGCATTAAAGCTCCTAATTTTAAAACACGAGATTATTTACTGATTTATTTTAAGGAACAGTTGATTTTGTGTCCGGATAATGGAATTTTTACCTTGTTTTATGACCATAGCCCGGCAAAGGTTTATCGTTTAAACCGGGAACAATACCCGGCCAGTATGTTTTTTATTAAGGATATTCTGGCTAAGGCCGCCTGTGACCTTATGAATGGAAAGTCTGTTGACAGTATTGCCAGTGAAACAGATGAATACGTTCAACTACTCAATTTTCAACCTACCAGTACTCCAGGTAGTTTAATTGGCCGGTGTTTATATATGGATTCTTATGGTAATGTGATTACAAATATATCAAAGGAATTTTTTGAAAGGAACAGAAAGAACAGAAGCTTTACCATACATTTACCCGGACTGCGTATTACAGAAATAGTAGAAAACTATGATGATGTACAGGAAATTTCAGCATTGGCCTTGTTTAATACTTCGGGTTATTTAGAAATTGCCATCAATAAAGGCCAGGCCAGGCAGCTATTATTTCCAAAAAATGCTAATTTACATACCGATTTTAACATAACAGTAGAATTTGAAGACTAAGTTCAGATGCTTACACGAATAGTAAAAATGACATTTGCAGAGGAACAGGTTCCTGAATTCCTCAAGCTATTTGATGCCAATAAATACCTGATTGCTTCTTTTCCGGGTTGTAAATTGCTGGAATTGCACCGCGATGCCAATAACCCCTGTATATTTTTTACTTACAGTAAGTGGGACAGTGAAAAATCATTGAACCAGTACCGCAGTTCAGAATTGTTTGAAAGGGTTTGGGCCAAAACCAAAGTTTTGTTTAACGACCGTCCGGAAGCCTGGAGTATTATGCTTTACTTTTCTTCAGGGGAGTGACAGTACTTTTCTCCCATCGGCACATTCCTGTATCTATTCCAATTTTAGCAAAATTTTTTCGCACCCCTCCTTATATACAACTAAGAGCCAGTAATCACAGGTATGTACGCCAGGGCTTGCCCTGGATACTAATTCCCTAAGGGGTGGGGTATTAACCTTCCGACGCAGCTTCAGTGGTCGGGATTGTTCCCGCAGCCCGCAGTATTGGTACATAGGCAGGCGGGAACTAATTTCGCTTTAGCGGAGTGTCTCACAAATAAAATATTTCCCTGGAATTAAACCATCCGAATGGATTAACTTGAAGAGTAAAATTCATACTAAAATTGCAATTAAATTACGTCCCTAATGGGTAATAGTCAGCCCAAAGTATTATTGAAATGCCAAAATTAAAGAAAGCACCCTGTCCTGTAAAAAATATGCCACACAACATGTTTTTATTAGCAACACTAAAAAGGATTAAACATTCTAACTAAAAAATTTCTCCATGATTAAGAAAAATCTACTTACTATCTTGTCAGCCATTTGTTTTCATCTAAATACCAGCTCACAAACTTTATTAGCTTATTATCCGCTCACTGTAGACACCAAAGACAGCTCGGGTCACAATAATTCAATAAAATTAAATGCAACCACCTTTAGTAATGGAGGTGTATTGTTCAATGGGAGTATTATTCCAACCAGTTATGGTCAAACCAATAACATCTTTGGATTAACAACAAACTCATTTTCCGTATCGGTAGACTTTATGCTTGCCGGAATCAATGGCCCCGGACGGAGACCAGTATTTGTACTTGGTAGTTCTGGCCGCTGGGCTTCTTTGTCCATTAACACCACAGGAACAAATATGTATGCAGAATTGTATGCCAACAATGGAACCAGTACTTCTATTTCCCCAACTCAAATACTTCCTAACACCTGGTACAATGGAAAAATAAACTATGATGGAAGCACCATGTCGTTATTTATTAACAACAACTTCGCCTGCAGTATGCCTATAAGCAGTTTTCAAGCCTATGGATCGTATGATGTGTTGTCTGTAAATTATTCTAATGGAAGTATTTATCATGGTTGGTGGAAAAATTTAAAAGTTTATAATGGACCGGTAACCAACACGGTTTACGCTAATAATGCCACACTACAATTGATCACCACCCCCATCAACAATCTTGCAGGAAATAATAACATTACTGGCTCTATTCAAAACAATGGTACAAGTAATATTACTTCAATGGATTTAACTTATAGTATTGACGGGGGACCTGCTTCTCCTGTTTGTTCTCTTACCGGAATAAATATACCCGCAGGTGCATATTACAATTTTATACACAATGTCCCGGCCAACCTAAGTTATGGCTTGCATTCCATTAAAGTTAGCATAGGAAATGTAAATGGTGTGGTAGATGATAATCCTGCCGATAATTCTTTCAGTTCAAATGTAAAAACCGCGTATGCTATAGACGCATCTGCCATGTCTGTAAACAATTACAAATATGTTCCTAATGGCAACAATACTATTTCAGGCACTATTAAAAACAAAGGCTTTAATCCAATAAATTCCTATGAAGTAACTTATACCATAGATGGAGGCCCATCTTCTCCCGTATATTTAGTAAGCGGGCAAAACATTGCTACAGATTCAAGTGTTTCATTCTCCCATAACGTACCTGCTAATCTGCCATTTGGCCAGCACTCCATCAGTTACACTATTTCAAATATCAATGGGGCTAGTGATGGGTATTTACCAGATAACACCATTACCAAAGTTGTATACGCTTTATCCTTTATTCCAGTAAAACGTGTTTTAATTGAGGAATGTACAGGCACCTGGTGTGGGTTTTGTGTAAGAGGAATTGTTTACATGGACAGCCTGAAACAAAAGTACCCTAACCATTATATTGGGGTTTCCATTCATAATGACGGTGGACTCCCTGTGGAAGTTATGCAGGTACCTGAGTACGCCAATGGGGTAGATGCTGCAGGGTATTCAGGCTTCCCTGGCTGCGTGGTAGACCGCCAGCCTAATGTGGTTGACCCTTTACAAATGGAAAAATACTATTTGTTACGGGCAAAAGAATTATCTCCTGTAGAGGTAAGTATTACAAATGTATCTTACAACTCAATTTCCAGAATGGTAAACTTTGATGTAAATGCTGCTCCGGCAATGAATGCAACTATATCCTGGAAATTTAATGCTATCGTTTCAGAAGATGATGTAACGTATTGCCACACCTATGATTCTGCTTTATATCGTCAGGTAAATTATTATGCCAATGGAGTGTATGGTAACATGGGAGGTTTTGAGAAGAGGCCCTATATTATACCAGCAAAAGATATGCATTTTGATGATGTTGCAAGGGCTATTTTGGATGGATATTCCGGAATTAACGGAACCATACCTTCTGCTATTACCAGTGGCAACACGTATTCAAAATCATATTCTTATGTACTTGGAGATACCTTAGATCCTGATCAAATTAACCTAATAGGTTTGGTGATGGAAAATTCTACCGGAGAAGTATTAAATTCGGTAAAGTTTAAATTATCCAGCATTATTAGCATAAATGAACTTTCAAATAAGAAAGGCAATAGTATTTTTCCAAACCCAACTTCTGGCATATTATATTTAGGGAATACCAGTATCGATAGAGCGGAAGTATACGATATTTATGGTCAACTGATTATGTCTGAAAACAACCTTACAATATTGGATCTTTCAAATTATGGGAAGGGAGTTTACTTTATAAAGATACAAAGTAATGAGGGGACTTATACCCAAAAAATCATTCTTAAAAAAGAGTAGTCGCATAGGAAAAATTATTTTGAGCAGGAAGGTTATAGAGCTTAACAAAGCCTGAAGCCAAAACCAGCGCTAATCAGCGGTATAAACCTCAGGGCAAGTCCTGTAGCCGAATTTTGCGAAGGGGGGAGTAATCTACCATCTAACGCATCTTAGCGGAAAGTCTAAAGCCATAAACAAGTCCATGATCTAACGGTTAGTATCTTCACAAGAGCAGTGCTTCTCCGAATTTGCCTTTTCAAAACATTCCTTTCCCTCTTTATAGGAAAGGTAGGCTAATACCAAAGCGCCAATACTATCTGTATAAGGAAGTTTGAATAATTGGTAGATGGCGCTCGAAATAAGTAATACAACAGACATGTAGATGCAGATTTTGGTGCATTCAGCGTCTGCAAGTATGGCATCAGAGTTTAAGGCCTTACCTGCTTTTGTTTTCCAATGAACCAGCACATACATTATTAGAATGGAAATGAGCGAAATAATTATTCCGCTAACTGTTGTGGTAGGCTCCTCATGCGTAATGATTTTATAAATACTGGTAATAATTAAAATAAACACCAGAATGTAAAAAGAAAGGCCAGTCACTCTTAATGCCCTTTTTTCAAAATTGTCCCTGTTACTGTCTGGCTTGGCGCGAATTCTGCCAATCATGTGATAAATGCCAAAGCCGGAAATAGTTTCAATAAAACTGTCTGCACCAAAACCAAACAGACTAAGGCTTTCTTCATTATACCCAAAAAAGGTAGCCAGGGCGCCTTCGGCCAGGTTATAGAAAATGGTAAAGAGGGCAAGACCCTGTGCCAGTTTGAAATACTTTGTAGTTGTATGATCTAAGGATACCAAAGCCATTGAACTATAAAAATAATACAAAACAGCGATTTTCCTGAGATCTGAATACTAAATTTTTTAGGATTTGGCCTTTAGTTGTGAGCGTCATGTTTAGTGTTATTAAACCTTCTCTGTCTATGGATTCGTTCAGTTGGCCATGAATAATCCCGACTACTTGAGGTGAGCCCTCGCAAGGTAGAAATACTCCGCTTCCTTGGGCGGAATAAGGGTACAGGACTAGTCTTGTGCTTTATACCGGTGATTCCATAGAATCCGGGTTGATGCAGGCGTTTGGGCAGCTATATAACTTTTCCCGTGGTGAGGAAGGAAGCAGGTGGTAGAGAAGGCGCTATTTCTCTAAAGCAACAAAGCCCTTCCGGATGGAAAGGCTTTGCGCAGGTTTTAGTTAGAGCTGAAATACTAGTTAACTAAAGATTTAAATTCGTCATTAGCTCTCCAACCGGCAAATTCGCAATCATCTTTGGCCATAGCTTTTAAGGACCCATCTTTTTCAATGGCTGTTTTTAAGGCAACTAATCCACCTTTAGCATCTCCTTTACGGGAAGCAGCAATTGCTTTTAAGTAATAGCTAAGAGCCATATCTTTTTCGTTGCTGGCATCGATAGTAGCAGCAACTGCATCAGCAGAACCATTTAATAATTGAGCCAGGGCTAAGTTAAATCCTTTGAAGCTGCCAAATCCACTAACGGCATCACCATAACGGCCATCACGAACATAAACAATGGCTTTGTTATAAGAAACTTCAGGGCCAGCGCCACCTGCCTTGTTGTAGTAGTCCATGGCTGCACGGCGGTCTCCGCTTTTTGCAACTACTGCACCCATATTGTTCATCACAATCGGGCTATTGGAGTTAGCTTTTAAGGCTCTTTCAAAGGCCGACTTGGCATCAGCAATTTTATTAGTAATTAAGTAAGTTACGCCAAGGTTGTTAGAAGCCCTCCAGTCGCCAGGATAAAGTCTTTCAGCTGCTTTGTAAATATTCATTTTACTGTTTACATCCTGAATAAGGTTAGCTCCGTATAATAATTCTTCAATAGAAAGGGAATCAGGAGTGCTGGTACACATACGTGTGATGGTTTCATCGTTTCTGGATTTTTTCTCAGCGACAATGTTTAAAACCGAACGACGTAATTTAGGTAAAATCTGATCAGAAACTTCTTTGTAGGTTTTAGACAGGTTTTTGATCTCTTGTTCGCGTTGATCGAGGTTAGAGTACATGGTAAGTACACGCAAGATCAATTCTTTATCCTGAATAGAAGAAGCTTCCATTAATTTTTTGAAACCATCCCAGTCTTCAGCAGTGGTAGTTACTTTATAAGCGCTTGCATCTTTTCCAAAGGTGAAATCCTTGTTTTTACTTTTCTTAAATTCATCCTGAAGGGCTTTAGAACCTGATTTGGCACGATCTCCGGCCAGGTTGGCATTCAGGCTTTGCTCTCCATCCGGAGAAGCGTAAGCAGAAACGTCAATCCCTTTAAATTCGAAATTTGGGTTGTTAATATTGTCAGCGATAAATTTATATAAAGCCTTCATTTCTTCACTTTTCATTTCGGAAGGCCTAACTACTGATTGGTTTACCACGTAGTAAACACTAGCCGTTTGACTTACCGGGAATGTTTTAGTGAAAGCGTCCTTGGCATAAATTCCTTTTTCATCATTACGGACTAAAAGTGGAGTGATGATGGTACCAATAGCTACGTCTCTGATGGTAAAATCTTTTACTTTGGTTTTTATAGCTCCCTGAGCCTTTAATTCCAGTTTAGCATTTTTAAGACCCGGTTCATACCCGATTTTGTCTGTATACGAGAATGTCCCACCTTTTTCATAAGTAATTTTAGTTCCACTGGCGGTAGCTGATTCTCCTACCAGCACATTTTGTTTCAATTGTTTCTCACCGCCCTCATATTTTAATACAGGTGTTACGGTAACCACTGCCTTTTTAGCAAAAAGCTTGGCTGGGTATTTCCCTGAAATGGTAAGAGCAACACTGTCGCCATGCATTTGCAAAGGATTGGGTGTTACTTCATATGTAATAAGACTTTGATTCTTAATCATCTTACCTAAGCCGTCGCAACCGGTAATTGCCACCGAAGTCCCAACTAAAAGAGATAATACTTTAAGCGTGTTTCTTTGCATGATAGAGGTTTAATTTAATGTTCTGGATTCCAAAAATTCAGTTGCAATATTAATGATTGTTTTCAAAATAAAAAAAAAAACAGCTAAAAAAGGCGAATTGACCTGTTCCCAGCCAAACCCAGTATTTTTAATGCTTCTGAAGATATGACAGAATAAGCATGCTTACTTTTTTTGACTAATGTGATCTGATTTAGGAAATCGATTGAAAAATTAAAGCATTAGACAAATTAGAGACAAATTTAGTTCATCAATTATATCAAATATTGCATAAACTTGCAAACAGCCTGAATAATGATGACATAAAGTGATGTGTTATTCAAAAGAGAACCGAATGCAATTAAGAATAGCATTTAATAAAATATTTCCGGCCTAATAAGCCTGGCTAACTAATCTGATTTAACCTGGGGAACTGGTTTTTTTTAGTTTTTAGCTTGGATTAGATGATGGAAGGGGCAGTTAATCTTTATATAAGCGAACTAAGTTGATGTCCGGGCATATTTCCAGCAGCTCGGTGGTAGTGAGTTTCAATAGCGGATGGAGATAATGCGGGGCTATATCCTGCAAGGGTACCAAGACAAAATTTCGGAGGTGAAGTCGGGGATGAGGAACAACGAGTCCTTCACTTTCCAGACATAAATCAGCATAATAAAGGATGTCAATATCAATAATACGCGACGCCCATTGTTCATTTGTTCTAAACCTGCCCATTTCCGATTCCAGTTTAAGCAGGTAACCTAATAATTCCTTGGCTGAAAGCGGAGTTTGAATACAAATAACCTGATTGAGATAAGGTTCCTGCCCATCAACTCCCCAGGGGTCGGTTTCATAGAGTAAGGATGCCTGGAGGATTTTTCCAATTCTGTTATTTATTTGTTCGGCGGCATGAAGGAGGTTGTTTTTACGTTCACCAATATTACCGCCCAAACATAAATAAACTTCGTTCATACTATTTTTCGATAAATGTAAATATTCTCTTCATAACTTTATTGAACAAGTACTTAAGAAGTTACCATTTTCCGGAAGGGAGAGCTGGTTTTTTATATCAGATGTACTTTACTTTTTAGTTACTTTTACTTTAGCCTGATTAAAGTAAATTGTGACAGGTTATAATAACATTTAATTTTTATTACAGACTTATGAAGAATTTTTTTACCTCATTTTTTGGTGCCATTGTTGGTGTAATTGTAGCTCTGGTTATTTGCACTTTTATTCTGGTGGGCGCAATTGTAGGGAGTTTCCACGAAGTTTTTAAATCAAATGAAGATAACAAGCAGGTAAAGACCAATTCAATCCTGAGTATAGATTTCGACAGCCGTATTGTAGAGCGAAAAAATGACAATCCTTTCGCAATGCTGAAAACTGGCCGCATAGGAGAAGATCCGGACTTAAGTCTGCGCGACATCATCCATGAAATTAAATCGGCTAAAACAGACGAAAATGTTAAAGGTATTTACCTGCAGTTTTCCAATGTCCCCTGTGGTATGGCTTCGACTGAAGAAATACGTGAAGCCTTGCTGGATTTTAAGTCTTCCGGAAAATTTATATATGCTTACAGCGAAGTGTATAATCAAAAAGCCTATTATTTAGCCACCGTTGCTGATAAAATTTATTTAAATCCGGAGGGAGGAATGGAATTAAAAGGAATCAGCAGTAAGCTGTTGTTTTTTAAAAACATGTTGAATAAGCTGGATGTTGATATGCAGATTTTCAGACATGGTAAATTTAAGAGCGCTATTGAACCCTTTATGCTCGATAAAATGAGTGAGGCAAACAGAATGCAAGTGACTTCTTTTGTAGGATCTGTATGGATGAATGTATTGCAGGGAATTTCAACACAGCGTAAGCTCAGCGTAGAGCAATTAAATGCCATTGCTTCCAACCTGGAGCTTGATTCACCTCAAAAAGCAGTAGAACTGAAATTAGTAGATGGATTAAAATATGAAGATGAGATGGAAGCCCTGTTGAAGCAAAAAATCGGATTGACAGAAAAAGACAAGTTAAATTTACTAAGCCTGGCAGATTATCAGGATAAGGCTAATACAGAAAAGGATGTGAAAAATATTTCGAAAAAGGATAAGGTAGCCGTTATTTATGCTGTTGGTGAAATTCATAGCGGCGAAGGAGATAATGAGCAAATAGGCTCTGAAACTGTTGCAGCTGCTATTAAAGAAGCGCGCCTCGATGAGAAAATAAAAGCCATTGTGTTCAGGGTGAATTCTCCCGGGGGCAGTGCGCTGGCCAGTGATGTGATCTGGAGGGAAGTTTGCTTAGCTAAAAAGGCTAAACCATTTATTGTTTCTATGGGAGATGTGGCGGCTTCCGGTGGTTATTATATTTCCTGTGCAGCCGACCGTATTTTTGCTGAGCCTAATACCATTACCGGTTCTATTGGAGTATTTGGCTTATTGCCCAATGTTCAAAAACTTTTTGCCGATAAACTCGGGATAAACATTGATACTGTAAATACCAATAAACATGCAGATGTTGGTTCACTTTTCAGGCCGGTTACTGAATTCGAAAGAAAATACATTCAGAGTGGAGTAGAAAAAGTATATCAGGTATTTACGCAAAAAGTAGCAGACGGCCGTAAAATACAACAAGCGCAGGTAGACAGTATAGGGCAGGGAAGGGTATGGTCGGGTACGGAAGCATTGAAAATAAAATTGGTTGATGAGCTGGGTGGATTAGATAAAGCCCTGGCTTATGCAGCAAAACAAGCTAAGATAAGTGATTACCGCATTGTTTCATTGCCTAAACAAAAAAATCCATTAGACGCTTTTTTAAAGGGAAAAACATCACAGGCAGAAGCTCAGGTGCTCAGCCGTACATTAGGTATACAATATGAATACCTGAAGCACATAAAAAATATCATCAGCATGAAAGGTGTTCAGGCACGTATGCCATTGGATATTATTATGGAATAATATAATTAATTAGTTAATTCATAGTGTGGCTTCGAGAGCCTCAGCCACCGGCATTTTGGCTTTTGAAGATCATTTTCAAATTCTCACATTTTCAAATTCTCACATTTTCAAATTCTTACATTTTCAAATCTTCAAATTAATTGTGGCTTCGAGAGAACTATTTAATTGGCTAATCAGCTACCCCGATTGCTATCGGGGAACAAATCGGCTAATTCCTTTTTGGCTTTAACATTTCCTAACATCTTATACAGGTTACTATTCTTAATAAAGAAGAATGGTTACTGTTCAGTACAAAAATTAAACATTAAAGGGTTTCCTTTTAAGGCAGAGGCTAAAGCTTGCCAAATGTTGTTATGATTTTTTCTTGCAGTAGAAATATAACTTCGTATACGGCAAAAAATC
>JACCDP011076976.1_pt1 | contig 30207 bp, 28 predicted proteins | sample 7445841 | NCBI WGS metagenome assembly JACCDP01 (sample SAMN15323441, study PRJNA562643) | freshwater metagenome | isolation source: river surface water | place: USA:Blue River Watershed | collected 2017-08-17 | reverse complement strand
TTGATATAATAAATCAATCCCTTATTTTTGCACCCTCATTGGAGAGATGGCAGAGCGGTCGAATGCGGCGGTCTTGAAAACCGTTGACTGTTACAGGTCCGGGGGTTCGAATCCCTCTCTCTCCGCTGACAGATTGTCTAAAACAGTCTAAAAGCGTGTAAAATCAAGGTTTTACACGCTTTTTTTATGTTCTTCGAATTCTATTAAAGTCTAGTTTTGTCTATACTTTTGGTTTCTATCTAGGTTTCTCTTTTTGGGAGGCCAAAAAAGAAACCAAGCAATTAGACGCTATTAGACATAATAATACTGAAAAACAATAAGTTAGGCGACTATTTTTTCCTTTGGAAACGTACATTTGTAACAAACATTAAGGGGGGCACAACGTAAAAAATTATGCCAAATGTCGTCAAGTCAAAAATCAAATTTCTCGCTGGTTGTTTACATCAGTAGAACCAAAACAAAAAAGAACGGTGAAGTTCCCGTTCTCATGAAAATTAACATCAATGGAGAGCGTGTTGTTATGCAACTCCAAAGAAGTGTTCATCCCAATAATTGGGATTCAACTCGCGCCAAAGTAATTGGTCGCACTCACGAAGCACGTGAATTCAATGTTTATATTGATTCCGTTCTCACCCGAACTCGCCAAAAGTACAGCGAGCTTCTTACACTGCATGATACCGTTACACCTCAACTTTTGCGTGATGCGGTACTTGGTGTAAACACCGCCAAGCCTAAAATGATTATTGAAATATGGGAAGACCATATTGAAGGGCTCCGTAAACTTATCGGTAAAGAAAGTACTGTTGCAACTTGTCAGAAATACAATGCTGCAAAAAATCACTTCAGCAACTATCTCAAAATTTATTACAAGGCCAGTGATGTTCCAATCAAGTCAATAGACCATTTCATGATTACACAGTTCGCTATGTATCTGAAAACTGAGAAAGGATGTAATTACAACACTGCTACAAAATTCTTGCAAAACCTAAAACGAATTACCTTCAGTTGTATTCGTCATGGCTGGTTACTCAAAGACCCATTCGTAGGGATTAGCCTTGCGATGAAAGAAGTGGACCGACCTTACCTTACTGAGGCCGAACTCAAAACCCTCATGGAATTCACTTCTGATATTGGTCGTTTGGTAAAGGTTAGAGACTTCTTTGTGTTCTCTTGTTACACAGGTCTTGCCTACATCGACCTCTATAAACTTAGTAAAAAAGAGATTGAGAAAAACACACTGGGTTATTGGATTAAAACGAGAAGGCAAAAAACTGGTGGCAAAACAAGTGTTTTGTTGATAGGTGTAGCGATGCAAATCATCAACAAGTATACGGTACTAGATGATCTCAATGATGATGACCATGTGTTACCCATTATGAGCAATCAAAAGATGAATGCTTACTTGAAAGAGCTGGCAGACATATGTGGAATCACAAAGAATTTATCCTTCCACGTAGCTCGTCACACATTTGCTACAACGATAACACTGACTAATGGTGTGCCAATTGAAAGTGTGAGTAAGATGCTTGGTCATAAAAACATTAAAAGCACACAGCACTATGCTCGAATTGTTGACGAAAAGGTAGGAGAAGATATGTTAAAATTATCCCAAAAGATAGGCCAGCGATTAACTCTGGCAAACTAAAAAACTTAAAGCCCTGGTAACCCCAGGGCTTTTTTTATACTGAATTAGACAGATTTAGAATATGGAAGAGAAATTTAGAATCAGATCATACGGATATGGTGAGCTAGCTCAGCTTTATTTCCCTCATATAGCAAAGAAGAGTGCAACATGGCAATTCCGTAGATGGATAGTTTCAGATAATAACCTATGCCGTTCCTTGGAATTTACTGGTTACAAGAAAGGTGCAAGATTACTTAAACCATCACAAGTGAAGCTGATTATTGATACATTCGGCGAGCCATAGGAGTACAATTTACCCGTGAAAACCTGACAAAAAGACAAGATGTTAAGTAATTGTTTTACTCACATCGAATGACCTTTTCGGCCGAAGTTTTTCCATTCTCGACTGCCCTGATTGTATAATTTCCTGGCGATAAGTTTTCTGTTTCGGTCCTAATTGCAACCTTTCCTTCTAAATCTGATGTACAATCACAGATTGATTTCACCAACTTACCTTCAGAATTATACATTTCAATCTTAACTTTTGAAAGGGGTTGGCCAGTATACGAAATATTTAAAAAGTTATAAAAAGGGTTCGGTGTAACGCTCAAATTTTGAGCATTAATTGTATTGGACATTTCAGAGGTATGGTCTTCTTTGTTTGGTGAGCCAATTTCATTTCCAGAGCCTTGACCACCGCTACCGCCAATACCTATGCCATTTTGATAGGACTTGATTCCGAAATGTGTTGAGCCAATAAATTCAGCATCATTAAACTCACTAAGAGTAAAAAGTGTATGAATCAAAGTACCATTAGCTATGTAGTGTCCAGGTTTATAGCGCCATGTAAGTCCCATCATTGTTTTAAATGTATCTGGCAAACTTATTGGTCCGATTTCAGCACAGGCATTATTAATTATCACTTGGTTTCTTCCCGGTGATGTAATAAAAGTTCCTGGCTTTCCTGCTGCTTCAAAAGCTAACCATAGTTCATCAGACATCGTCAATAAAACCTCCCCGTCATTAAAATACAGTGGGTTGTCTACACACATGGTTAATTTCATGTCACGAACTCCAACTGTATCCACAAGGCCATCCAATCCATCTCGTTTTTTAACCGCACCCAAAACAAAAATATCTGATGTATCTGCGAATGGTGGGTTCATATAGCCGAGATAGTAGTTTGATGACACTATATTGTTATTTCGGGTAATGTTGTAGCCAATATTACTTTTAGGATCAGAGCCAGTGTTTATCTTTTCTGGATAAGTGAAGCCAAAGTTTGAACTATCACAATCTATCAATCGCGCTAACATGCACATGCCGATTAGATTTGATTTTATTGATTCACGTTTGGCTTTATTTGTTACCATGTAATACCAACCTGGCTCAGGAACTGTATCCGCTTTCACCCATGCGTAAGTGATCATAACAGAATCGCCAGGATTCAATATTCCATTGTAATCTGGATGCCATTTCTGATTTGGCTTCATAAAATAGTTTACAGCAGGTTTTTGATTAAGGAAGACAGAAATATCTATTGGTGTTTTGTTGATTCTCCCGCCCATAGGATATCGTTTATGTCCATTCCAACCTGGCCCATTAAATTTACCATTATCATTTTTAACAGAATCATTATAAAATAATGCTGAGCCAACCCAACTATATGGCCAGTCTTCATTGAGGCTCATAACTGTCCAGTATAGGTTTATTTTACCAGATGTTGCAGGCTGATTTCCTCGGTTATAGACCATTACATGTACGAAATTGGTATCTCGGTCAGCTTGAATAGCATCCTCTCTATTTTCCCAACTCCAATGGTCTGGGACCTTATATTTATTTCTCCAATTACGATTCCATAAATACTGACTTCCTGTAAAATTTTGAGAATCTTTCCAGTTTGGTTCACTGCCATTATCTCTTCTGCTATCAGGAATCCACAAATCTGCATGATTTGGAGGTTTTTGATAAGCACCCACTTCGACCGGCTTGCTTACTTTCTCGAAAAGATTCCAATCTATTTGAACAGGACATAAATTACGTAATCCAAACCGATAATACCATCGTTGTTGATATTCGGTGTAACTTGGAACTGTTACAGTGAAACTATCTAAATCGGTTTTTCCAATACTATCCCAAATGCCTCCAACTGGGTTTTTACTTCGCTGCCAAATGGCGTAACAAACATTTCTTTCTCCAAGCCATTTACCTTCAAGTTTTATGGGTGTTCCAGAACTAATGTTTTTATCACTATCCGTAGCTACTATTGTTGGTCTTGGCATTGTTCCAATATTTGCCGAGTTTGAATAATTTACAATGTCGCAATATGGATCCGTTATTTTGCATCTATAAGCGCCTCCATTTTTACTAATTAACTTCGTCTGATCTAAACTGTAAGATGGATTGGTCTGTCCTTGAATATTTGACCAAGATGAAGTGTCCACTTGCCATTGATATTTAATGTTGGCCGGGGAATTGTAATTGTCTTTAACTAAAACAGATAAGGTTCCCACAATGTCTTTGCATATTATCATGTTTTTAGGCTGTTGTGAAATCGTAAACGCAGGTAATGGTTTAATCCCATTTGAATACAACGTACATGATGTGGACATCACTTTTAATCGATAAAACCCAGTCATATTTGCGCGACTTATTTCAAATTTTAATCCAGTGGCGCCAACTATATCGGTCCAATTCAAACTGTCGGCACTGTTTTGCCATCGAAAAGTTACCGTTGATCCAAAGGTGTTTTGGGTTTTACATTTGAAAATTTTTGTACATCCAGAATCAGCGGATTCTATTTTAGCAAGTTCAGAAATCAGTATTTTGGTCAAAATAGAACTCGAATATTTGCATTTGCTTGCGCCGCTATATACTTCACGCAGATATTGGTAACTACCATCCGATTTTACTGAACAGTCTTTACCCGTAACACCACTGATTATTATCCAATCTTTTGAAACAAGCGACTTATAATACCACTTATACAAATAATTGCCGTTTCCTCCAGTTGGATAACTTCCAACGATATCCTTTAATTCACTAGTGTCGCACACAACTTGGTTACTATCAATGAGATTATTTAAAATAGGGGAAGGAACAAACACCGTTTTGGTGGAGGAATCGGTGCATCCTTTTCTGGAGTCAGTTATTATGCCTTTAATAATTGCAGTGCCAACTGCAAGATTCATTTGAGCGGTGTTGTTTAGAATGCTACCGATGGTTCCATTTGTTACCCTCCATTGATAAGTATAGTAACCCTTATAGTTCATTGAGAATTCTTGTTGGATAGTGTTGTCACATATTGTGTCTTTTGGACCTAAGACTTTGTTGTCTGCTGAATTTAATTGGGCAGTATCATATTTGAAAACGGTGTCTGTGGCATTGATGATTAACCCAATCTTGTAAATACCTTTATTGCTATACGTGTGTGAAGCAATGCGACCTGTTGAAACTGTGCCGTCACCCCACAACCATTTATAACTTTCTGCGCAACAAATATTGGGTTCCGTTTTTACGGTTCTACAATTTGTGTTCACTATTGAGAAATCGATATTGGCTTTTTTGATTATTTCTTTTTCTGCATTGATTAAATTTGGCAAGCTGGCCCAATTGCTAATTCCACCGCTAGTTCCGAGTTTAAGTAGTACGCCTACTGGTTCAAATTTACATTCATTTGAACCACTGTAATTCATTGCATTGGGGTTTTGGATTTCTGCAAGGAAAGGTTGATTGTCAGTGGCAATATAGATCTTGCCATCAGGGCCTAGTTGCATTATTCGGTAAGTTGCACTCAAAGTAATCAAAGTGCGGTTCAAATTCGTTTCGCTACTTTCTAGGTCGTACTGGTAGATGTAATGTTCCAAAGGATTTCCACTGGTTACTATTCCTTCTGTTCGATATAGAATCTTTCCATTTGCACTCCACATTGCACCCCACACTTTGTCTAAACCACTAAAATTAAGCGTTTTATAGAGTGATATTGTGCCTGTGCTTCGGTCAAAATTGTAAATATTTGTTCCAAAATGAAACTTGGTGCCTTGGGGATTGAAAATTACTTGATACTCTGATCCAGTTGTAAAGCCAGTGCTAAAATTGCTGTGGTAAGTGGGCTCCCCTGTGCTTACGTCAAACACCCCCAATTTGCCGTCTTTTAAATTGTGTAAAAACAGCCAGTGATACTTTGAATTACATTGAGGTACTGCAGATAAAACTTCACCGCACTCGGCATTACTACCAAAAACCGCATCTGGAAGTACTGTAAATCCTTTGCGTGTAACTCGGCCGTAGTACTTTTTACTATTTGAATTTATACCAGAATCTCTCGGATCCACGATGGCGTAATAAGCAAAATTTGCATCGCGGGTATTATAAAATATATAGTATTTGCCAATACTGTCTGCATATGGGACAATTAATGCCGGTTGCATTGCCGTGAGGTTCACATCGTCAAGGGGACTGGTGTTTATCTCAATATAATTTTTGCCCCAAATTCTTAATTTTCCATTTTGAACATAATTTCCATTGTTGGGTGATGGAGCTGAATAAAATAATAATTGACCCAAAGAATCACTCATGCAGGCACTGGACTCTGGGGAATTGATGTTAGGTGGGGAAGGGAGTTTGTTATCTGTATTGTAGGGGCCAAGGTCTCGAATAGTTTTTCCTGGTGTGAAATTCAAACCCGCTCGGTCGCCAAAGGCCCAATTGCCCTTCGTGCTCGCAATTCGTTTACTACAATCAAGTATTTCAATCATGTTAATTAGGGAGTCTTTAGTAACATAGCCATTATTGGTAACTGTGAGTCTCACGCTGAATAGTCCTGTGCTTAATTTATAGGCAAAGCGCGGTCCTCCATTTGTCGCGTAAATATTAGTAGTTCCATTGAATAATTCCCATTTATATGTTGCAGAACTACCTGTATTCTTTAAATTGTACGTATACAAAATGATACTATCGCCATTACACGCGCCCGTAATTCCGTCAATTCGGGCCACAGATACACAAGAATTGGGAAAGCTCTTTGGCATAAACAAAGGACTTCCAAGGGTAGGGCGATATTGCTGCAAACGAGCAAACATCAATTGGGTTTGGTCGCGAGTAAAACTTGTCTTGCAATCTGGAAGACTGTAGTCCATAAACAATTGTTTTTGGTCATAAGGGTCCGGGTTAGGGATTTCTGGTATTGAGTATGTTTCAGGGCACGTGTTTTGCGCAGTGTAACAACTTTGATTCGGCTGAGAAACGGCTGGGACATCTTTACATAAATCCCCTTCGGTATATGCATTTCCGGTATTAAGTCCAACACATCCGCCTTCAAAAGGGTGGAATAATCCCAAATAATGTCCGCACTCATGACTTAAAACATCACCATTTGACATAGAATTTACATTATTGTTTGCTGATGGTTTTCCAAACCATGAATATCGGATCACCACACCCTGTTTTCCTCCTGCAAAGGCACGCCCAGGATAGGTAGAGTAGCCAAGTGTGCCGGTATCATTCCCATATTGAGTAAGAATTGTTTTTACTACCCAAATATTCAAGAAGGTGTCCGTATTTGCCATTTTCTTGCCCATGAGCAATCCACTTTCTTTCAACTTGTGATGGGTAGTGAGGGTGCTGATAACAGTATCAAATCTGGCTAGAACAAACTGAATATCTGTGTTTACGGCCAAATTGTCTGAACTACCTAAAACATTCGCGAAATGATTATTCATGACATCAATGGCATTTTGAGCTTGGGCTAATGTGATTTTTTCAATGCCATTATTATGTACTACATGTACAGCAACAGGAATAAGAATTCGAGCTTTTTTACAATTACTTCTTCTGTCTAATTCATTACTTGAAGGTAATGAGTTAAAACTTTCTGAGTGCTGACTTCGCCAATATGTCCACCAATTCACATCAGCTCGGTGTAGTTCTTTGTAATATTGAACATCAGCGGATTCAATAAAGTCGCGAACTTCATCAGTGGCGCAGGAGTTTATTTGTGCCGTGGAAAATTTTATGACACAAAAAAACATGAGTAAAAGTATAATTTTTTTCATAGTTTTCATGTTGAATTTCAATGGTTTAGGTTATTTATGGTAAATCGAATTTACCATAATTTTGGTATTTTCCTAATAAATAGTTAAATTGATACTCAGTTGAAGTGAAATATCGGATTGAAACAACAAGTTTGCAAAAAAAAACAATCTAACGGATACCTTTGCTTATAATCATGAACATTAAGTCGATTGTAATATTGATTTTCATTTTGCCAATCTCTATTTTTTGCCAAATAGATAGGACAAGGTCATGGTATTTTGGTGAAGGCCTGAAGATTTTTTTTACAAAGGACAATCAGTTGAATATTAAAAGTGGATTAAACGGAGTTGCTGGAGAAGGATCAAGTGTTTTCAATGATAGTGTGGGCAATCTTTTGTATTATTCTGATTGGGGTAGGTTGTATGATTCAAGTAATACAGAACTCTGCAAGGATTTCTATTTGGGTGGAGATGGAAGTTCTTCCCAAGCCACAATACTTACATCTTTGAATGATAGTGTTTTACATATTTTTGGCACATCGGCGGAAATTTATGATTCAAGATTTAAACTTGGTGGATTCAATTATTCAAAATATGATATCATTCAGAAGAAATGGTTAGTAAAAGCGTTGAAGTTAGATAAAAGGGCCGCGGAAACCCAAGCATTGGTTAACCACCAAAACGGCAAATGGCAATGGGTTGTAAGGCATAGTAGACTAGGTGATACCCTGTACAGTTATTTGCTTACTGAAAAAGGGCTTGAGACTTGCCCTGTAATTAGCCATGTTGGGCCTTTTTACGATGATTGGTACCCTGGTCAGGGTAAATTGAAATTCAGTGCAGACGGTAAGTATATTGTTCTTACTCCTGCTTTTATGGCGAAAATTATTTTATGTGAGTTCAATAACCAAACGGGAAAAATCAAAGAAATTTTAGATGTGCCCTGTTCTTATGCGCGAACAGCAGAATTTAGAGATAATTATTTATTTATTGGTTGTGTAAGAGATGGTAAAATTCGGCAATACTCCTTAAAAAATTTAAATTTGGATAGTTTTCAATTGAGCAATAAAATTCTCTTTGATACTGCTGATGAATATTCATTTGCGGATTTGCAAAACGCTCCCGATGGAAATATATACGTTGGAACTGGGTCCAATCGCTTGGGTAAGCTATCTAAAGACAAGCAAGGTGTTTATAGTTTTTCATACACCCCTGATCTCTTTGGTAGTAAATACTGTTCAGGTGGTCTGCCCAATCTAAACGCGAGCTATTTTCACACACCGGCCATTGATTTTTCGTACACATTTCAGTGTAGTACAAATACGATAAACCTCAAAGCCAAGGACACCATTGGTGCGAGCTTCTACGAGTGGGAGTTCTCCAAAGGAAAAACTCGCCAAATCAAATACGGCAAAACCCTTTCACACACGTTTACAGACTCTGGTGTATGGAATATTCGTTTGATTTGTTTTGGCAGTAAACGTAATGATACGCTCAGTAAAACCATAACTATTCTAAAACCACTGCCTACGGCTTACCTCGGTGAAGATTTGCTGTTTTCAAAAAGTACAGCGGTAACTGGAATGTTGATGGGTCCTAAAAATATGCATTGTGTACACTGGTTTAAGCCCGGAGATACCGCAGAGACAATCAAGCACGATTTCGGATTTAAAGATACAGGGCTGTACATATGTCGTGCCTTGAATAAAGTCATGTGCGAGTACCAAGATACCATCAGGGTTCGAGTATGCGACAGCTTTGCCCAATCTGCAACGATTACACGAAGGAATGACAGTTTGTTTACCAATTCCTACGCGGCCAAATATCAATGGTATAGAAATGATACGGCATTAACCGGGGCAACTGCTCAAAAGATTAAACTGATCCAAAATGGCCTTTATAAACTTCGTACATGGAACTATCAAGGGTGCGACAGCTTTAGTGCTTCAATTCAAGTGAAAGCTCTAGCAGTGAATCACTTGGTGACCGGTGAAATTATTCTATTCCCAAACCCCAGTAATGGAGAATTTCTCCTAGAAACGCCATCGCAGAAAATACAGCATGTAGATATTTTCTCATCAGATGGTAGATTGGTTTGGTCTGAAAATTTTTCTACAAAACGGAATTCTCAAACAATCAAATTCAATGCAAGAGCTGGTATTTACTTCATGAGAATCAATGAGACGGTTTGGCGAAAGATTGAAATTGCAGACTGAGAGAGCCCCATTCAGAAAATTTCAAAGACTTTTTCTAACTACGTTGGAATAAAGTTTTACTATCACTTTTCCTAGAACTACCTCGCATTACCTCACAGGACCTAATTGGTCCTTTCTTCAATTATCCATGGTGGAAGTTTGTATCCTAATCGATGCAAGACTTCATGCAACATCACACACATACTGCCTTGTTTACAACAGCCTCTGGGGTTGTAGGTGGCGTGGGTAAGGCCATTTCGGCGAAGCCGCTATTATTGGCTATTACGCTACCAGGACTTTCTACTGTTATTATTTACGCTGCAGCATCTGCTGCTGCTGGCTATGTGGTGAAACGCATCTTAGACGCGGCATCTAAAAAGCTCAATCAATTCTTTAAAGAAAATTCTACGGGCGAGAATGAATAAATTGATTGGCATAACACTTGGCGCAGCTGCGGTTTATGGCATTGTTAGATTACTAAAAATGCAAAACGTAGGTGATCAAACCAATATTACATTGGTTAATCCTCGTGTTCATTCAATCAATCTAGGCGGAATTACTTTTAGAACGGAAGCGGCCATTAATAATCCCTCAAAGGATAAAGTGACAATTACAAAACCTGTAGTAAGTGTGCTAAGCAATAATAATTTGCTCACCCAATCCAATGCCGAGAACAAGGAAATAATAATAAAACCCCTTGGTGTTACGAAAATCGATACCATTGAGCTTCAAATTAATTGGATGACCCTATCAGGTCTTATTTCAAATATCATTTCAAAAGTTCCTGGGGTTATCACGGCTTTTAAATCAGGCAATAAAAACAACTTGGTTGCGCAACTTGGAATACCTATGGAGATGTCCTTCTCAACCTATGTGAATGGACTTTTTTATCAATCTGAACCTACCAAAATCATCTAATGAGGGCACTTGCACATATACCAACCAAAACTGTTACAAGTGGTTATCGTGCCATCAAGGATGGAAGCCGCTATAATCCATATTTTCCACCACCTGATGAGCGTGACCGCGTCATCATTGACGATGGAGAGGTATCGGATACTGTTGAGTTAATGGAGAAAGTCGTTTGGAAATACCTTGACGACACCAAGCGAATCGCTCCATTGCTCAGGCGGTCTTCCACCCTTGACACTTGTAAGGCCATTTGGGAATTCATTTACAATCATGTCCAATACAAGTTGGATAAACGGGGACTTGAGCAGCTCAGACGACCGGCGAGGTCTTGGGCCGAGAGAGCAACAGGTGTTGACTGCGATTGCATGAGCATTTTTGCCTCCAGCATTCTTACCAATTTAAAAATCCCACACAAATTCAGAATCACCAAGTATAGCCAAGATTCTTGGCAGCATGTGTATGTGATTGTGCCCATCACGGGAGATAGCAATTACTGCGTGATTGATGCTGTGGTCTCTGAATTCAATTATGAAAAAAAATACACCGATAAAATGGATTACGATATGAATCTAAAAGGCATAAATGTAGCTGTGCTAAGTGGCGTTTCAGGCAATGACCACCATGATGCTGTGATGGCAACAGCACTTTCAGGCGTTGGCTTGGGGGCTACCACAGATCAGTCTGATATGGATAAGCTTTATCAAAACTTGGTGGCTACGCGCAATGCGGTAGCACAAAACCCAGGATTGGTATCTACGGTAGACGATCCAAAGGCATTGATCAAGATGCTAGACTATGCCATTGGTTACTGGTATACAGACAAACGCAACGAAGCACTAGAGGTACTTGCAAAGAACGAAGCGCAGTTGAATGCACACAATGGCGTGAATTCAATGGGTGGTATCAGCTTAAGCAATGACGAATTGGCCATGAGTGGTGTGACTGTAAAAGGCTTTTTTACCAATGTAAAGAACACTGTGAACACGGTGGGTCAAAACGTAGGTCCAGCGGCAAAAGCAGCGGTGAAATCGGTTGTTAAGTACAATCCATTGAGCATTGCAGCGCGCGGTGGTTTCTTGCTCGCCATGAAGCTCAATTTGGGCAAAATGGCATCCAAGCTCAAATGGGCATATGGCACCCAGCAACAAGCAGCAGCCAAAGGTGTAAATGCCGCCACTTGGCAAAAAAGCAAAACCGCATTGTCCAAAGTAGAGAGCTTGTTTGCCGACAAATTACAAGGCGGTAAATCTGCTTTGCAAAGCGCTATTTTACAAGGCAAAGCGGGTAATCTAAGTGGCGTAGTGGTGGACCAAATGCTAGGACAGTTGGGTGATCCAGCTTCGGCGACAGTGATTGCGGCAGCGGCTCCGGTGATCATTGCTACCATCAAAATATTAAAAGATGCGGGTTTGATTGGCGCCAATGAGGTGATAGATATCAATTCATTGACCAGCGAGGTAAGTGCTGACCCATCTGCGGCAGCGGCTGTAGCTGATATTCAAGCCAGCGAATCAACAACAACGGATATGACAACCAACATTGAACCTATAACAAGCTCAAGCTCACCAACGACAAGCAGTTCTGGTGGCCTTATGAATTTTATCAAAACCAATCCAGTACCGGCCCTCATTGGGGGTAGTTTACTAGGCATTGGCATTTATCAATTGGTAAAGCCCAAGAAAAAAGCCTCAGGCTTATCTGGATACATGACCAAAAGAAAAGCTTCAACAACTTCAAAGAAGACGCCTGCAAAAAGCCAACGCCCAAGCTCTAACGCAAAACTCAACGGCACGAAGAAAAAAACAAGGACTTCACCGGCCAAAAACCAAAGTGGCCGAAAGCAAAAAATCACCCCAATTAAACTCTTTTAATCAATAAATACGCAAACCATGGCAACAAGAACAAAAAAAACCAAAATCAGTAGCCAAGCTGTAATGGGAGAAATCAAAACCTTGGCTATGCTCACTGGCGGTGTTGTTATCGGCTCTGTGGGCGGAAAAATGATTGACAAAGCATTGAAAGTAGACGCTGCGGCAACTGGATTCAATGCAAAGGCACTGGCAAGGCCGATCGTCCTTTTGGGCGTGGGCACGGCAGGAAACTTAATGCTTAAAGACCCGAACATGAAAATGATCGCAACGGGTGTTGGCGCATCGGGACTACTATCAGGTGTAAAAGTTCTGATGAAAAAGGATTTGCTCGCAGGACTGTCTGATTTCAGCTTCAGCGGATTGGGCGAACCGTCGGTTTACCGTGAGCCTTTGAATCTCTCAGTAGATCGTTACAATCCAGACCTTCCAGCTTTGTCTTCACCAACTGCATTTAATCCCGAGGATTATTCCAACTCATCAATGGGTCAGGGGATGATGGAAGAGGATTTGGCCTACATCGAAATCATTTAATCAATAAAAAAATAAACAATCATAATCATGTTAACGCTCGGACAAATCGAAAACAGTGAGTACAACTTGCTAGGTGCAATGTCAGAAGATGACTTTTTGCAAGCCCTTGACTTAAGTGGACCTAACGACAAGAAAAAATTGTTCCGCAAAATGCAGAACCAATCCCGTGTTGCAAGCAATGCAACAGGCTCACGCTCTCGCGCAGAGTTTGAAAAGCGCATTTCAATGTTGCCAAAAGAGATCCAAGTTGGATTGGCAAATCAATCATTGCAGGCAGTAGATACAGCCTACTACGTGGTAAAAACCATCAGTGGCTCTAAGGTCATTAAGATGTTCAAAGATGACGACAACAAGGTTGTTGGCTCAAGCAACATCTCTAGTGGTAAGTTGGAGAAAGGCAATTACTTCTTGCTTTACGGATTGCAGTTGTTGGGCGGTGTTGGAGACAATAACGACACTCCAGGCTCGGTAAACTATGACGTAGTTCCTGACTACTTGCGTAACGGAGAATTTGAATTCAAAGCCAACGGAACGGTATTGGTTCCAAACACATCATGCGAGGTATTTCAAACCACTGGTAAGGATACTTTCAAAGGTTTGTTTGTGTTGGATAATCCAAAAATCATCCGTGACCAACAATCCATTGAATTGAACATTGAGTGGAGTTCAAACGCACCTCAAAATTCATATTTGAAGGCAATCCTTCGCGGTACAGCTGTAATCAAAGCCTAATCAATAAATCCATTTCACCATGAAAAACCACAAGTTTCAGCAAATTCGGGTAAATGTCACTAAACCTGGCGATATCGTTCGATTCAATGCACAAACAGACAAGCAATATTTAAGGATAAGAGGCATTTATGTTTCTCTACCTGAAGAGCGCTTGGTTCCGGGTAGCTTGTTGGGACTGAAAGTGAATAATCAGGACATTTTTGAAGACGTGCATGAGGTGAAACTGCTAACTAGTGGTAATCAGGTGGCTCCCAATCAGAAGTTTTTCTTTTTCGAGGAGCACCTGGATGCTGCTGGAAGTACAGTGGAGGGTCGATATACAGATGGTCAACCAGCTGTAGAAAATGTCCCAGAAAACGGATATGCCGCTTATGGTTATCCTTACATAGTGAAAATCTATTTGTGGCTTACCAATGAAAAATAAGCATGGCCGCAATTCGCTACAATATCATCCGCCTGATTGTTGAAAGACCAGGTCAGATTGTTCGATTTCAACACAAGATACCGAGTAATCTAATACGCTGTACGGGCTTTAAAGCTGTCCATGTTCGTGGGGTGCAAACAGATTTGTATATCCCTGAAATCGGATGGTTTACCGCCTCGTTCAATAGTTTAAAGGAGGAAGCAATTGTAGTGCCTGTTTCGGCACAAGCCTTTTACAATCCTGAGGTATCGCATGAATTTCAAACATTGGATGTGGATCTCAAACCAAGTCAATTGGTGGTGGGTGTTTACGTTGATACAATGAAAGCCAGTGGGTTCAATCCCTATGTGGTCAGTTTGTATCTCCGATGCACTGAAAGTGTTCGTGTTCCAAACAGGATGGCTGAAACCTTGACAGTCCGTGCTGAATTGGTAAAAAATACTCAAAGTAAAAACCAAGACTGTAGCTGCATTAATGAAGATGACATGGAACAAAATGAAGAACAAGACACTGAAGAATTAAACCCTGACCAATTATGTTCGACCATTTAATTCATATTCACCAGCAGTTCAAGCAACGTCTCATTGGAATTGAGCTTCAACGGTTCAAAAATGTGGTTACCAAACCTGGAACATTCAGGTATGAGATTGAAGCATACAATGAGTATCTGCTACTAACCAATTCATTCGCACTTCCCATCGGTACGCGTATTATTTCTGATACGAATGCCTTGGAAATCCTCACCTCCCAAAATGGATTGGAGGGACTAGAAGAGTTTAGTGGTCTTGTGGCCATTGAACTGCCAACAAATACCCAAGAATACCCCAACATAGAATTCATTCAAATCGTCAAGGAATAATGAGTAAAAAGAAGATATATCATGTCATACAGGTGAGTCAGAAAATGATTCAAACCTTCCCTAAACAGGGTCACATGAAAGTGGTTTTTAATGCCGTTTTCTACCGCAATGGTAAGAAGCTGAACAGCATAGATCAGGCCGATGTGGTCAATTTCTCACACCTGGTAAGAAACTATGACAAATCTGAAAACCCTGACAAGGTAAAAGTCGAATTCAAAGACTTGGATTCAGGCAATTTGATTTGGGCAAAGACTTTTCAGTGGACAGATGTGGACGAAGAAATTCCTAGGGCCCTTGGTTACACCGGATTGGGCGAGGCCGAGGTCAATGATTTGGTCCAGCGCAAGTTTTCAGAAATGGAGCGTTCAAAAGAACTGGAGCGAATGGCTGCGGAACTTCAACGCCTGCAATCTGAGAACGAGGAATTGGAATTTCAAATGCAGGACATGCAAAACACCCTTGATGCAAAAAAGCAGGTGGAATATTATTCCAACATCATAGGCATGGCACTTCCCGGCCTTGCTAGGTTTTTGACGAATTCACCTATGGGCGCTGCCATGAATTTTTTGGCAGGAACAGACCAAGAGGGTAAATCCATAGAGCAAGGAAAAGAGGATGAAACAGAGCCAAAAGATACCCAGCGAGAGACCATCCTTGAAATGATCGCATCGTTTTGTAAAACCATGAGCAATCAGGAGCTCGGAACGATGTATTTGATGCTTTCGGAAATCGAAAAAGACCGCTCAAACCTTCAACGCATTTTACAATTTATCACACAACCCAAACCCGTAAATCCTTTATAAAATGGCAAATCAAGATGTATTAGTTCAAGTTGTCGTGGCATCGGACCAAGAAGCCCGTCACGTGCAAAAGGCACTGCAAACGATTGCAAATAATTTCAATGCTCAAGATGTGATTAAGATTTCAAAAAAGATCGAATTGCCCTTGGTCAAACTGAAAATCAAAAGCATGATTTAATCCAAACGCACATGGCATCCACCAAAGAAAAACTCTTTCAGGTAGTTGAAAATAACCAATCCAAGATTGTGAATGGCGTTTTGGTTATTGGCGGTATTTATCTGACGTATCGGTTGGGTAAAAACCTCATTACTGCATTGAATAAATCGGATGCTCAGAATAAGGCGGATGACAGTGCTGAGGTGAGGCAGGCGATGGCTCTCAGGTCAGCGATGAACCCGACGGGGATTTCCTGGATGATGAGCTTTGACACCACCAACACGGATACGGTTTTGGATACAGCTAAGACCATTACCAATTTGGATAGTGTACAAGCTGCTTACAAGAGTTTGTATCAGGATAATTTGATGGATGATTTGCAAGGTGAGTTGTCGGCCAGTGATTACCAGAAATTTCTGACCATTGTGAGTTCCAACGCCAAGAAAGATACCTCAAATGGCGGGAGCGCAGCGGTGCAGTTTGCCAAAGCCAATCAGTTGGTGGTGGCCAAAAAGGCGGTGACGTTGAGAAGCTCCCCTGATGCAACCAACCATGGAGCGTTTTATGAGGTATTCTCCGCTAAAAATATCATCCGGCAAGCAAAGCCTGGCGAGTTTTTGGGCTATGCAACAGGCCGGCAACAGTTTGATGAGGTGAACAATGTCAAATTCATTGAAGTGGCCTATGTGATTAACGCGGCAAGCGCACCAGCAGCTTACAAAAGCAAGAACAAGGTTCGCGTGAGCTTTTGGGTTTCTAGTTCCTCATTGTATGTAGACATTTTACCCTACTACAAGAATATGTACGATGCGTATCCTGCGACCAAGAGCTTTACAGGTTGGATGAAACCACAGGATTATTTTACACTCAAAGGAATTCCAATGCCCAGGCTATTGACCAAAATCAATACGCCGGTTTTAAACGAACATTTGGTTCCAGTTGCATTGGCTCAGCCCAATATGATATTGGGTAGGCTGATCATGAGTATCAATACCGGCAAGGGCGAGTTTTTACAATTTAAAACAGTTGACAATACCCTAAGATGGGTAGATAAACGATTCATTCAATTACAAGAACAATCATGAGTACAAAAACAGAAAATTACGTCATCCAAAATTATCCCTTTGCAAAAAAGGCTGGTGAAAGATTCAATATGGACCCATTGGTGATTTTAACCCAAGGCGCTTATGAGAGTGCATGGGGAACTTCGGGTATTTCCAAGAACCACAAAAACTTTTTTGGCATCACAGCCTATGGGACGCCCAATGAATTTTGGAAAGGCGGAGTATATCAAGCGCAGAATCAATACAAGCTAAAGTTCAGGACTTACCCTACAGCTCAGGATAGCTTTTATGATTATGCCCGTTTGATTTCCTCAAAATACAAGGCAGCACATGCGGCCTCATACAACTACAAGGAGTATGCAAAACAGATTTCATACAGTCCTTATTTGTCTGAAAAGAATGGCGATAACAGGGCGGTTTACATGAAAGGGTTGATCTCAATTTATGAGACGATTCTTGAGGTAGCTAAAAAAAAAATCTTCTTGCCAAAACAGGATTCTCCTTTGCCTGGTCAGCCATAATCTTTTTGACAGGCAGATACATCTATAAAAACTGGATAAAGGAAAAGTAATGGCATTTACACTTACTCACATTAGAACCGGCGAGCAAATCAATTTTACGATTCGTGAAATTTTGCAGATGCTGGGAGATCCCATCAACAATGAGATTGTAATCCAAGGGGAGAGCTACCGTATTAATGATGTCCAGGGTGATATTGGCGGTGGTGGCACCTGGAGGGCGGACTGGCAAAAGATCCCCATGAGCGTGGATGAAAGCGGCCAAACCGAGTTTTCCATTGACCTAAATACGAACGATCCTGAAGGGTTGTTTCTAGCGGTCAACGGAGCCATTTACGATTACGGAATTAACAGTGCCTTTGATATTGATTCAGGCACATTAAACTGGCATGGAGGGTTCAATTTGGAGCCAACAGACCATGTTTATATCAAGTATTTAACCCTTGCAAACAACTAACAACCGACAACTAAGCAAACAACTAACAAACAATAAAATACCATGAGCGAATTCATTAAAATCAAACAGATCGAAGGCCTATCGGCTGACCTTGCAACACGAGCATTGGATGCCCAGGTTGTAAAAATTGCAAACAACTTATCGGATGTAAATGCTGGAACGGCGCGTACCAACTTGTCATTGTACTCCAAGTCGGAAGTAGATGCATTGGTGGTTGGTGCCAAGAATGCGTTTAACGTAGCGGACACCACCGCCCGAAATGCTTTGACAGGCTTAAAGGTTACGGACCGCGTGTTTGTAAACGACGACGGAGACACCAAGTGGGCATTGTACATAGTCACTGCGATCACAACGGGAACGGGCTCTACCTCTACATTCAAAAAGATTGCAGATGAGGACTTGTTTACCAACGCCTTGACGGCCGCAGCGGTTAAAGCTGCATACGAAAGCAATGCTGATACCTATGCATTCAACGGGACCTACAAAGGGAAGTTGGACAAAATCACGGTTGCAGCAAACGTAAACTTAGATACCATCAAGTCTACGGCTGATTCAGCCCTTGCAAACGCTGCAACGGCTCAGTCTACTGCTAACAGCGCCTCAACGGCTGCTAGTACTGCACAGAGCACTGCAAACTCGGCAAGTACTGCTGCATCTGCGGCACAAACTACTGCTAACAACGCAGCTACGGCAGCGGCAGCGGCTCAGACAACAGCCAACGGTAAAGAGGATGCTTTCACAGAAACATCAGAAAACTTTACTGCGCTCACTGGCGCTGCATCGACAGGCGTCAACGTAACCGTTGCACAGACCCCCAAAACAGGTTTTGCAATCAGTGTTTTCTTCAATGGTGTAAGGGTAAAAAATGTAACAAACTCAGCTGGAACCAAAGTGGTAACATTCAATGTGCCTTATTTGACTGAGCCGACCGACGACATCATTGTGAACTATTCGTACTAAAAAAATATTTACCCATTGCCATGAATAAGATTTCTGCCAAACAAATTGAGGGCGTAGTGGATACCAAAACCCCACAAAGTATTGAGGGTGAGAAAACTTTCATGAACCCGACACTATTTCAGAATACATTCAATAACGCGGTCTACACCATGTGTATTGATGGATCTTTTGTTTACTGGCTTCAAACGCCTGGGGTGTTTGATTTTGATGGAAACAAGCGGTTGGGAATCAACCCAATGAATGGACAGTTTGGATTGCAAATGTTTCAATTCGGGCAATGGGTAAATTTTAATTTTTAACACAAGATGACATACAGAACTCGCTATAAACTCACCCTCATTGCCGCTGCATTTTTGGCCTTGGTAACATTGCTTGCCATTGGCTCAAAGATGGAGACGGTTGCTACTGCTTCCATTGCAGGAATGATGACCATTTTATCGGCCTACATCTGGTCGCAAACCACAAGACCTTCAAAAAATGAACAGACTAATAAACATACTCGCAAACAAGCAGCTGCAACAAATCGTGTTTCTCCTGTTGTTGGTGATTGCCGTTCTCGTGCTTTGGAATAGCAACCAAAGATTAGAGTTGGAGGCTTCAAGAATGAGCTCCAATATGGAGGCTATCACGGCATCGCTTGATTTTGTAAGAACTCAAAACGGAAAGCTGGCGGCTCAGACCAATGTGCTGCTTTTGCGCACCAATGAACTCAAGCAGATGTTTCCAGCCCAGGCTAAGTCAATCACTGATTTGGGCGTGAAGATTTCACGAGCGACTCAGGTTAGTAGTACGGTGATCGAGTCTGAGAAAAACATCGTCACCGTGGTAAGGGATAGCATTGTCCACGATACAGTTAGAGTCAAGGTTTTTTCATATCGAGATCAATGGTATCAGGTCGCGGGCATTAGTGACAACAATACACAACGCCTTCAAATTCATACCACCGATACCCTCACTCAAGTGGTTTTCAAAGGCGAAAGAGAAAAGCCCTGGCTTTGGATATTCTCGCCCAGAAAGCTTCAGCAAAGAGTGAGTGTATCCAACCCGAATGCAACAATCAAATACAGCTGTTTAATTCAAATACAAAAGCCATGAACAAGATATTTATAGGTGCTGCGGCACTGGCATTGCTCGCTTTGGTTAAAAACAATGCGAAGGATAAGGATGACAACCCTATAGTTACACCGGCTCAAAAAGCGGATCGCATTATCACATTTTATAAAGCGTAAATATGGCGGCATTATCAGTTCCAATACCAATGACACCTAGGGTGTTTTATTCAGGTGCCGCCCTTGCTCAAAACAAGGCGAAGCTGGATGCAATTGGTAAAAAGTATTTCAGAGAAATCAAGCAAGCAGAGACATTGACCAATGTTCCAGGGGCATTGATCTTGTCGGTGATTTTTACCGAGAGTGCAGGAAATCCAAGCGTGGTTAGCTATGTGGGTGCTGCTGGATTGATGCAAGTGATGCCCCAAACTGCAAACGATGTGATCTACTTTGAAAATAAATCAGGTAGGCTTACTCAGGGTGAACTAGCGATCCTAAAGAAATACTTGGGAACTCGTATTAATGGCCCACTGAAACAAAAGTATCTGTCCCACAAAATCAAAGAGAACAACTACTCTGGAAATGTGGTGGTCAAGGCCGATATGCTCAAACCTGAATTCAATATTTTGATTGGGGCGATGTATTTAGGTCTGTTGATTGACCAACATCGGGAGGCAACAGGATTAAGGCTAGACAAGGCATTACTCAGATATGCCCAAGGTTATTTTTTCAAGCCAGCCCAGGGAAATGTTGAGCAAGTGCTAGACCATGTCAAGGGCAGAAGCACGGAGGCATACTCGTATGTACTGAAAGTGTTAGGCAAAAATGGACTGTTAGAAACCCAAAGCACGTTGGTGTAATGAATCAATTTGAGCTCAATAAACAGATCCAGCAGTTTATTCTTCAAAAGGATAAAAATGCCGAGTCTTATTCGACTGCGGACAGGAAGTTTATTGCTCAGTATGAAGGTTCGGGTGGACAGGGTTCAAAAGGGGCTACTGGCGAAGGTGTGCTCTATGAATTTTTTACGCCCGATTTTATTTGTGAGTTGATGTGGAAGCTGGCTTATCGCTATGGATTCAAAGCGGGTGGATCGGTGCTAGAGCCTAGCGTTGGAACTGGCAATTTGCTGAAATGGGCACCCAACAATTCCAAATGCTATGGCTTCGAAATCAATTCCATCTCCAAACGAATCACAGAGATATTATATCCCGATGCGAACATCTATGAAGGATACTTTGAAACGGCTTTCTTGCAGGAGCCTCGATATACGGCAAGGCTAAAAGATAAAATCACTTGGCTTGAGGGATATCCCTTTTCACTAGTGATAGGCAATCCACCATACGGCAAGTATAAAAACAAGTACAGCAGTTACTTCACCAGGCCGAAGATGCACCAAATAGAATTGTTTTTTATGTACCAAGGCCTGCAACTGTTAAAGCCTGGCGGATTGATGGTGTATTTGACGGGAAGCAATTTCTTAAGAAATGGCATCAGCTATCAAAGTGAAAAATTAGAGCTTGAAAAACTGGCTGACATCTTGGATGCTTACCGACTGCCTCCTGTTTTTAAATTCTCAAAAGTGCCCACTGACATCATCGTGTTTAAACGCAAATAATTATGAACTATAAACAGCCCAGCATACAGCCTCAAATGGTATTTGATAAGTCCTCATTCAGTGATTTGGAGACCCAAATCGATGAGCTGGATGCAGAATTCAAAATCCGCGAGATAGAAGTCACCTTTGACAAGGAAGCCTATTTCTTCGGTCAGGTGACCAGCTCAAATGACGTTTACAATTTCCTAAAAAGCCAAATCTTGAAAGGGATTGAAATTCAGGAGCATTTTATCGCCCTATACTTAAACCAAGCCAACAAGATTATTGGCTATTACCATCATTCCATGGGAACGATCAATGCCACGATGGTGGATACAGAAATTGTTGCGGCCGTTGCCCTGAAAACACTGGCAAAGTCGGTGATCATTTCACACAATCATCCCAGCGGAAACCTACAACCCTCAGAGGCCGACCGTCAATTAACACGTAGGATTAAAGATTCCTTGAAGTTGTTTGATGTGGCTTTGCTGGATCACATCATTGTGACTAAAAATGGATATTACTCTTTTGCCGAACGCGGTGAAACTTCGCTCAAAGGTGCGGGCTCAAAACCCAGTCCAATGGAGCTAAAACTCAGAGAGGAAATCCTCAAGCAGTTGAAGAAAGTGACCCTTGCCAACGCGCCCAATCTTTTTGAAATGATGCAATCACCACAAGGTTATGAGCAGGTGGAGCAGATGGTTATTCGTAAAGTGCTGCATGACCAAATGGTTCCTGCGGCCGTGATTCCGATGATTGAATCTGAACTAGAAATGATTTAATGGACGTTACTAGCCCCATATATCTCAGAGCTCGGATTGATATGATTCGGGATGTGCTATCAAAGTCTGATGCAAAGGACTTTCATGTGGCGCTGCTTCGCAATGGGGTTTATCCCAAAGAAAGGGATGAAAAGGGCTTGGTCGAAATTTACGCAAAGCAAAAAGACTATTCCAATCAGCCGTTGAGCTTTACCGAGCTATGCACATTTAACACTTGGTTCAATTTATACCCTGAGAAAGTGTGTGGGGAAGAGGTGGTGACTGGCGGTAGGGATTTTCCGATTACAATCAATGGCAATGAGACCTGGGTAAAAAACACGATCAACCATGCCCTAGGAGACTTTCAGTTGATCCTGGAATTGCCGGGTGATTGGTACATCGATTACTTCGATCCAGCCAATGAGGATTTTTCGGTGGATTACCGATGCGGAGCCTACAAAATTCAAATCTTCTCCCATGGGGTGGGTTACAATTTTCAAATACAAGATGGGGACTTGCTACTTCAGAACACGAACTATCGCTACATCGAGGATGCCAACGCGCATGCACTGCGCTTTATGAAGGCTAATCCTTTGGCGGTGGCAAGCGTTTCGGCATTAGAGATTGAGGCACTGGCACTTGAATACGAACTACAATTAAAACAATTATGAGCTACTTATCAGGCATAAAAAACATTCATTCATTGGGGGATTTGAATCCCTATACCTCAACCAAGATTAGAGGGAATTCTCATGTGGTTGAAAGCATCTTGAAACAAGCAAGCGAACTCCAAGGCTTGGGTGATACGGAAGGCAAGAAAATTCCGTTCTCTGATGTGGTGGCCAAATACAACAAAGGCATCACCGAACCTGAAATAAAAGCATGGGTTTGGTATAAGCGAAGGATGGGTGTTCCAATGAAAGGATGGGAAACCTACTATCTCAAAGGATCGGGCAAAGCACTAGAGGAGCAGCTGTTTGATTTGGTGAGGGCTGGCGCGCTATACTACCATGCAGGTGAGCTCATGCCGTTTCCAACATATACCTATGGCAATATGTACGATAGGTTAACCCAACTAGAAAACGACAAAGAAGACATCGTCAAGCATTTTGGTATAGAGATTTGGGACAATCACAAACTGGTGATTGAAAAGGCAAAGCCTGAGCTACTGACTGTTGAAAATGTTGATGAGAAGGAAAGGCCCATCATTACAGCCATTTCTGATTTTGCGGTTGATCGCAATTTGTTCTATGTGACCAGTGTTCGTGAGGAATACATGGACTTGGAAAACGCCGAGGAGCTCAAGAAAGTAAACGGTAAAATCGAGCGCAAGAAAGACCGTGAGAAAATCAATATCCGTTTTGATGGTGAATCACAATATACCCTTCAGCACGTTTTTGTGAAGTGGCTGTTCACGTTGAATAACGATACGGACTTTGAGAAATCATCGGCCATTGACATTGCTGATTATTACCTGGCCAACCGCTCTCTTCGCGATGATAAACTGTCCAAAGAAGAGAAGGCTGAGTTGAGAGCAAACGCGAGAATCGAAGGAGAAAAGCTGTTCTCTAAATTCTTGCACGAAGTCTTGGCCTTTGATGACCAGCAAAAGCTCAATTACGCTTGGAACAGACTGTATAACGGGCAGTCCGACATCAATTACTCCAAGGTTCCCATAGGCTTTGAGTGTTCCGCTAGATTTAAGTCGGGGATATTGCAAATAACGGATATCCAGCGCGAAGGGGTCGCTTTCATGGAAGCCATGGGATCGGGCATCAATGCCTTTGATGTGGGCGTGGGTAAAACAATGACCGCCATTGTGAATCTGGCGCATAACCTGTATTCAGGCAAGTGTAAACGCCCGATTGTGGTGGTTCCAAAACCCACTTACAAAAAGTGGATGAACGAAATCATCGGATACACGGACAAAAAAACGGGTGAATTTGTTTCTGGGGTGCTGTCACACACTGGTATTATGGTGAATGATTGGTTCAACTTAGGAACGGACATCATTGATAAAATCAACCAAAAATCTGCCGTCGCTGAGCGGTCCATTACCATTGTTACGTATGAAGGGTTTAAGCGATTGGGCTTTGGTGAGTCGGTCTCGGATGAACTATTTACAGAGCTGGTAAATATTTTGGGTCAGAGCAAAGAGAAATCAAGCCGTGATAAGGAAATCGAATACCAAAAATTCAGAGAAATGATTGGTGTTGGATTGAAGAATTCCATTGCCGACATTGATGTGCTTGGGTTTGATTATGCAGTAATCGATGAAGCGCACCGCTGTAAAAATGTATTCTCGTCGGTAAAGAGTGATGAGGATGGCAACAAGCGTTACAACATCCAATCTGCCACTTCAGAAATCGGTCAAAAAGCGTTTTTGATTCTCAGCTTCATTCAGCGCAAGTATGGCAGAAACACGATGCTGCTTACCGCAACACCGTTCTCGAATTCACCGCTGGAGATTTATTCCATGCTGTCCCTTGTGGCCTATGATTCACTCAGAGACAATGGCATTGTAAACCTAGATACCTTCTTTGATTTATTTGTGCTTCCAACGGTGGAATGGGCAGCCAATTACAAAGAGGAAATTGTAGAAAAGGAAGTGATCAAGAGCTTTACCAATCGACGGATTTTACAGAAGCTAATTTACAATCACATACTCTACAAAACGGGTGAAGAGGCAGGTGTTGTAAGGCCCAAGAAAATCAACTTGCCACTGCTTTACAACTTTGAGAATGTAAAGGAGAGACTTCCTCAGGATAAGCAGGTGTTGACATACATCAATATGACACCCAAGCAGCGAGAGAACCAAAATGGTATTGTTGCCATGGCGAAAAACTCTACGCAAGGAAAGCTTGATATGGGCAATTTGTTTCGTGCACTGGCCTATAGTTTGGACAATGCATTGTCGCCATTTTTGCTCAACGGTACGCCCGAGGACTACAAAGAGTTTGTTCAAGAAAGCCCAAAGATTGCCTATGTCATGGACTGTATCAAGTCGGTAAAGGAATGGCATGAGCAGCATCAAGAAACTGCCAGCGGTCAGGTGATTTATATGAATCGAGGCAAGATGTTCTTTCCGCTGATTAAGGAATACTTGGAAAAAGAAGTGGGTTACAAGCAGGGCGTAATGTATGATAAGGTGAAGGTGGACGAAGTAGAAATCATATCCTCTGAAATCAACGACACCCGAAAAGAAACCATCAAAGAAGCGTTCCTAGATGGTGTTGTGAAAATCATCATTGGAACGGCCACCATCCGCGAGGGGATTGACCTACAAAAACGAGGAACGGTAATTTACAACTGTTACCCGGAATGGAATCCGACGGATATCAGACAATTGGAAGGTCGTATTTGGCGCCAAGGAAATCAATTCCAGTACGTGAGAATTGTAATGCCATTGGTACAGGACAGTATGGATGTATTTGTCTTTCAAAAGCTGGAGGAAAAGACATCTCGCATCAATGATATATGGTTTAGGGGCGACCGCGGAAACGTGCTGGATTTAGAAAGCATGGATCCCGAGGAAATCAAACTAGCGCTCATCACCGATGTAGATCGATTGGTACGCATGTTTTTTGATCAAGCCAAAGAGCAGCTGAACCGTGAATACAAAAAAATCGTGCTTGCCATTGACATGCTCAAACAGGTGCAAAGCGACATCAGAGAATACAACATTTACCGTGATAAATCCATTGAGGCCATTCGGTATTTCCATACTTCTCTGCTGGCATCGAAATATTTTGAGCAAATGCCCAAAGTGGCGGAAGATGGCGAGGTGATTAACAAGCAGATAAAAAAAGCCAAAGAGCTCAAAGAGGATATAGAGATGGTGCTTAATTCCGCAGACCAGCAGGATAAGGACATTCTTGCCCTGGGCCGGAAATTAGAAAGTTCCTACTACTTATTGGGAATCTTTTTCTCTAACCGCTACTACCTGAGTTATTTCAAGGAATATGTTAGCAAGGTCCGTAAAACAGAGAGAACGCTTTTAAAGCCACGAGGATATTCATTGTCCAGTGACCTTGCGCCAGTGATGGCCCAATATGAATCTGAAAAGCAAAACGTCATAGCTCAAGCTGATAGCTACAAGGGTGATCAGAACTCTGCAAAATGGGCAGAACTAAGGGTTGAGATTCAGAAGAAAAAATCAACCTTACAGGTAGAGGGACGAAGCGCTCAAAGCAGAGCCGAAGAATTTCAGCGATTAAATTACTTGCTTGAATTCAGAACTAACCTAGCACCAGCGAATTATAGCGTAAGCGTCAACACCAGTGAGCTAGAGCTTGAAGCCTTAGCCCTTGAAATAGAACTCGAACTAATCAATTTTTAAACCATGCTAAATACAAACAATTACTTTTCAAAAGCTGCCAGCATTGACTGGGATAATTTGCCTGAAGCCTTAGCCAAAGGACATAAACTGGCTGAAGGAGCCTCACAGAATAATTGGGCTGCCTACAACTCAAACGAGAACATCAAGCGTGTGGTGGATGCATTTTTTCAGAAGTTGTCGGATTATTTGGATAATAATCCAACTGCACCCGTGCAAAAAATAATGCCTGCAAAGGTGGCAAAGATGGAGCCAAAGTCTGTGCCTCCAGCGAAGCCTGCGCCAACTCAGAAAAAATCAACTGAGAAAAAATCAGCAGTTGCAAAAGAAGAATATGAAAGCGAAGATGTGGAGCACATTGACATCGAAGTGCAGTTTATTAAGCGCTATGCAGCGATGCATGGGAAAGTAAAAAACCAAGCACAAGTCTTAACACTGTTGCATAGCTTGCAGAAGGCTATTGTTGAACGGAAGATAAGAAAGGATTCGCCCTATGCCAAGGAAATTGAAATGATGCAAAATCAATTGATCGCCTGTTATGAGAAAATGGGTGACATGGCTGAAATCAAAATTGACAGTAAGAACTTAAAACGATACCTGGAAATCGCCCATAGCCAGGAAGGTATGCTGTCGGTGGTACTTTTGAAAGCCTACATCTCCCTGAATGGGAAAAGGGATGTGAAAGACAAGGCCGACCGATTGTTCAAGCGGATAAAGAAATCCGTTGATCAGGGGAAAATAACTAAGTCCGATAAGTATGCCGATAAATTGAATGAAGCCTATCAAACGCTTAAAAGCTACATTGACGGAGATTCTGTGATGTTGAATATCAACAAGGCGCAGCTCAACGGATTGATGGGGCTTTTGGGTGAAAATCTATTTGGTCAAAAAAAAAGTCTAAACGGACACGAAGAAGATAATGGAATGATTGTGAGCTCGGGCGAATTGCTCGCCATGGACTTTCAAACGATCGGACTGCAGGGTAAGTATAGAGAATTAATTGGTGATCCAAGCGTTGGATTTACAGCCATGGTTTATGGACTTCCCAAGTCGGGCAAGTCAACCATGTGTTTGGACTTTGCGAACTACCTAGCTAGCCATCACGGAAAGGTTTTGTATTGCGCAATCGAGGAAGGTTTTGGTTATACGCTAAAAGAAAAGATTGATCGATTGAAAGCCCATCACTCAAACCTCTACATCACAGACCGCGTTCCTGAAAACCTGCCTGATTTTCAGTTCGTTTTCATTGACAGTGTTTCCAAAGCAGGCATGGATGTGAATGCCATTGAACAATTGCGCAAAATGCACCCTGATACATCGTTCATTTTTATCTACCACACCACCAAAGAAGGGAACTTCAAAGGTGTAAACGAACACGCCCACGAAGTTGATGTTATCGTTCAGGTTGACAAGGGGAAAGCGACTTCTACTGGTAGGTTTAATGCAGGTGGGAGTATGGAGATTTAGTTAAGGGGCACTGGTCTATTGTTGTCAATTTTGTCCGGTCTGGATTTACGTCTACATACACTATTGTAACAATATTGAGATAAGGACTCTAGACAAGGTGTCGGACACTAACATATCACCTTGAAAACAAACATTGTTTTCAAAAACCATGTAATTACTTCCACTCTTAATGATTACTTCTGGTGAAAAATTGGCTCTTCCAAAGTGGATTGAATCGCCTTTTATTTCGTTTCTATGTGGTGATAATATTTTTGAATGGACTTTATATTTCTGTTTGAGCCTGTTTTGTAAAAGTGCAAAATCAGAATAGTTGAATTCATTTACTAAATATTTAGTTTTTGCTATCAACTTTGGATTACTCTCCAAATATTCAATTAAATGCATTAAGCATCCGGTACAATAAGGATTGGACACATTTACGTAAATCGTAGTGTTTTTTTTGCCACTTGAGCAAAAGAGAAGTGCTACTAGGATTAATGATAGAATTACCTTTGCCATTTATATACATCGAAGGCCCAATATAGTTTCCCTCTAGTTTCATCTTTTTTGTACACCTCACTTTGTGTTAAACCAATTTTATCCACTTGAGATGTCAATCTGCCAAAAATAGCAAATTCGTTATCAAAAATTTGAAGACTCAAATTTGCATAAGGTCTATAATCACTGCGTTGATAAAGATATGTTTTTGGAAATGAATCCCTCGACAACACAGAAAGGATAGAATCTTTTTTATTTAAAAAAATATATTTTGTAGTTGGAATCGGTTTTTTTGAATCAAACGTTGCCATTACCATCATTCTAAGATTTTCATTTATTGTCCATGTCTGACTTAAAACTGACGAGTTTGTGCTCTGGTGCAACTTCATCGTTTCGCTGTACATTGACACAGGATAATTATGATATTTCGTTAAAATTAAATTGTAACTCGAATCAGATACTTGGCTAGCCTCGAAATTTGCTATGCTCAGTGATTTTAATTTATTGAGTACAATTTCAGTATCATTTAAGTCTATTACATATTGATTCAATTTCCGTGGGTCTGTTATTATCGCCTTTTTATCATCTCGTATCGACAAGTACTTCGTTCCACCCAAAATATGATAAATACTAGCATCATATCCACACAAATAAGTATACTTGACCTGCGCGCTATCGGCAGTTAAATCAATTGTTGCTATGTAGTTATTTCTGATCTCATCTCTATAGGTAGGATATGAACCAAAAATAACCAATTCAGAACCAACCATTTGAATTTCACTGGATACAGACGGTAACTGATACGATTTGATAAAATAATATTTTTGTTTAGTTTCATCCAACTCGAAAACATGAACTTTATGCAATAACAGCATAGTGAAAATGTTGCTATTCATTGCAATACATTGCACGTCATCGTTGTCATCCCTAAATTGAGTGACAATACTATCGGGAAGCACAATTTGACGATGTTCTATGTTCCCATCAACCAAGTTTAAAGTAAAAAGTTTTGTAGATTTTGAATCTGTAATCTTAGTACAGATAAATGACAAGGAATTTTTATTTTCCTTACACATAACGATGTTCGAATATTGTTCAACTTGATTTCGTTTTACTCTGAATCCATAACTATTGTGGAATTCTAAAATGGAACTTAAGCTTTGTCCACTAATACCATTTATCTGAAATAGGAATGATGTTATGAGTACAATTAGTTTAATCTCTTTTCTGCGGCTCATCAAGTTGATCAATATTGGAATTAGCAAGTGCGTTTTAGTCAAAGTGTTATTGAATTGTAAAATCAAACACAATGCATATCTTATCACCATCCAGTGGTGCCCAGTTAACAAAAATATTAACGTTACCCGTAGTGTTATCATTGGAT
>JACCDP011539936.1_pt1 | contig 30213 bp, 17 predicted proteins | sample 7445841 | NCBI WGS metagenome assembly JACCDP01 (sample SAMN15323441, study PRJNA562643) | freshwater metagenome | isolation source: river surface water | place: USA:Blue River Watershed | collected 2017-08-17 | reverse complement strand
TTGTGTTCATGGTTTTGAATGATTTCCTTGTAAAAGGGAATGCTTATACTGTCGAGCAGCAGCGTATCTCCTTTTTTAGGGATGTATAAGGGACCAATATTATCGGTGTTCCAGGGGTAATGGCTGGAATAGGGGAAAATAGCTTCATCAAAACTTCCGGCCTTTTCCAATGCCCTTTTGATAGACTGAACCGATTGCAGTGTTTTAAGTTGCTGGTATTGATGTTGCACCAGGCTAAAGGAATATTCACCACCGGGAGAGATAAGTGCTCCTTCATTTAGTCCATATTTTTGAATGAACAGGGAATCGAAGAAACCGGTATCTATTTTCAGGGTATAATTAAATTGCATGTTATCGCTTTCTTTCAATAGTTGGCGATTAATGTAAACCCCCGATGCAGTTATTTGCAGAGAGTCACCGGGAAGCCCTATGCAACGCTGAACGAAACGGGTGCGTTGATCAACCGGCAAATGAAATTCAAGCGGGTTATTAAATACTAAGATGTCGTTCTGCTTCACGGCAGGTTCACCAAAGAAACGATAATAAGGGAGTTGAATAAAGTCTGAGAAATAGGCTCCATGAGTAAAGGGGAGGCTCAGGGGTGTTCGGATAAGTCTGGGGCCGTAGCTGAGTTTGTTCACCAGAATAATGTCTCCGGGCATAAGGCTTTTTTCCATGGAGGAAGATTGCAGGTAAAGTGGCTCCATCACAAACCCCCTGATAAAAAGCAAAAAGAGCAAAGCCCCCAACAGGGCCTTGCTCCATAATACTATCTTTTTTCTTCTAAAAAAGGAAAGGAGTTTTAGCATTAGCTCGTTTCTTTTTTGGTTTTGTATCTCTTATAAAAGAAACTAAAGGCCCAGATCAATATAATTAACACAATAAAATGAATCAGGTAAGAAGGGGAAAGTCCCTCATCACTCACAAAACACATGAACCTGTTCCAGCGGAATTTACCTTCACTGGAATTTTTATTCAGGGAACTCAGGATGTTTTTCCCGGAAACTGGATTTTTTTCAGGGTCTTTCATGCTTAACCATATAAACACTGGTTTACCTACCACATGATCGAAGGGAACCAGTCCCCAAAACCTGGAGTCAGCAGAGTTCTGGCGATTATCCCCCATCATAAAGTAGTAATCCTGTTTAAAAGTATACTGTGTGCTTTCCTGGCCATTAATAAAAATTTTTCCATCCTTTATTTCAAGGTCATTGTTATCATAAACATCGATGATACGGTCATACAAACAAATATTAGAGGTATTGATACTAACGGTTTCTCCGGCTTTGGGAATAACGTATGGCCCAAAATTATCGTTGTTCCAGGGATAGGCCGGGTTGTGCGGGAAAATCCGGGAAACATACATGCCAGCAGGCTCAATTCTTTTCTTAACTTCTATAACTTCAGGCATGGCTCTCACTTTTTCTGCAACGCTGGCGGGCATGTTGAGTATGAATACCATAGTATCCGTATTGATGCCAACTATTTGCGCTTCGGTTACATAAATATCTAATTTGTCTAAGAGTTCTTCATTAAATTGAGCTTTGTTTTCACCAGAGTAGCTTCCAAACAGGGAGCTAATCCTGATATTGGTGCCAACAGTATCTATAATTCCTTTTAATGAAACAAAGTAATAAAACTGAGCATGTTCAGGAGTCGGCACTACTTTGTCATTAATAAAGACTTCTCCGTTTTTAATTTCAAACTTATCTCCTGCAATGGCCACACAGCGTTTTACGTAATGTTCGCGTTTATCGGGGGGGCGGGCAATAATTTTACCAACAGGTTGTGAGCTGCCATTGGGTATAAAGTGGGGATTATGTATGTTTTCGTAACCATAGTCCCTCACCAATTCATAATAACTTCTGTCCTGAGCACCTACAGCAACGGTATCTCCATCGGGGTAATTGAATACTACAATATCTCCGTTTTTCACTTTACTGTAGCCCGGCAGTCGTGTATAAGGGAGCTTTATCCATTCCAGATAAGATTTGGTTTCTTTTGAAAGGGGCATGGTATGGTGGGCAAATGGAAAAGCAATGGGGGTTTGGGGTATTTTTGAACCGTAAGCAAATTTATTTACAAACAGGAAGTCGCCTACCATTAAGGATTTTTCAAGTGAGGAGGTAGGTATGGTAAATGCTTCCAGGAAAAAGGTTCGGATAATGGTAGCCGCCACCACAGCAAATAACAGGGGGTCTATCCAATCCTGAATAATACCTCCTTTTTGCTTTTTCAGGTCATCTATATTTTGCCATTTTTCTGTTTTAGAGTAACCCAGGTAAGCCAGGTATAAATAAGGAATGAAGGAAGCAAGAATGAGGTCAGTGCTTTTTCTTTTCCCGAAATAACAGGCCGTATGGTAACCAATAACCCCATACATGATAAGGTTTACACCGGGGACTATCATTAAAAACACCCACCACCAGGGCTTTTCGAGGAGTTTATAGATGAGGTAAAAGTTATAGAAAGGAATAAACCCTTTCCAGGCAGGCAGGCCTTTTTTAGAGAAAATTTTTGCGAAGCCAGCAAAGGAAATTAAAACAAGAATAAGAAAGATAATATTGCCTATATGCATACCAGATAATTTAAGCCGCTAATTTAAGGTTTTAGGTGTGTATAGCAAAAGGTAAAAATTGTTAAGGGAAAATGTAAATTACAAAGAGGAGACGTTAAAATAGTGCTGAAATGGCTGATTTTGCCGAATTTTCTTGTTAAAGTATACCTGCTTTCATACACGCATAAACCCATAATTGGGTACGTTGAATGAGTATAATAAAATAATGTGCAGGATTATTTTCCTTTGAGTTCCAGCTCTTCATCCAGAACAGGATGAGTGATGGGTTTTCCACTTTTTCTTGTGGCCGATTGCTCGTTTGCTATTTTCTCCCAATGCTGGTATTGTTCTTTACTAAGAAAAGCCTGAATGTCTGTATGAAATTTCCTGCGTTCAATCATGTATTTCTTTTCATAACCCGGATCTTTTTTGTCTGAAATTTCTTTTAAGCTGTTTAGGCGGTTGAGTACTAACTGATAGATGTCTGATTCCTGCTGCTGGCTTAAGGATAGTTGTTTGGTCATGTTAGCGGCCATTATTTGCGCACGCTCGGCTATAGTTTGTCCATTGACAGCAGAATTAATTGCCAACAGAATAAACAGGAGGGAGAAGAGTTTTTTCATGAGTGTTAGTAAATAATAGATGAATTAAAATGGCTATTTAAATTAAGGTGTAAGCTATAAAATATTTGGGAAATCCCCCATTTTTTTGATCGAAAAAAACTTCGATGAGTGTAAGAAGTTAATTGAGATTTAGAATTAAATACCTGATATGAAAGACTTTAAAAAGAAGCAGGTGTTAGAGGGGAGTGGGGTTGATCAGGAAAAACCAGAAAAATTACCCTTCTGTAGAACAATTATAAAATTGAAAATCAAGAGCAGATATAAAAAATGTTAAACAAGTTTTTTAATACTGTCGCTTTATGTTACTTTTGTAGCTCTTTTCAAAATCAATCAAATGAAAAATTTCAGGAAATTATATTTATTTGCTGTAGCCTTTGGAATTGTATGTTTCATGGCTTCCTGTGGAAATGAGGCGCAGGACAAAGCAGAGGTTACAGTAGAAGATAGCCTTAAAAACGAAAATGCAATAAAAGAGGGTAAGTTAAATACCCAGGAGCAGGCTTTACAGGATTTTGTAAATGCTTTCAATGAGATTCAAACCAATCTTAACGAAATTAAGGCCAAGGAAAAAATTGTGAATAGCAATGCCAGTTCTGGCGATGTTAAAAGCAAAGAAGATCAAATCAAAGAAGATATCCAGTCTATTTACGAATTAATGGCTCAAAACAAAGCTAAACTCAACGCCCTGAATAATTCGTTGAATAAAAAGCTTAAAAATGCCAGTAAACGCATTGAAGGCCTGGAGCAGTTAATTGCCAACTTAGAAGCTCAGGTAAATGAGAAGGACGGGCAAATAAACAGCCTTAAGAACCATGTTGAACAGCTGAATATTGAGTTAAGCAACCTTAACCTGAATTATGAGGAACTGGCTCAGGAAGCTGAAGTGAAAACCGAAAAACTCAATACTGCCTTTTACGCCATTGGAACCATGAAAGAGTTGAAAGAAAAAGGTGTTGTTACTAAAGAAGGTGGTTTTATTGGTCTCGGTAAAACCGCTCAGCTGAAATCAGACTTTAACAAGGATTATTTTACAAAAGTAGATATTACTCAGGTGAGCAGTATTCCAATTGGGGCAAAGAAAATAAAAATTCTTACTAACCACCCCGGCAGTTCGTATAAACTGATTGGTGAAAAAGAAAAACCTATTGAAAAAATTGAAATTAACAATGCCGAAGATTTTTGGAGCAGCTCCAAATACTTAGTTATTGTACTGGAATAAAGATTTGTTCATGATGATGAAAGGCCTGCAGCAGTTTTGTTGCGGGTCTTTTTTATTCGTGGAAGGAATGTTATCTTTAAAACAATTGGCACAGTATGACTTATTTGGAACAACTCGCTGAAGAAATTAAATTTCAATTGCAACACCACCTGCCGGGTCAATTGGCGCAATATGAAATGACCGGAATTTACCGGAAAATCCAGCCTCCTGATTTAAGTAAAATTACCGGGTATAGGAGGAGTTCGGTGTGTTTAATGTTGTTTGAACAGGCGGGGGAAATTTATTTCCCCATTATTCAAAGACCTGATTACGATGGAGTACATAGTGGCCAATTAGCCTTACCAGGAGGTAAGTTTGAAGAAGAGGATATTCGGGCAGAAAGAACAGCTTTGCGTGAAATGGAGGAAGAAACGGGTTATTCCGCTTCATCTGTAGAAATTATTGGTAAACTTACTGATTTGTATATTCCGCACAGCAATTACCTGGTTCATCCATATATAGCTTACACCAAAGAATTCCCGCAATTTTTACCAGATCAGACAGAAGTAAAGGAATTGATTCTGTATAAAATGAGCAATCTATTAAATGAGGAATTAGTAAAAGAAACAGAAATGAACCTGCAGGGTCGTTCCATGCGTATTCCTTATTTTGATGTGGAGGGAAGGGTGTTATGGGGCGCAACAGCCATGATGCTAAGCGAGTTTAAGCATGTATTAAGAAATATTTCTACTTCCTCTTTTCAATTTCGGTAACAATGTTGTCAAAGCAGAGGTAGTATTTCCCTTTGTTCATGTTTGAAATGTCAAAGGTGTTGCCAAATCCCTTTTTTACAACGTTACCATAAAAATCATAAACTTCATACGCGGTTTCTGCCGAGAAGGTAACAGATTTATTGTCTTTGGTAAGTTGGTAAGAAGGTTGTTCTATAAGAGAATTGGTGGTAACGGCATTGGAGTACCTGGGGTTAAATCCAAAACCTACTTGTTTTACCCTGAATTTATTTTCACCGGAGTGCGGAGTTACTTTAAATTTGTATTCATGGAGCCCTGGTGTTCCGTTACCATTCACTTCACCAATATACACCCATTTATTCCACTTGTATTGCTCAATGATGTATGGAAGCGAGCCTAATTCATTTTTGGTATTCCAGCTTAAAACCCCGTCATTGGATACGTTTATGCTTACTACTTCAAAAGAAGGCTTGGGTTTAAGGTCATCCGGATTAAGTACTTTGGGTATACAACCCTCTTTATGAGAAATTTCTATCACTACTTTATCGCCCAGGGCTAATTTAAAAGGACTAAGATCAATTTCAAAGGCGCTGGAGTTTACCTCATCACTGGTAACCTGACCATTAACTTTTACTTCATAAGCACAAAAACCTACTCCGCTGCTGCTATAACCATTTTGTACATAAACATTTTTATTTTGATATTTTCCCTCAACTACCAGAACGGCTGCAGAAGAATATACCCGTGTAAACAACAGAACAAAGAGCAATAGCACTATATTTTTCATCGCTATATTTTTTTAGTCAGGTTAGGTAATTAACGAATAAAAGATGTCATAAATAAACAGAGAAAAATTTGACAAAACTAAATACGTAATATGCAAATATAACAAATGGGGCTTAGTGTCGCAATTTCACAATTAAAAATAAAATACTGAAAATCAGTAATATAGAAAAAAGAATGAGGGTGCTGCCGTTAAAGTGGAGCCGGTGTATGATTTTGTCTTTTCTGTATGTATAGATCATTGCAGCAATGAAAACAACCACAAAGAAAAAGATAAAAATAAGTCTGCCTGACGTAAACATAATGGAGAATAATAAAGCGAATTTAAAACAGGCTTAAAGTTAATGTTTTTATCATATTCCGCTACTCAGGGCAAGATAAGGTAACAGGGCTTGCCCTGGGATTCATGCCTTTGACTGAGTGGAAAGGAATTGGATAGGTTATTTTTTGCCTATAAGTTATTATATATTAGCCAAGGGATGTTTTCAGGAATACTCGGTTAAGTAGTAAATATTTGCTCAAAAGTTTTCTGTCTATTGAAATGTGATCCTATTTCCGTAGAAAACAAGGTGTTTTGATTTGTTGGGGAATTAAATTGTAAACGAAAGCACTGCCTGTTTGAATTTTTGTCCACTGCAAAACAAAAATATCATTCAGCTAAATTTTAAGATAGAGCGGGAGAGTAAAAAACTAACTTAAAAATTCATAAATTGCTAGTTGAAAGTAGTTCGGACAAACTGTAAATCCCCATTAACCGTACTAATTTCAAGAATTTCCTGTATTAATAAATCTTTTGCTGCTTTTGAATTAATTCTTCAAATAGTTCATATTTTTACAAAATTGCTGACAAAAAAGTAAAGGTAAACTAAGTGTTAAGTAGATCAAAATGGCAATTGGTAATAACAGGCTTTATAGAGAATTTATCAAACAATAATATTAGCTATATAGTTTTGTTTGTATAGAGTTGTAATGTATAATGTAAAAACTATTGTTGTATTTTATAAGTAACAAAAAATGAAGAAAGGTAGATTAATGTTGTTTTATTTGCGCATAGAAAAAGTAATTCTGTATGTGTTTATTATTGTATGCTGCGGCAAGAATAGTTTTGCGGGAAATAATCAGCTTATTTTTGAAAAGAACTTTCATCAATACCCACAGCAGGTTTTGTTTAGTTCAGATGTTCCTGGGGCAAAGGTTTTTTTTGAGAAGAATGCCTTAACTTTTCTTGCGATTGAACACTTAGATTTTCACCACCTCTATAAAACCAACAGCCCTGTTACAGTAAAGATGCATGCCTGGAAACTGAGTTTTGAAGGAGCTAGTAGAGAAAGTGCTATGGAAGGCGATGAGCCGTATAGTTATTACAGAAATTATTACCGGGGCAATGAACCCGGAAATTGGTCGGAAAAAGTAAACCTTTACAAAAAACTTTATCATAAGAATATCTATCAGGGTATTGATGTGAAGTATTACAATACAGAAACGAACTTTAAATATGATTTTATTATTCATCCGCACGCCAATTTTTCACAGATCAGATTAAAATATGAAGGCATTGATCAATTACGTTTATCAGGAAAGAAATTGGTATTAACAACAAGTCTGGGAGATTTTATGGAAGAAATACCCATAGCTTATCAAATAATTAATGGTAAACAAGTGAAGGTTGAGTGCGAGTATGTATTGAACGCCAGTAATTCAACAGTATCATTTCAGCCGGGAGAGAATTATAATCCCAATTATGCTTTAATCATAGACCCTCAACTGGTTGCGAGTACCTACACCGGCTCTACGGCCGACAACTGGGGCTTTACCTCCACTTACGATGCAAAAGGAAATATTTATACGGGTGGAATTGTTTTTGGAGTGGGTTATCCAACTTCTAACGGAGCTTTTCAAACAACTTTTGGTGGAGGAACAGGAGGTATAGGCACTTTAATTTTTGATATTTCATTAACTAAATATAATCCAACCGGAACAGCGATTTTGTTTTCTACTTATTATGGAGGAGATAAAAATGATCAGCCACATAGTTTAATTGTAAATGATGCCGAAGAATTATATGTTGCCGGACGTTCGTTTTCTGCTAATTTCCCAACAAGAGCAGGCTCTTATGATGTTAGCCACAATGGTGGATCGGATATTATTGTAGGAAAAATAAGCAGCACCGGAGCTTTACTGGCATCAACCTTTGTGGGAGGTTCAGGAGATGATGGTGTGAATTATAATGCAGATGAGACCATTTTAGGAGTTACAAAATTTAATTACGCCGATGATGGCAGAAGTGAAATTATTTTTGACAATAGCGGAAATGTTTATGTGGCGGGATCCACCAAGTCTTCCAATTTCCCACTAAGCTCAGGAGCTTATGATAATACCTTGAATGGACAACAAGACGCCTGCGTTATTAAATTAGATCCGAACTTGTCTGCTCTTTTATTTTCTACCTATTTGGGTGGAAGTGATTATGATGCAGCTTACGGAATTAAAGTAAGAAATAATAAGGTTTTTGTTACTGGTGGTACTAATAGTAATAATTTTCCTACTACCAGCGGGGTTATTAATCCGGTATATAAAGGGAATATTGATGGGTTTATTTCAGTTTTTAATGACAATGGCACTTCTTTACTCAACTCTACTTTTTTAGGTACGGATAAATATGATCAGGGATATTTTGTGGAGATAGATTATAACGGAGATGTTTATATTTTGGGCCAGACCATGGGAGCTTATCCGGTTGTAGGCAACGTATATAAGAATGCGAACAGCGCTCAGTTTATTCATAAATTAAATCAGGCATTAAGTAGTACCATATTCTCCACAGTAATTGGTACTGGTGCAAGTAAACCGAATATTTCTCCAACCGCTTTTCTGGTAGACGACTGTAAGCGGATTTTTATAGCCGGCTGGGCAAGGTGCGCAGCGCTGGAAATGGCGGCAACTGGTAATACCATTACTGGTATGCCTATTACCGCTAATGCTTACCAGGCAACTACCGATGGTTGTGATTTTTATTTTATGATTTTAAAACCAGATGCCAGCGATTTGTCTTATGCGACTTTTTTTGGGGAAAATGGAATTACTCCCGACCATGTGGACGGCGGTACCAGCCGTTTCGACCCCAGAGGATTTGTCTATCAGTCGGCGTGTGCCAGTTGTGGTGGAAGTAGTGGTTTTCCCACTTCATCAGGGGCCTGGTCCTTACAAAATAAGAGTATGAACTGTAATAATGCTGTTGTTAAGTTTGATATGGGCGCTTCAGTGGTAGCTGTTTCTACTACAGCAGATAATAAGTTTGGCTGCGCCCCATTAAAAATAAAATTTGATGGAAACGGTAGTAACGGAAAACATTATATCTGGGATTTTGGGGATGGAAACACCGTTAAGGATGATTTTACTCCAACTCACGAGTTTTTAAATCCTGGGGTTTATAAGGTGAAACTCCTGGTAGTTGATACCCTGGGCACCTGCATATTAAAAGACTCATCATTAATAACCGTTACCGTAACTGCACCACCCCAGTTACAGATCAGCACATTAGATATTGGCTGCGTTAATGTTACAGGATCAGCTACAGTATGGATATCTGCCGGAACCAAACCCTTTACTATAGAATGGTCTACTACACCGCCCTCTGCGAATACCACCATAAGCGGTTTATCAACGGGTACCTATTCTGTTACTGTAAAGGACTCGGCGGGTTGTACAGCCAAAGCTACCGCCACTATCATCAAAGCCCCTACAATGAGCATTAACTGGAAAGATGTGAAGATGATTTTGTGTAATGGAGCCCATAACGGTTCTTTATCTTCTGGTATAACGGGTGGTTCAGCACCATTTCAGTTTAACTGGAATCAGGGAGCTATAACCGGAGACAGTTTGCTTAGCAATTTAGGTCCCGGTTCTTATGAAGTAATTGTAACGGATAAAAATGGATGCAAAGACACACTGAAGGCAGACATTACAGAGCCCCCCTTACTGGATGCCAGCATTAGTGATACGGTGCACATAAAGTGTTTCGGTGGAAAGGAAGGAAAGGCAACAGTTAATATTACTGGCGGTGTTGCCCCTTATACCATTAGTTGGAACACGAGCCCGGTACAAAATACCTTAACAGCAACTCAACTTGCAGCAGGTAATTTTGAAGTAACCGTTGTAGATAAAAACCTGTGTAAGGTAATAAGGAAAGTAAGCATTGTGCAGCCCACAAAGCTGCAGGTATTGGCGCAAACAGAACCTACCTTGTGCGGCGAAAGCACAGGTGCTATCAAGTTAACCGTATCGGGAGCCATACCACCTTATAGTTATAATTGGTTAAGCCCATTGCAGGCCAATACACCCACTGTAAGTAACCTGAGTGAGGGTCAATATTCCTGTATTGTTAAAGATGCCAGGGATTGCAAAGATTCCCTGGGCTTTATGATTAATTCTATTCAGGCCGTTAAGGCAGATTTCACTTTCACCCCAGAGGTTGCAGAAGAATTTGAACCCGATGTTACATTTACAAATTTATCTACCGGAAATGCCCATAAATGGAAGTGGGATTTTGGTGACCTGGCTTCCGGAACAGCTAATTTTTCTGGCACTAAAGATCCTAAACACCAATATTCGGGTCCAGGAGTATTTTGTGTAAAATTAATTGCGAGCAGTGCTACCGATAAATGTCCGGATACCATCACCAAATGCCTGACGGTAATACCCCAAACATCCCTCTATGTTCCTAATGCCTTTACACCCAATAACGATGGAGTAAATGATAGCTTTAGTGGGTATGGAATTAATATTTCCACTTATTCCATGAGAATATATAACCGTTGGGGAGAGTTGGTTTATGAAAGCAATGACTTGAAGAAGGGATGGAACGGAAGACATCATGGCTTGGAAAGTAATGAGGTTGCTCCGGAAGATGTTTATATCTGGCGCATAGAAGCGGTATTTACCACCAACCAAAAGGTAAAATATACCGGCAGGGTAAGTCTGGTAAAATAAATTTCCTGAATTAGCTGTTAGTTGTGCAAGATTTCCTGGTAAAGTAGACTCATGAAGCGTGCGTTATACTCAGGAAGAATTAGTAATTAATTTTTCATTAGCCGGTAGATAAGCGTTTTAGAAGGCAACATAACTTGTAAAGAGTAGCCCGAGGCTGATAATTGACTAATGTCTTCCTGAATGAAATGCAATCCCGGACTTTCCAGGGTATAGGTTTTTTCCAACACCTGTTGTCCTAAAACATTGGTCATTACTATACGTACCTTCATTTCTTTATTACAGATGAGTGGCAGTGTAAACTGTTGTTGAACGGGGTTGGGGAAAGGATTTAAGCTTGTTTCGGAGTTTAAGTCTACCGCTGCACAATACCGGTTGTTTCCTGTATTTTCATCAATACCTTGCCCATTTACATTAATAATTTCAGCACATAAAAATTCTTCAGGGTTTTTGGCAAAGAGGGAAGACTTAAAAGGAAAATTCAATGAAAGCCCAGGATTAAGATTACCTGTCCAGGTTTCTTTCAGAGAGCCTGAATTATTGAGTGCTAATGATAGCTCAAAATAGGTGATGGGCGTGCTTCCAAAATTAACGAGCAGGGCTTCGGTTTCGCAATAAGCAGTGTAGTTGAGTGTGTTGCTGAGGTTAATGATGCCCAGGTCGGTAATGCGTGCTTTTACAGGCACACTCAATTGTTTAGCTTGTTTACAGCCGTTGCTGTCGGTAAAAAGTAATTGTATGGTATATAGCCCGGTGTCGGTAAAGGTAACTTTGGGCGAAGCAATAGTGAAATTTTGCCCGGTGGAAACTGTCCAGTAAAAAGTGCCATTGGTGTTGGCAGAGTTAAGATTGAGGGAAGTTCCCGGATAAATAAATTGGGCAGGGCTATAAGTGAAATTTGTTTTTGGAAGCGGGTGTACCCTGAAATTTTTCTGAAGACTGTCTTTGCACCCGAAGCTGTTGGTAACAATAAGTTTAATGGTATGATTGCCGGTATCGGAGGCAGTAAGTTCAGGTTGTTGTATTTGTGAAAAGAGCAGCCCGTCTTTTTGCCATTTCCAGGTAGAGAGGGTGCCGGAAAATGGGATACTGGCTTCTGTAATTTGCACAGTGTCTTTTTTACAAAAGTTAGGGCAGTTAAATACAGGTTTGGGGCTGCTGTATATTTCAATCTTCATACTTGTGTCAGACTCGCAACCACTAAGGGCAATAACCTGGTGATAAATAGTATAAATACCTGCCTGAGGGAAGGTAAAATTGACATTTTTTCCGCTCAGGTTATTGCCATTAATAATCCAACGGTAAATATCCTGACTGGCAGGAGCGGGAACAATAGAAGCGTCTGTAAATTGAATGTTTTCTTTCATGCAATGTCCGGCGCTGGTAAAATTGGCTGTAATAGCAGGGTTTACAGAAATGGTTTGGCTTACCGAATCTTTGCAGCCTTTGGTATTTGTGGCAATCAGTTTTACCGGAAAATTCCCGACCTGAGAAAATATATGGGAGGGTTTATTCTGAGAAGAAGTGTTGTTAGCCGCACTGGAAAAAGGATCACCAAAATTCCAATAAATGGTACTTAGCGGATAGCCATAAGTAATGAAATTTGAGGAGAAATCGGTTGAATCTTTTTGGCAGGAAAGAGAATAGGTAAAAGATGGGCGGGGATTAGGATAAACATGTACTGCTATTTGTTTGCTTTGAGAACAACCCACATCGGAGCTAACGTTTAGTGTTACATAATAAATTCCCGTATCCGAAAAAATATGCGGAGGGTTATGAATGTTGGTCATGTTGTTAGCACCACTCAAGGGGTCACCAAAGTTCCATTGCCATTGGTTAAGGTTACTGCCCCCACTCACGGTAGATGCATCGGTAAATTGAACGATGTTTTTATGACAGGCGATGGAATTATTAAAATTAACGTTAGGGGCTTGTCCGGAAATAGTAACCTGAATAGTATCTTTAGCAATGCAGTTGTTGGCATTTTTCACAGTAAGCCAGTATTTACCGCTGGTATTTACGATTAAGGTAGGGTTGGTGCTGTTGTCACTCCACAAATAGCTGGTAGCCTGCGAAGCGCCGGTTTTTAGTTTAATAATATTACCTGCACAGATAGAGGTATCGGGGCCGAGGGAGGTGGTGTATAAGGATGAGTCTATTCTAATGACTACAGTATCTGTATAGTTGCAATTATAGATATCATTAACTTTAAGGGAATAGATTCCTGAATGGGTAATGATTAAAGTAGAAGATGAACTACCGTTATTCCAAATAAAGGATAAATTGTTTAATGAGGATAAATTTGTTTTAAGAAAATTTGTATTGTTATAGCACATAGTACTATCCTTACCAAGAGAGAATATAGGAAGGGGCTGAATAATTATTTTAATAGTATCTTTTGTCATGTTTCCTTTGCAATCAGTTACATTTACTTTAAACACCCCGGAAGTATCGGTTTTAAGAATATTAGAATGGCTATTGTTTTGCCAGGTATAATTTAAATGTATAGGGCCTGCTTTTAGTGTTATGGATTGGCCTTTACATAGGGTTGTGTCATTTCCTAAGTTGAATTGGTAATTGCTGCTGTCTTTTATGATGCGAATGGTGTCATAACTATACCTTCCAAAAATATCTTTCGTTTCAATTGAATATTTTCCGGCTGAAGTAATTATAATGGAATCTTTTGCCGTTCCATCACTCCAGAGGTAGGAAGAAAAATGATTTTGGTGTGCGTTAACGGTAATTGGAAAAGCGCATGTAACCAAACTGTCATTTAAGTTTATGGGCGGAGCGTATTTGTTGTAAATGTAATTTTCTACAGCATTTCTGCCCTCTTTACTTAAGGATGTATTGAAGACTAGAATTTCTGCAATTTTACCTTTCCAATAATGTGCAGCAGTATAAGAAGGATCGCCTCCTATGTTATAACCATCATTAAAGATATTTCCAACAAATGGAGAAAGTGAAGAAGTGTTATTGACGTTGCCATTAGTGATTAATTCAGCAAGGTTTCCTTTTTTCTTGGAAAGCCCGAATAATCTGGGAATAAACCCTGAACTCTTTAAATCAGGTGTTGTAGATGAAAAAATGTCGTTATTAGAGTATAGTGTATATTTGTCATAGTGTTTACTTAACCAGATTCCACCATAAGCATATTTACCTATATTGAAAAGGATATTGTAAAAATCACTCATTCCTTCGCCTGAACTCAAAACAAAAATTGACAAGGATGAGGTATCAAGGCCGGGAATTGTTGACCCGTTTAGTATAGAGTTACCATCTAAACTTATTCCAGGGAAATTATTGAGGAAGTTATTTTGTATACTTGGTTGAAGACTGGTGTTGGTTTGTGATGCATGATAATTATTTCCGCTTTGATCTTCCCATTTTTTTATTTTGTTATTTTCTACAATAACCCCTTTATCCGTTTTTAGCCAAAGCTTTAAGCTGGAAGAATTATTAATGGTAGAAGAAGGTATGATTAAGCTTTTAGTGAGAGAATCTTTACAGCCGTTAAGAGTTGTTACGATTAATTTTGCATTGTAATTCCCTGGTGAAGTATAAGTATGAGCGGTATTTTTTGAACTTGAAGTATTGAGATTACCTGCACTAAAATCCCCAAAATTCCAATTGTATTGAATTATTGGATCTATTGCAGATGCACTGTTATTGAAAAAAACTGAGGGGAAATTCTGACAATAAGCCTTTAATGAAAAGTCTGAAACGGGAAGTGGCAATATTTTCAGGATACGTTCCTTTGAATTGTAACAGCCTACACTACTTACTACTTTTAACATTACTTTAAAAGTTCCGGTATTGGAAAATGAATGCTGTGGGTTTTTTAAGAATGAAGTATTATTTGAACCCGAGATGGGGTCATTAAAACTCCACTCCCATTGAATAATGCTGGTACCAGAATTTACGAGGGAATTATCAGTAAAGTTTACAGTGTCTTTAAAACAAGTGTTCATATAGGCAAAATCCACAGATGGTTTTTGGCCTAAAATGTTAACATGAATAGTATCTTTAATTAGACAATGATAAGTGTTGTAGACTTTAATAGAATAATTTCCGGTACTGTTAATAATTAGAGAGTCATTAGTTGAATGATCACTCCACTGGTAAGTTAAACCTTGAAAAGAATTTTTAATGCGAATACTTGAACCGCCGCACAGGGAAGTATCATTGCCTAAAGTAAGTTGTTGTAAACTGGAGTCTATGGAAACGTGAATGGTATCTGAGTAAAAGCAGTTTTTAGTGTCTGTAACCTTTAAGCTATAGTTATCCGAATGTGTTATGGTTAAATTTTGATTAGTAGACAAATCAGACCAAAGGAAAGAGTATAGGTGTGGATTTGAAAGATTAGCTGTTAAAACATTTAATGTATTAAAACACATAGTAGTGTCTTTTCCTAAACTAAATGCCGGAGGGTTTTGAATAGTTACTTTTAGGGTATCTTTTGTTATATTTCCTAAACAGTCTTTAATCATGACTGTATATATTCCAGCAGTATCAACGTTGAGGTAGTGTGAACTTGAGTTGTTTTGCCATAAATAGGTTAAATGATCAGGTCCTCCAATTATTTTTAACTTATTTCCTTTGCATAGAGTGGTATCAGCACCTAAGTGAACACTATAGGTAGAGTTGTCTTGTTGAATATAAATAGTGTCTGAACTGAACCGATTAAAAATATCCCTGATTTGGACATAATATTTCCCCGGGGCATTAATAATCAATGAATCTTTGGAGGAGCCATCATTCCAAAGATAATCTGTAAAATGGTTCTTTTTAGCACGAATAATATAAGGAAAACTACACACCTTTTGAAGGGGAAGTAAATCAACGGGAGGTGAATATTTATCAAAAAGATATTTTTCTATCTGCTGTCTTTCCATTGGAGTAAGGCTTCTGTTGTAAAGGATAATTTCATAAATATCACCATCCCAATATCCTGTGCTGGTATAAGAAGGATCACCTCCAATATTGTACTTTTCATTAAATATGTAATTTATAAATGGGGGGGCGGAGGAGGAATTTTCCATGTTGCCATTAAAATGAATGCGTGTCAGGTGGTTTGTTTTTTTGGAATAAGCAAAAACGGAAGGGATAAAACCATTACTATTCATACACGCAGATGAAGAAGAATAAACATCATTGTTTGAATAGATGGTAAATTTGTCATAATGTTTGGAAAGCCAAATGCCACCATAGGCGTAGGGTCCAATATTGAACAGAACACTGTAGAAATTGGACATTGCTCTACCTGAAGCAAGAACAAATATTGTAAAAGATGAGGTATCTAGGTTTGGAATTTTTACCCCGCTTAAGAGTGATGTCCCATTAAATCTAATCGCAGGTAAGCCGTTAAGCTGATCTAAAATTATGCGGGGTTGCAGTGAATTTGTATTTTGTACAGCAGTGAAATTAAACCCACTTTTATCTTCCCATTTATTTACGAACGAATTAGAAGTAATTGGCCCATCATCTGCTTTTAACCAAAGCTGTAGACCATTATACGAATTAGGAGTTTGAGAGAAACCAAATAAATAACAGGTGAGAAATACGGTTATAAAAAAATATTTTACCATATAGAAAAAGCTGAATTATTTTATTACGTGGCAGCCTACAGGCGTTGCAAACAAAAAAAAGCTACATTTAAATATACTAAAAAAATCTACAGGTTTTCCTAAGATGAGGCAGTATACATTATATTGGCAGTTAGGAATTATCAAACAGGGACACAGGCACTAAAATATTTTGACAGTATTAATGTTAAAGATAAGGCTGATAAATATACTTTTCAATTATTGTTCACGATGATAATTTTTAGTTAAATTTGAAGATTTAGTCGACTAAATATGCAGATAAAAGGAAGTAAAATATTGGTAATCGGCGGCGCAGGTTTTATAGGAAGTCATGTTGTTTCCGAATTATTGAAAGAAGAAGTAGCGCAGGTTATTATCTATGATAACTTTACTAGAGGCCATAGAGAGAATCTCCAGGAAAGCCTTCTTGACCCAAGGTGCTTAATATACACAAATGGTGGCGACATTAGGGATACAGATGTATTAAATGCAGCTATGAAGGGGGTGGATTATGTGTTTCATTTAGCTGCCATGTGGCTACTTCATTGCAAGGATTTTCCCAGAACGGCGTTTGATGTGAATATTAGCGGTACCTTTAATGTTTTAGAGGCTTGTGTAAATAATAACATTAAAAAATTAATATATTCTTCATCAGCTTCTGTATATGGAGATGCAGTAACAGTGCCCATGACGGAGGAGCATCCATTTAATAATAGAAATTTTTATGGGGCTACAAAAATTTCAGGAGAAGCAATGTGTACAGCTTTTTTTGATCGCTATGGACTGGAGATAGTTGGGTTAAGGTATATGAATGTATATGGCCCGGGCCAAGATCAGCAAGCGGCCTATACGGGGGTTATTCCTATCATGCTAAATAAAATTGATGCCAAAGAAGTCCCTGAAATTAATGGTGATGGAACACAAGCATATGACTTTATTTATGTAGAAGATGTAGCAAAATGCAACATTATGGCACTAAAAAGTTCTATAAAACATGGGTATTATAATGTAGGAACAGGTATTCAAACTACGATCAGGCAGTTGTGTGACACAATTCTCTTGCTGAAAAATTCTGACCTTAGAGTCAGGTATAAACCTTATTCAGCAGATGACGCCAGGCAGTTTGTAAAAAACAGAATTGGTTCTACAGAAAAAGCAACAGATGAATTACAATTTACGTTTAAATATTCCCTGGAGGAAGGCTTAACCCGCTTGATTGAGTGGAGGAACACATCTAATAAAATTGCCAATGTGCGGGATTGTAGGGTCGTTTAATAAAAACGGTAACAGCCTTTCTTCCTCTGAAATAAATCTAATGGCAAATGCAATAAGCCATAGAGGGCCGGATGAGGGAGGATATTATATTGACAATTTCATAGCATTGGCTCACCGGAGGTTGTCTATAATTGATCTTTCATCAAATGGCGTGCAGCCAATGAAGAGTTCTGATAAAACACTTGTTATTTCATACAATGGCGAAATATATAATTTTATAGAATTAAAGTCGGAACTCATTCGTAAAGGGTATAAATTTGAATCCAGGACGGACACAGAAGTATTAATATATGCTTATAAGGAATGGGGAATTTCTTTTGTAGAGAAATTAAATGGAATGTTTGCATTTGCTTTATGGGATACTGTGTTAAAAAGGCTTTTTTTGGTAAGGGATCGCTACGGGATAAAACCGCTTTATTTTTGGATAAAAGGGAACAATGAGGTAGTTTTTGCATCTGAGATAAAGGCTCTGCTTAAACATCCTGATTTTCGGGTTGCTCTCAATTACCAGGCTCTCAATGAATATTTCACTTTTCAAAATGTTTTTCGTTTCCATACATTATTCAAAGATGTACAGATGTTACCCCCGGCTTCAATAATGACGCTGGCAGCTGATGCTGATATAAAAACAAGTAGTTACTGGGATTATAATTTTTCATTTCAAGACGATAGATTATCAGAAGAAGAGGCTACCGAAGAAACCCTCCGGCTATTCTCTCAAGCTGTGAAAAGACAAATGAGGTCTGATGTAAAAATTGGTTCTTACTTAAGCGGGGGAATGGATTCCGGGTCGATAACTGCAATTGCATCTTCACTTTCAAAACGTTTTACCACCTTTACCTGTGGATTTGATATGTCTGCTGCAACGGGCAGAGAAGCAAATTTCGATGAGCGAAGAGATGCCGAAATTATGTCATCTTATTTTAAGACGGAACATTATGAAATGGTTATTAATGCAGGAGATATCTCCTGGTCGATGCCACGGTTAATATATCACCTGGAGGATCTTCGGGTGGGTATGTCATATCCTAATTATTACATTGCCCGTTTAGCTTCTAAATTTGTAAAAGTCTGTTTAAGTGGTACCGGAGGTGATGAAATCTATGGAGGGTATCCCTGGAGGTACTATCGGGTTTGTAAATCAATTAATCAGGAACAGTTTTTACAGGATTATTATGCATTTTGGCAACGCTTAATAAAAGATGAACAAAAACGGGATTTGTTTACCCCTAATACGATTCAGGCAATAAATGGAGATAAAAGTGGCTTTGAAATTTTCTCCAAAGTGTTTAAATTCAATGATAAATTGAATTATGATACTCCGGAAGATCAAATTGCCAATTCGCTGTACTTTGAGGCCAAGACTTTTTTGCCGGCTTTATTCGTGGTGGGCGATAAACTATCAATGGCTAATTCACTCGAAGAAAGATTTCCATTTATGGATAACGACCTGGTTAATTTTTCCCAGAAAATTCCTATACGATTTAAACTAGCCAATTTGAATCAAATGAAAAAAATTGATGAAAATGCGCTAAAGAAATTAAGAACCTTTGATTTACAATTTAATGATGGTAAAAACGTGTTAAGAAAGGCGATGAGCAGTATAGTCCCATTTCAGATTCTGGGAAGACAAAAACAAGGATTTTCTGCTCCTGATGAGTCATGGTATAGAGGAGAAAATCTAAAATATGTAAAGGACTTATTATTAGGCAAGGATACATATATAAAAGAGTATATTAATCAGAAATTCATTGAAAAAATTATACATGAACATTCTAGTTTGGGGGTGAACCATAGGTTACTGATATGGTCTTTACTATCATTTGAATGGTGGTGCAGGATTTTTTTAGGTGGATATAATATAACCGATGAATAATATGGTACGTATATTAGTAACAGGCGCATCCGGGTATATAGCCAAAAAATTAATTGAAACCCTTCTAAATGAAAAAGGAAGGTATAAAATTTATGGTATTTCCAGAAGTGTTCTAACACTGGATTTTCCAGACTATTTTCATATACAGGGAGATATTTTACAGGTGACATTACCAAATGAAGCTGTCGATATTGTAATTCACCTGGCTCAATCACTTCATTACAGAGATTTTTTGAATCAAGCAGAAGATATTTTTCAAGTGAATATTCAAGCTACATTAAGGCTTTTAGAATGGGCCAGAAGAAACAAAACGACTAAATTTATATTTTCTTCTACAGGCAATGTATATGGTATTACGGATAAAATAGTAAAAGAAGAGGATCAATGTGAGCCCGACTCCTTTTATTCAACAAGTAAGTTTACTGCGGAATTATTAATAAAACAGTATGCCAATTATTTTGAAACGATTATACTTCGTTTTTTTACAATTTATGGACCCGGACAAAAGTCGATGCTAATACCGAATATTATAGAGAGTATTTTAGATGGGAAAAAAATTGTACTTTCAAAAGGGATTGGGATTCAGATAACGCCATTGTATATTGACGATCTTGTAAAGGTGTTAACCTGTTTTATAAAAGAAGAAAGTGTTAAAGGATCAACCAGATTGTGGAACGTTTGTGGAGATGAAAAGGTAAGCCTTAGTGAGATTGTGAAAATCATGGAAAAAGGCTTAAACAAACAAGCAAATATTGAAATAAATAACAATAACTATAGATCTTTATGTGGTGATAACAGCAAACTGAAAGAAAGAGTTAAAATCAATAAATTTATAGGGATTGAAGAAGGAATTTTAAGAACCATCAATAGTTTAATTCACAAATGAAGAAATATATAGACGATTTAAAAAATTCAAGGGTTTTGGTAACAGGAGGATTAGGATTTGTAGGAAGTAATCTTGTTATAAAGTTGGTAAATGAATACAATTGTCAGGTAATAGTTGTAGATGATGCTAGCAATGGAAGTGTTGACAGTATTGAATCAGTAGCAGATAAGGTTGAACTGCATCTTATTTCCGTTTTGGAAACTGAAAAAATATACAGTTTAATAGAACGGGTGGAATATATTTTCCATTTGGCGTGTAAGCAAATTTCGGCGGCAGGATTAAATCCGGAATTAGATTTAGATGTAAATGCAAAAAGCACCTTATTTTTACTGGAGTATATAAGAAATAATCCCTTGCCAGAGTTTAAACGTTTTGTTTACACGTCTTCCTGTTCTGTTTACGGAAGCTCCCTTAGACTTCCTTTGCAGGAGGAAAGCGCAACATTAGTGAAAAGCCACTATGCAGCATCAAAATTACTCGGTGAAAATTATGCAAGTGTGTATTTCGCCAATTACCAGGTTCCTGTTTCTATTGTGAGGTATTCAAATGTTTATGGTTATGGGCAATCTCCAAGAAATCCTTATTGTGGAGTATTAGGGAAATTTGTTCACAATGCTTTGCACCATATTCCACTACAAATTATTGGTGATGGTGAACAAACCCGTGATTATACCTTTGTAACTGATGCTGTAAATGCCACATTGTTGTCTGCCGTTCATCCAATGGCTTTGGGCGAAGTTTTAAATATTGGTACTACGGTTGAAACATCAGTGAATGAATTAACGGAAATTATTAAGGAAAACATACCAGATTTAAAAATAGAATATATTCCTGAACGTGATATTGATAATATACGCAGAAGGGTGGTAAGTATTGAAAAAATACATCATAGGTTAGGTTGGATACCAAGCGTAAATATTAAAAGAGGGCTAAAAGAGACAATAAAATGGTACGCCAATAATTTATCTAAAATAGATGTATAATTCATTTGCTCTGTTTTTAAAGGAGCTTATTTTTTTTCTATATCGAATTTATTGGTCATTTTTCATTGCCCCCGCTTTGAAAAAAAAACGGCCACCTTCTCCCAGACTGCTTTGGGGTACAACTCCTTTAATTACTAATAAATATTTTTCAGAAGCCTTGAAAAATATAGGTTTTGAGTCTCATACCTTAATGTGGACATATTATTCTATTAACAAAAAAGAAGATTTTGATTTTTATATCAGGGAATTATTTCCCGGGTATGAAAAACGATTTATTCATATAATAAAGTATTTGCAGGCAATTAGGTTTATTGCCAAAAATTTTGATATTATCCATACACCATTTAACGGAATTATATCCTCAGATTTCAAATATATGAAGCAGGAGGTGCATATGTTGAAAAAAGCAGGATGTAAATTTGTCAATATCCCATATGGTGGAGATTATATGCAATACTCAAGACTTCAAAACACTACCCTGAGACATGGAATTTTAATGTCATATCCGGATAGTGCAAAGATAGAAGCCGAAATTAGGAAAAAGGTAGAGTTCTGGCAGATCGAAAGTGATTGCCTTATGTCAGGTTTTCAGGTTGATGGTATTGGTAGGTGGGATGTTTTACCATTTTGTTATTACGTAGTGAATGTTGACGAATGGAGGTTCAAACAAAAATATTCTGCTGCAAATGGAGTTAATGCCAGTGTGAAAATAGTTCACGCCCCAAATCATAAGGGATTTAAAGGAACAGAGTTTATTTTTCAGGCGATCCAGGAATTAAAAGCAGAAGGGTTGAAAATTGAGTTTCTTTTTTTGGAAAAAAAATCAAATACAGAACTGATGAAGATCATCAGCGATGACGCAGACATTTTAATTGATCAGATAATTTTGGGGTATGGAATTATTGCTGTTGAAGCAATGGCTGCAGGAACGGTGGCTATTTCTGCCCTGGAATATGAAAATTATAATTTGCTTTTCAGGAGGTATTCCTACCTCAATGAATGCCCTGTTGTTTCTGTAAACCATGAAACGCTGAAAGAAAACATCAAAAAGCTAGTTACTCAACCTGATTTAAGAGAAAGTCTGGGAAGGAGTGGTAGAAAATACGCGGAGAAATATCATTCATATAAAAGCGCACAATATTTGTTTTCCAAAATATATGATAGAATCTGGCATAAAAAGGAAGTAGATTTAATTAATCTATATCATCCACTTCAGAATAATTCCTATAATAATACCAGTGATCAAATAAAACACCCATTAGTTAATAATCATATCCCAAATAATTAAGATGAAAGTATTTATTGGCATGATTAATATTGCATCAATTATTGGCGAATTAACAAAAGCGTTCAATGAAATGGGGGTAGAAACGTACACGGTTGCCTATCATTCTACTGATAAACTAATTGAGAATAATGTAGAGCTGGTGATAGAACAGGAAATAGAAAAAGAACTTAAACGATTTAATAAAATCCCTTCCTTAAAATTAAGAAGAGTTTTAAAAGGAACGTATCGGAGAATATATTACCCATTGTTGGTAAAAAGGATGTTCAATAAAGCGCTGAAGGAATGTGATGTATTTATTATAATATGGTCAAGTTTCGATAAGTATTACAAGGATTTTAAAAAGATAAAGAAAAAGGGGAAGAAATTAATTGTGGTTTTTGTTGGGGATGATGTAAGGTGGTACCCTGCTATGGAGCAGGAATTTAGGTATTATGGCATGGATCCTATGGAATATGAAAATAAATATTTTCACGGGTTGGAGTCAAGATTACGCTATTTAAGAATGTCTGAGAAATACGCTGATTTTATTTTTAGCAGGTTAGATCAGGGGCAATTACAACTTAGACCGTATTATCGTTGGAATATGATGGTTTTTCCCGAGAAATATGATGAAAACAGTAACCAGTCACAAATTCCTCTGGTCTTGCACGCACCATCCAATGCAATTGTAAAGGGAACGAAATATATATTGAATGCGGTTGAAGAGCTTAAACTGGAGGGAGTAAAATTTGAATTCAAATTAATACAGAATATACCTCACACAGAAGCAATTAAAATGTATGAACAAGCTGATGTTGTTATAGATCAATTACTTTGTCCGGGAACAGGTAAGCTTGCAACAGAAGCCATGGCATGTGGAAAGGTGGTGATGAGTAAAATGGCTTACCGGAAGTATCCTCAAAAAAACCCTGCGGCTTGCCCGGTAATTGATATAGATAAAAAGGATATACAACAAAAGTTGAAAGAAATTATTGCTGATTACGATTTACGCGTATTAAAGGCAAAAGAAGCGAGAAAATATGTAGAAAATGAATTAGATGTGCGGATATTTTGTAAAAAGGTGATTGATTTGGTCAATGGTAAGACGATTGAATATGATTATATACCGGAGTTTTTTAAAGATAATTTTATTCCTGAATCTGTTCAATCTTTAAAAAGGTATAACAGATGGAATAAATTTGTTAGTAATTGCGATTGGTATAAGCAGTATATTGGAAAAAAAGAACGGAAAGGATTAAAATTTTAGCATGTTTCGATTTCTCATCATTACGCTGGTAAAATTAAGGAAATTGTTGCAACCACATCAACAAAAAAAAGTGCTGCTTGTGTTGTTGTTGGTTCTGTTTAATGTAATTAGTGAATTATTTGGGATAGCTTTTGTTTTTCCTGTCTTATTGATGATTATCAAGAACGATTTTGTTTACACAAATCCCTACGTTTTTGAGGTTTATAATTATCTGGGCTTTACTTCCAAAGAAAGTTTTATTGTAGCAGCATTAGTTATTATTCTTATTGTATTTGTGATTAAAAACACATTGTTTTTGGTTATTTCATATTTTCAGTTTAGAACGGTGTATAACCTTGCTACAGAGTTTTCCATTCTTTTATTTAAAACGAAATTCAACTCTCCTTACGAAAAAGTAATCGAGGAAAATTCAATTGTTGCCTCAACCAATATATCTTCAGTTCCCGTACAGGTGATGCAAAATACCCTGATGTCTGTACTTTATATTTTATCCGAATTTACTATTGCTGTTGTGATATCTTTAGCAATTGCCATATATAATTTTCAAGTATTTATATTAATTCTTATAACCCTGTTACCCATACTTTGGCTGATATTTAGGTTTACCAAAAAGAAATCAGAAGAAAATGGTAAACTTCAATATGAGGCACAGTTAAGTGCAAATATTTATTTGTATGAAAGTATAAGAGGGTTTGTGGATGTAAAAATATTTCAACGAGAGTCTTTTTTTCTCAATAAATACATAACAAATCAAAAAAAATCAAACAGAATACAACCGGCAATAAATGTAATACAGTTATTAACGCTTCGGGTACTTGAAATAATTATAATTCTGGCTTTATTGCTGGTAGTAGGATACAACTTTTTCATTCAAAAGTCCCATAATGAAGACTTATTAATTCTTTTGGGATTGTTTGTTACAGCAGCTTACCGGTTAATGCCATCTGCCAATAAAATTATATCATCCTTTTTAAATATAAAACAATCCATTCATTTATTTGATTTAGTAAACCAATACGACCGGAATTTAGACACTAACGTTTTTTTTGAAGAAACTGCAATTTCAACTCATAGCTTGAAATTTGAAAAAGACATTCAATTTGAGCAGGTGAGCTTTTCATATTCTCAAAATTTGCCTCCTGCATTAAACAATATTTCATTTGGAATTTCTAAGAATGAAAGAATTGGTATAATAGGAAAATCTGGGTCGGGAAAAACTACCTTAATCAATCTTTTATTGAGATTTTATATTGAACAACATGGCAAAATTAAGGTAGATGGAGTAACGATTGGGGAAAAAAATATGTCGGAATGGAGAAGCTTAATTGGATATGTTAGTCAGAGCATATTTATATTTGATGGAACGTTGCAGGAAAATATAGCGTTTGGAATAGAAGAAGAAAAAGTGGATGTAAATAAGATTTTTTCCTGTATTACCGATGCAAATTTAGGAGCGTTGTTTGCCAAATTACCAGAAGGACTTAAAGAAAAAATCGGTGAAAACGGAGTAAAACTTTCAGGAGGAGAAAGACAAAGGATTGCAATTGCCAGAGCCCTTTACAGTGGCGCCCAGATACTTATTTTTGATGAAGCTACTTCAGCTTTAGATTCGGAAACAGAAAAAGAAATAACAGAATCAATTTATAATTTGAGTAAATCAAATATTACTATGATCATCATTGCTCATAGAATAACTACATTAAATAATTGTGATAGAATACTTGAAATATCTAACGGTAAATTAGTTAAAGAGTATTCTTATTCGCAATTGATTAAGGAAAAAATGATAGAAAACATGCCTTAATATAATTGTAATTTTAAATTCTAAGGATATGAATAATACAGAAAAAAGTTTTATCGATAAATGGAATAACAATAAGGATTTAGCAATTAATATTACATTAAAGGAGGGGTCTGAAATTCAGGAGTGGATACTGAAAAGAAATGGATGGAACTCATTACAGGATTTGAAAAATTACCTGAATACAAAGAAAAGAATTTTGGACGCAGGGTGCGGGAATGGAAGGATTATTGCGCTTTTCCAAAAATTTTTAAAGGAAAATCAAAAAATAGTTGGTATTGACCTTACTTCTATTCCTGTTGCTCAAGAAAATTTAAAGGGTATAAGAAATGTAGAATTATATAAGGCAAATTTATTAGCAGATAATTCAACATTAGGAAGATTCGATTTTATTTATTGTCAGGAAGTATTGCATCATACGGATAATCCTAAATCAGCTTTTCTTAATCTGGTTAAAAATAACCTTGATTCAGGTGGTGAAATAGCCGTTTATGTGTATAAAAAAAAGGCACCTGTTAGAGAGTTTGTTGATGATTATGTAAGGGAAAAAATTGCCCAATTAGACTATAGAGAAGCATCCGAACAATGTAAACAATTAACGGAATTGGGTAAGAGCCTGTATGAAGCTAATATTAAATTGAAAATTCCCAAAGTTGATATATTAGAGATTGAAGAAGGAGAATACCCTCTGCAAAGATTTATATATCATTTTTTTGTTAAATGTTTCTGGAATTCTGAAATGAATTATGATCAGAATGTTTCAATTAATTATGATTGGTATCATCCAGAAAACTGTGCCAGATACACCCTGGAGGAAGTAAAAGAATGGTGCAGGGAAGCTTCTGTTCAGATAATTCATGAATTAGTAGATCATTACGGAATTACCATTAGGGCAAAACTAAGTTAAAATAATTTAATACTTATGTGTGGTATTGCTGGAATAATATCTTTTACCAAAAAGATACAGGTTGACAGAGTGAAACGAATGACTGACGCTATAAAGCATCGGGGGCCAGATAGCGAAGGCATTTGGATACACCCAGATACGCAACACGTTGCATTTGGACACAGAAGATTATCTATCATTGATTTGTCTGATAAGGCTTCTCAACCTATGCACTTCCTTAACAGGTATACGATAACCTTTAACGGAGAAATATATAATTATATAGAACTCCGGCAACAACTTGAAAAATTCGGGTATAGATTTAATACACAATCGGATACTGAAGTATTATTGGTCTTATATCATCATTACCAAGAATATTGCCTGAAAATGCTGGATGGAATGTTCTCTTTTGCCATCTATGATAACGAAAATCAGGACATTTTTTGTGCGAGAGACAGGTTTGGCGAAAAACCTTTCTATTATTTTTTTAATCAAGAACAATTTGTTTTTGCTTCCGAAATTAAGGCACTATTTGCTTATGGTATACCCAAAGAGATGAATGATAAAAACATTTTTTATTATTTGGCTTATAGTTCTGTTGAAGATCCCTTTTGTCCGGATGAAACGGTTTATAGAAATATTTATAAACTACATCCTGGTACTTATATGAAAATAAAGGTAAGTTCACAGGAATATGAAAGGAAAAAATACTGGGATTTGGCAGCAATTCAAACACTCGAACATACAGCTAATTTAAATGAAAGGGAAGTAGCTACAGAATTTTTTGAATTATTGAAGGCTTCTGTAAAATTGCGATTAAGATCAGATGTTCCTGTAGGCTCCAGTTTATCTGGCGGATTAGATTCTTCGGCTATTGTGTGTTTAATGAATGAATTAATCAAGGAGTCTGCTTTAAAAACGGAACAGGTGGTTTTCTCTGCCAGATTTAGAGGTTCAGCGTTAGACGAAGGGCATTATATGAATCTGGTGAAGAATCAAACACATGTTCAATCATATGAAACATTCGTTGATCAACAAGTGTTAACAGACGAATTGGAAAAAATTGTTTACCACCAGGAAGAACCTTTTGTATCTTCCAGTATAGCAGCGCAATGGGAGGTGATGAAACTTGCAAAAAACCATCAGATAAAAGTATTGCTTGATGGTCAGGGAGCAGATGAATATTTAGCAGGATATCTGGGATATTATAAAGTTTTTTTTTCCGAACTGAAAAAATATTCAAAACAATCATTCCATCAACAAATTCAATCTTACAATGATGTACATGGTTTAAATTATCTGGAAAACAATAGCCTTAACAACTCCGGACTTGTTAATGAAATGATCAAAAGAGCCAGATCAATCAGAAATAAATATATTATCCCTTCTTTCATGAAGGACTTAAATGCAGAATTTTCAACAACCTATAAAAAATTTCCTAACCCATACCTGCAATTTGATAAACTCAACGACTCACTCTTACATTCTACCGTAAATGGAGCCTTGGGAAATTTATTAAGGTATGCCGACAAAAACTCGATGGCATTTTCAAGGGAAATCAGGCTCCCCTTTTTAGACCATAAATTGGTGGAATATGTTACATCGCTTCCACCGACTTTCAAAATAAATAACGGTTGGACAAAATTCATTTTAAGGAAGGCAGTTGAAGATCTCATTCCTAAAGAAATTGTTTGGAGAAAAGATAAAATCGGGTATATGCCTCCTCAAGGCGAGTGGCTTAAAAATAAAAGGGTAGTGGAGCTTCTTCATGAAAGTGTTGAATTTTTAAAGAAGAGGGGATACGTAAAATCAATCGATGAGGATAAAAAATTTAGTTATATGGTCACCTACTTATTACTGAAATAACTAATGTTTATATAATCACTGAATGGTAAAATTTAAAATAACAGGGTTTTAATATTTCATTATAATTCACATTGAAAAGAGCATTGATTATCTCGTACAATTATCCTCCATGTAATGTTGTTGGAGGATGGAGGGTACATTCCTGGGTTAGGGATTTTAACAGGGAAGGATTTTCTCCATATGTAATAACACGACATTGGACGGGAGATGAAAAGTCTAATGTGGAATACTCTGCCGAAATAAAAATTCCTCCTAAAATTGTAAAAGAACAGCATACTTCAGTTACTTATCTCCCTTTTTATAAACCGTTATTGATTAAATTCCTGGAAAATACATGGCTCAGGAAAATTGGCATCAGAAGACTGGTGGGGTTATTTCTTTATGTGTTAGGTGAATTTGATGTAGAGATGAATGTGTTTTATTCATTTAAGAATAATATCTCAGAAATAGTAAAAAAACAAAAATTCGATGTGCTGATTGTAACAGCTAGCCCTTTAAATATAATCCAATTAGGAAATTGGATAAATAAAAAATACGGAATACCATGGGTTGCGGATTTCAGGGATCATTACAACAATAGCTTTTTATTAAAGGATTATAGACCCACTTTTTTTGAGAAAATAAGGAATTACTACCTAACATATTACCTGAAAAAGTGGGTAAAAACAACTATGTTTTGCACTACGGTAAGTAAACCTATCGCTAACTCTTTGTCGGGGTTATTGAAAAAGAAAGTGGAAGTTGTAATGAATGGGTTTGATAAACAACTAATAGATTCTGTGGTGGTTTCTGAGAAAAATGAAAAATTTACAATCTCTCACGTAGGTACTATGTTAAGTTATTTGGATATATCCGTTTTTTTAAAGGGCTTTAAACATTTCATAAAGGATAAAGACCTGAACAACATCCGGGTGAATTTTATTGGTGGAACCGTTGTGCCTGTTAATGAGCAACGGATCAGGGAAAATATTCCATCCTCTATCTTAAACATTGGCCATAGAGTTACACCTGGTAAAGCAATTGAAGCTGAAAAAAAATCTCATGTATTGCTTTTAGTTGGGTTTAAAAATTACAGCGGATTTTACGCTACTAAGACTTTTGATTATATAGCATCCGGAACAACTATTTTATTGGCTCCGGGAGACGGTGATGTTATCGAACAGCTAATAGTTAGCACCAATACAGGAGTAGTGGCAAACTCCCCACATGCGGTAACAATGGAGTTAAACAAATTATATGAAGAATGGAGCCGAACAGGGAAAATACCATATCACGGGAATCACTCAGCTATTGCGAAACACTCGAGAGAAATACAAACAAAAATATTTGCCAGCTTGCTGCTTACTCATCTTAATGAATAAAAATGGTGAAAAAGAAAATAATGTATATTATTTCTAATGTGGAAAAATCGGTAGCATTTGAGTGGATTTATGATGCATTGGATAAACGAAAATTCGATGTGGAGTTTGTTTTGTTAAACCCGCATGCAAGTGATATAGAGAAGGAATTGCTTTCCCGAGGGGCTGATGTGAAAAAAATAACCTATACCGGAAAAAAAACACTTTTCAGTTCATTGATTCAACTGTGTTATCACATTAAAGTAAGAAAACCAGACGTGG
>JACCDP010243228.1_pt1 | contig 30238 bp, 23 predicted proteins | sample 7445841 | NCBI WGS metagenome assembly JACCDP01 (sample SAMN15323441, study PRJNA562643) | freshwater metagenome | isolation source: river surface water | place: USA:Blue River Watershed | collected 2017-08-17 | reverse complement strand
GAACTGCTTGCAGCAGCGCTTCGCTATCGCCTACCAATATTTCTGGGTTTTGGTACAAAATACAACATTAAATGGGGATAAAAATCAGAAAAAACCGATTGTGACACCGGGGGGTGCGGAATGTGGGGTATAAGGAAGTGTTCACGTCCGCAAAGCGTGGCGAAGCCATACCCAACAAATTACAACAAATGTTGGGTTGAGAAAAACCAACCTATTTAAGTGTCAAATACAGCAAGACTACTTCTATGGAAGCTAAACAGGTAAAGTTCCTATTAAAGCTGTTGGGATTTCCCAATTATCGTACTGGCTTGAGTTCTAGCACTTTTAAAACTATCAAAAGTGAGAAAAACAAAATTTGTCGAGATTTGGGGGAATTGGAATATGTAGACTATTCCCGCGAAGTTGCCACAGTCAAGATTTTACCTCCTGGTCAAGCACTATTGAAACTCGACTCTGCACAATTACCTATTGATAATAAAGAATTGAAGGTACTAGAGAAGATAGGTAAGAGTTCTGGAAAAATAGCCCCCAGTGAAATCAAAGTTTCAGCACTAAAATCAGATGAACGAGATGTAATCTTAAAAACCTTGAGTGAACGGGGTTTGATTGCTATTGAAATTAAGATGAAAAGGGTTAAGGCTGAAGTTTGGTTAACGGAAAGAGGAATTGAGTTTTTGCGGGATGAATATATTCCCGAAGGAAAAGCAAATATAGACTTTAATTTGCTGGGTAATTATGTGCAGTTTTTACGGAAGAATTTGCGGGTTAAATCAGAACAAGTTTCTACTTTAGTTTTTGACAATATGGCATCACATTCTGATATTCATGGCAATATCAGTGATGAAGAAATTTTAGAGACTATCAAGAAATTAGATCGGGAATTAGGTACAGAGAATTATTTACCAATTTTCCATTTACGGCAAAAGTTACAACCGCCTTTATTACGAGATGATTTAGATCAGGCGTTATATCGGTTGCAAAAAAGTGACAAAATTGATTTTAGTACCCTACAAGAAGTCAGTGCTTATACACCAGAACAAATTGACGCAGGAATTCCTCAAAATATTGGTGGACAACTGTTCTTTCTCATAGTTAATTAAAAGTATTCCCGATATTTTGCATTACTTCCTACTCTCACTAACCTATATCTATGACAGAAATTAAGGACATTATTAAACGCGAGGTCAACCCTTTTGACATGATCAATTTAAAGCCTACTAATTTCTGGGCTGAAGAACAAGATTCAAAACTCATAGTTGAGTCAATTCATCAAGAGACAATCATAGAAATTGAAGGTCTACTTGATTTAGTGGGTAAAGATCATCGTAGCCGTACGGTTTTATTAGCTGGTGAGTCTGGTTCTGGTAAAAGTTATTTATTAGGTCGGCTTAAACGCACTCTTAACCGGAAAGCTTTTTTCGCCTATATTCTCTGTAATTGGGCTGATAGTAGTAATATCTGGCGGCATATTTTACGTCATACTGTTGATAGTTTAATTCAAGTTCCCGAAGGTGAAAAAGAATCACAGTTAATGTTGTGGCTGAAAAGTTTAACGGCATTTACAAGAAGTGATATCAAACAACGAATATTTAATGATAATTTTTGGGAAGCATTACAAAGTAATCGGCAAAAATTTATCAAGCACCTCAAGAATACTTATAAAAAAGCAGGTATTTATAATCCTGATATGTTTTTTGGAGTGTTGCATGATCTGGCAAATCCAGAATTATATGATTTAGCTTGTGAATGGTTGCGTGGTGATGATTTAAATGAAGATTCCATGAAGGAAATCAAGGTCAAAACTTGCATTGATACAGAAGATGCTGCAAAAAATATCCTAGCTAACTTTGGCAGAATTTCCACACAAACCCAACCGATTGTTTTATGTTTTGACAATTTAGACACTATGCCCCAGTTACCAGAAGGTTTTCTGGACATACAACCTTTTTTTAATGTCAATACCACAATTCATGGGGATAATTTAAAAAATTTCTTGGTGATAATTAGCGTTATTACAAACACATTAAAACGGCATTTTGATCGAATTCTCCCAGCAGATAAAGCCGGAATACATAAAATAATTGATTTAAAACGTATTACTATAGAACAGGCGGAAGCACTTTGGGCTTATCAACTTCAGCCATTACATCAACTAGCAAATCCTAGACCTGAATCTCCTATTTTTCCCCTAAATCGGGAAATGTTGGATAAAACCTCCCCTGGTGGTAAAACTATGCCTAGAAATACATTAGTTTTAGGTCGTGAAGAATATCAAAAATATAAAAGTTCATTATTAGATGAAAAACCAAATACCGCACCAGTTACAATACAAGTAAAGGTGACAATACCCGATAAAAAAACGGTTTCTAAACCTATAGTTATTCTTCCCCTACTACCTCAAGATAATCAAGATACAACTCAAGCAGAAGTTGAATTATTATGGCAGCAGGAATATACAAAAAGCCAGGGGAAAATTACCAATATTTCTTTGTTATCATCACCTGATTTAATTCAGATGTTGCAGCAGTCTATATCTACTTTAAAAATACAGGGAGTTAAAACTAAACTTTTAAGCGGAAAATATGCTAGTTATTCCTTGAGTTATCAACATCCTACAAATCGGGAAAAATTGGGTATAGTTTGGACAGAAGACTCCAATATGACTAGTTTTTATCATGTAATGAATGCTTGTCAAACAGTCATTCAAAAAAATCTCTGTCAAGCTATGTACTTAATTCGTGGTGGAGATTTAGGAAAACCAAACCTGGCGGGAAATCAACTCTATAGACAGATTTTCACCAATACTAATCATGTTCATATCAAACCAAGTTTACAGTCTATTCACTACTTGGCAACATATCAAAGTTTGGTAAATGCTGCCAAATCTCAAGAATTAGTAATCACTGGGAAAACGATTAATTTACAAAGATTAGAAACTTTAATCAATCAATCTAAGATATTGAATCAATGTACTTTATTACAGGATCTAGATATTGTTCCTAAATCAGATAAAAAGCCAGAAACAAATGAAGGAAAAGATTTAAGACCCGTTAAAAATTTCTTATTAAATCTCGTAAAAACTCAAGGTTATATGGGATTATCTAGGTTGATTGCAAAAGCAGTTAGCCACTTTCCTGATGTAAAAGAAAGTGAAATTCGGAGTCTGATTGAACAACTATGTCAGGAAGATAAAGTTAAAATTGTTAACCCCGACGAAAAGCCAGAAGCTCAGTCAATTTGTTTAGTTCCTCACAAGTAATCTATTCAGCACATTTTTTATATCAGCCAATGCACTACTTGACAGAAGCTTCTGAAATTTACCAGCAAATTTTCCAACTGTCCCTATCTAAAACTCTATGGATAGATACGGAAATCGCTGATTGGTATACCGATAAACCAAAATTATCACTGATTCAGGTATTGGCTGATTATACAGACTTAACTAGTGAATCTGCTTACATTTTTGATGTTTTAGATAAACCTGATTTGGCTGTATATTTCATTAAACAAATCATGGTTAATTCCCAAATTGAGAAAGTTTTTCATAATGCTGGTTTTGATTTAAAATATTTAGGAAAAGAACTAGCTCAAAATGTGACTTGTACTTTCAAAATAGCGAGAAAAATAACCAAAGAAGTTTTACAAACTACCAACTTAAAACTAAAAACTCTAGCTGCTGAACTCTGCCATTTTTCTCATGTAGATGCAGAAGAAGGAAGCAGTGATTGGGGAAAACGTCCCCTGACTCAAAAACAGTTAAATTATGCAGCTATGGATACAGTTTATTTAGCTGCTGTTCATCGTCGCTTACTGGAAATATCCAATCCTGATGTTATCAGTCGTGTATTTAATATGATGAATTACAAACCTGAAAATTCCTCTTTAACTCCCACTAAAGTTAGATTAGCTTTTGAATGTCCCCGACTATTTTATCTAAATCACCATTTTAATTGTAAAGCAATATTCTCTCCTAAAGATACTCTTGGGGGTGTTGGTAATGTTTTTCATAAATTAGCGGATGATTTTATCAATTTACTGCTGATTGAACCCAGATTTAAAAATTTATTCAATCTATCTGCAACACAATTAAAGGTAGATGAAATTACATTGGAAATTCAACAGTTATTCTATCAAATTAAGTTCTTTCCCTATTTACAAGATGTAATTGCAAAAGACGCGAGTAAAGCACCTGTACTACTACAAGTTTGGCAAGGTTTACAAGGATTAATTAAAAAGTTTACTCAATTGTTAGTAATCAATCGTCATTATTGTAGTGCGGAAACGGTTATTCAAAATACTTTTATTAATAAAGAACGTAATTTAGAATACCATTTTAATCTACCTAATGGGACAAAACAATTAATTAGAGGTGAGTTTGATTGTCTGGTTTTTAATTTTGAACTTAAACGCCTTTGTATGGTAGAGTTTAAAACCTATCAATCTGTAGATTCATCAGCACAATTAGCACAAGTTTCTCTCTATAGTTATATGTTATGGAAGCAAAAAAAAGCTCCTGTAGATTCTGCTGTCTATTCTGTTTTACCAGAATTTAAAGAATACAAATATTCTTGGGAACAGTTAGAAAATACGGTTCATCAATTAATCCCCTACAAATTATTACAGATGCAACAATGGTTAAGTTGGGAATCTCCCAATCCTAACCCACCACCTGCGACAACTCAACCTCATTTGTGTGAAATTTGCCCTCAACAACAAAAATGTCAAACTTTTTTTGGTGTTGAATCTAATCATGATCAAAATTCAGATACAGAACCTCCTGGAAAAAAGCCATATCCATCTATTAATGCTGATAAAATAGGAGAAGATTTAGTTAATACTTTGCAATCTTTTGGTATTGGTGTTGAGTATCATGGTGCTGCGGTGAGTCCAGCATTTGTCAGAGTCAAACTTAAACCAAATTCCGGTGTAAAAGTAAATTCAATTCTCAAATTATCCGCAGATTTACAAGTACAATTAGGGTTAGAATATCCTCCTTTAATTGCACCTCAAGCTGGTTATGTCAGTGTTGATTTACCGCGTCAAGATAGACAAATTGCTAAATTTGAAGATTTTATTCAAAAGCAGTTTTCATCCCCAACAGCACCCGTAAAAATTGCTATTGGAGTAGGTATTGATGGGAACTTGTTAGAGGCTAATTTATCAGATCCGAATACTTGTCACTTTTTGGTTGGGGGAACAACTGGAAGCGGAAAAAGTGAATTTTTGAGATCCTTACTTCTCAGTTTAATCTATCGTCATTCTCCCCAACATTTAAAGATTGCTTTAGTTGACCCCAAGCGGGTAACATTTCCCGAATTTGAGCAAATGTCATGGTTATATGCACCAGTTGTCAAAGATAGCGATCGCGCTGTAGAATTAATGCAAGAACTAGTTGCAGAGATGGAATCGCGCTATCAAAAATTTGAAAAAGCTAAATGTGCAGATTTAACAGTTTATAATCAACGTTCCTCCCAAATTTTACCGCGCATTGTCTGTATATTTGATGAATATGCCGATTTTATGGCAGAAAAAGAAACTCGCACCATATTAGAACAAAGTATCAAACGTTTAGGTGCAATGGCAAGAGCCGCCGGCATTCATCTAATTATTTCCACACAACGTCCAGAAGCGAGTATTGTTACCCCAATTATCCGTTCTAACCTACCTGGACGAGTTGCCCTGCGTACCTCCAGTCAAGCGGATTCATGTATTATTCTGGGTGGAAAAGAAACAACAGCAGCCTATTTATTAGGCAAAGGTGATTTAGTTTACCAAGGTGGTTCGCACGGACAACGCCTTCAGAGTTTATTAGCACAAAGTATTAAACTATCTTAACAAGATCCCCGACTTCTGGGAGAAGTTTGGAGTTTGAGTAGTATAACCAAAGTTAAAATCTATTAGATAATATGAACGCTACATCATTGGGAAAGCGTCAGTAGAGGAATTAAAATGGGATATGTAATTGCAACCGCAAACATGAAAGGTGGAGTCGGTAAAACCACCATTACAGTCAACATAGCTACTTGTTTAGCGAAAAATTACGGAAAAAAAGTCCTAGTTTTAGATTTAGATAGTCAAATCAGTGCCACACTGAGTTTAATGTCACCTGTGGATTTTGCTAAACGTCGTAAACAAAGAAAGACGCTGAGATATTTGTTAGATCAAATTATTAATCCCGAACCCGAGGCAAAATTTACAATTCAGGATATTATTGAATCTGGGATTTGTAATCTGCCTGGATTACATTTATTACCGGGAGATATAGATTTATATGATGAATTTGTAGTTTCAGAAATGCTACATAATCAATCGGTAGCATTAGGTGAACAAGATTTTGAAAATATTTGGAATCGTTTTGAAAGGGTGTTAATTAGAGATATTTTAAACCCTGTGAAGGATGAATATGATTTTATTCTGTTAGATTGCGCTCCCGGTTATAATCTCATGACTCGCAGTGCTTTAGCTACCAGTGATTTTTACATTCTTCCTGCTAAACCAGAACCCTTGTCTGTAGTAGGCATCCAACTTTTAGAAAGACGGATTTCCCAATTAAAAGAAAGTCATGAACATGAAGCCAAAATAGATATTAAAATGTTGGGAATTGTCTTTAGTATGTACAGTAATAACTTACTGAATGGGAGATATTATAAACAGGTGATGCACCGAGTTGTGGAAGATTTTGGGGTAGATAAAATCTGTAAAGCTCAAATCCCTGTGGATGTTAATGTTGCCAAAGCTGTAGATAGTTTTATGCCTGTATCTTTACTCAGTCCAAATACAGCCGGTTCTAAGGCATTTATGCAATTAACTCAGGAATTATTGCAGAAATTTTAACCAGGTGTTTGAAAAGTTGAATAGGTGTAAAAAGCTCCCTCACTTTTCAAACATCTTCTAAGGTAAAAACCGATCTAAAGCGGCTTTTAATTGGGTAATTTCTAGATCAATGTTACCTTCTTGGGCGGCTCTACCAATACACTCAGTTAAATGCTCATCTAATACGATCCGTGCTACTTTATCTAATGCTCCACGGACAGCAGCAATTTGCAATAAGACATCAGGACAGGGGGTATTCTGCTGTACCATTGCTTTGATGCCGCGAACGTGTCCTTCTATCCTGGAAAGTCGGTTAATAATTCGCTTTAAGGACTCTTCGCTGTGAACATGAGGATGAACAGAATCAACATGATCATGGGAATGATCTGTATGGTTGTGATTGTGTGTATGTGCTGCTGATTCTGATCTATTCAGGGGTTCGTTGATAACTGGGTTGGCTACATTCATGAGTCGGTTTTGGCATTTTGGCATTAATTAATATTTTAGCCTAGAGAGATAGGAATTTTTAATATTGCGAGTTTTTGGCGACTGATGACTAAATGCCCAAATTTTAGGAAAAATTCGCTAAGATCAAAGAAATAGGACTTACGCAAATTATAACTGTAGGGGTAATTCATGAATTACCCCTATGGAAGAATGAGGTTTTCAGACTCATTTGCTGTCAGTTCTACAGAAACTTAACCAGGACTTACGCAACTGGCACATTGGTAGGGTGTGGTTCGGCAGGCTTACCAACCACGTCAGACATCAAAAATATGTTTATTTATATGATTTATGCTGTCTGACGCACCCTACAAACTACAACAGATTTTTTGTGTGACACCTGCGTAAGTCCTATTAACGTTGACATCTAAGAGACATTTATCAAAAAACCACAAAAATTAGGCTTTGTAGATTAGGTTGTGATTATGCGATTTTCCAAATTATCCCGGTCTATCAAACAAATTAGTACCCATGTTTTAGCGATTTTTATGGGAGTGATGTTAACTGTCACTTCTCTCAGGGTGTTACCTTCAGCAGCAGAACCGGGTCCAAATCCTGTCACTGAACCATCAGCAAAAGTTCTTGAAAAGTCATCCCCTGCTACGAATGCTATTGGTAGTCATAGTTTTGTGACAACGGCGGTAAATCGTGTAGGTTCGGCAGTAGTCAGAATTGATACAGAAAGAACAGTTACTCGCCGCAATGATCCGATGATGGAAGATCCTTTTTTCCGGCGGTTTTTTGGTGATAGCTTTCCCCAACAGTCCCCCACTGAACAGTTACGGGGTTTAGGATCTGGTTTTATTCTCGACAAAAGTGGTGTAATTCTCACTAATGCTCACGTAGTTGATCAAGCTGATAAAGTTACAGTTCGTCTCAAAGATGGCCGCACTTTTGAAGGTAAGGTGAAAGGCATTGATGAAGTCACAGATTTGGCTGTTGTCAAGATTAATGCTGGTAAAGATTTACCTGTTGCCCCTTTAGGTTCTTCTAATAATGTGCAGGTGGGTGATTGGGCGATCGCTGTTGGTAATCCATTAGGATTTGATAATACTGTAACTTTGGGAATTGTCAGCACTCTCAAACGTTCCAGCGCTCAAGTTGGCATTAGTGATAAACGGTTAGATTTCATTCAAACTGATGCAGCTATTAACCCCGGTAACTCCGGTGGCCCGTTATTAAATGGTTTAGGAGAAGTAATTGGTATTAATACGGCAATTCGCGCCGATGCGATGGGAATTGGGTTTGCCATTCCTATTGATAAAGCAAAAGCGATCGCTACTCAATTACAACGAGATGGTAAAGTTGCTCACCCTTATTTAGGTGTGCAAATGGTGACACTAACACCGGAATTAGCCAAACAAAATAACAATGATCCTAACTCCATGTTTGAAATTCCTGAAGTTAAAGGAGTTTTAGTAATGCGGGTTGTACCTAATTCACCGGCTGCCACTGCGGGTATTCGTCGCGGCGATGTGATTGTGCAAATTGACAATAAACCAATTACTAGCGCGGAACAGTTACAACGGGTAGTAGAAGATAGCAACCTGGGTCAAGTATTGCAAGTCAAGGTACAAAGAGGTAATCAAACACAAATGCTTTCAGTTCGCACTGCTGAATTGAAAGATATTTCCTAGTTAGTTTTGAGTATGGGGTATACTTGCGTAAGTGTACCCCACTTTAAATTAGGGCTTGTTTAAAAATTATAGTTATTCCGTACTTACTATTCCTTTTGTATTAAGGAGGATATAATCCTGAAGTGTCACAGAGGGAAATTACGGAGAGAAAAAAATCCAAGTGAGGATAAAAAACATATAGAGTGAAAAAAGGCATTTGAGAAACAGTAAATCACCAAAAACGGCATCAAACCCTATTCTCAATAAGGAGCAATAAGAATGAATCCCACCCAGAGAAGTCAACAGATAAATGAAAAATAGCTAAGTATTGTATGGTGGGCAATGCCCACCTGGATGAGTATCAATGAAAAATAGCTTTCTCTATTTCCTGCAAAGCTTGCTCAAAATCGTTATTGATAATTTGCAGATCAAATTCATCAGCGGCCGCAATTTCTTCTTCAGCACGGTTGAGACGACGAGAAATTGCTTCTTCTGCATCTTGTCCTCTTCCACGTATCCGCTTTTCTAATTCTGCAAATGAAGGCGGTAAAATAAAAATACTCAGGGCGCTAGGAAAGGTATGACGGATTTGTCTTGCTCCTTCTAATTCAATTTCTAGCACCACCAACTTACCCGACTGAATATGGTTCAGCACAGCTTCACGAGGTGTACCATAACAGTTACCGGCAAATTCTGCCCATTCTAAAAACTCTCCTTGAGTCACTAATTTTTCAAACTCACTCCGGGTTATAAAATGATAGTTCTTACCATTAACTTCTCCCGGACGGGGAGAACGAGTCGTTGTAGATACTGAATAATGTAATTCTGGATATCGCTGGAGAATTGCATTCATTAAAGTACCTTTGCCGACTCCACTGGGTCCGGTTAAAACAATTAGTTTGCCCAGAGGCGGGCATTCTTTCGTATTTGCACCAATATGGATAGGTAAAACTTGCATTATCTGTGAAAAGAGTGAATTAATTAATATAAATTATTCATTAGTCTTGTTTTAGCTGCTAAAACAACTAATACCATTTTGAATTGCGGATTTGAGATTGTCAAATACCTACAGCATGAGCTTTGTAGGCTGCCATCTTTAGTTCCTGGCTGCTCAAATTGGTATAAAACTAAGGAATGTGTAGCGCCAGTGACAGAAAACCAGTCTAATTCACATGGTAAGGCCAATATGGTGCAAATCTTCAGATTAATTATCTACAACATGATGATGATCACGGGAAATGACAAAGCGATTAGCTACGGTTTCAGGCTGAATCGCCGAAAGAATCACATGACTAGAATCAGTGATAATCACCGCTCTAGTCCGTCTTCCATAGGTAGCATCCACCAGTTGACCTCGATCTCTAGCATCGGTGATAATTCGCTTAATGGGTGCAGATTCGGGACTTACGATAGCAACGACTCTGTTGGCAGAGACGATATTACCAAAACCGATATTGATTAATTGAATTTCCATAAAAAAATTTTCAGCTAAACGAAAAATGAACAGCTTGTAGTAAACTTATTCTCATGTTATCCCGAAAGAATGGGAGTTACAACGATTTACGCGACGTTAGCCATAGTTTTTTGATAACAAATGCTTTTTTCGCTTTATTATTGGGACATTTTTCCGAAAAATCTGCCCTAAGATATATGCAGAATTATCATATTTTTCTTGCAGATGCTTCTTTATTCAATGCTCTCCATCTCTGTTTTAATTGCTGATAGTTGGGACTATGACCACCATAGCGCCAACTCATATAAGCATGACAGATTTCATCTATCACCACTGCTATTTCTGGAGAATGGTATTGGTATGAAAACTGGGCATATTCTAGTGGTGTTTGACTAGGATGCTTCCCTAAACCCTTTTTAGCACTCCATTGCAGCATTTGTTGATAAAGCCTTTCCATGGGGGGTAATTTCTTTAACCACCGCATATTTAACCATCTGCGCCATTGTCCCCAACCCAACCAACCTAAGAAGGCAGCAATTGTTCCCACAATTAAACCAGTTAATACCCCTAACCAACCCTTGGTAAATAAAGCTAAAAACCAAGCTAGTCCTTGAAATAACCAGCTAAATATCGCCCCAAATACAGTATTTAAAATCCCTGTCACCGGTGAAGGTAGCCAACCCGCCACCCAATTCCAAAATTGCCGTAGCACACTAAAAGTTTGATCTTCTTCGATAGAAGACGGAATTAAAGGATGGCCGGGAATTGGATCAAAAGTAAACCAACCATATTTAGGAAAATAAACTTCCGTCATCGCATAAGCATCAGTATTGCGGACAATATACATCCCTGTAAACGGATTAAACTCCCCAGAAGCAAATCCCGCTACTAACCGCGCCGGAATACCAATGGAACGTAGCATCACTGTTAACACAGTGGAAAAATGATCTGGATAGCCACCTTTATTTTTGAATAAAAAACTTTCTACTAAGTCGTCGTTTTTCCCAAAATAAGGTAAATCTAAGGGATTTTTCGGTAGAGAGTAATTTTGTTTAATATACTGAGCTAAATACAAAACTTTTTCGTAGGTTGAATCTAGGCGTTTATTACCCGGAGAACGGGAAACTCTTTGTTGATCATAGATACTAAGAATTTCTTCCGTGGCTTTGCGAACTTTATCGGCAATTGCTGGGGGGATTTGTAGGTAATAGTCTTTAATATTAACTGGATATTTAGTAGAAGCTTTAACTAATAAAGAGCGATCACGGTAGGGAACATCCGAAACCACAGTATAGGTTAACCCTTCTGATAACTGCACCGGCGCACGCAAACCATTTTCTTGATCAACAGCTACCAATGATGCAGGAAAATATAGCCATTTGGGATAGGACATTGCGGGAATCAAGTTAGGCAACTCCGACACCACATTATAAGTTTGTACTACCTCTTTTGTCTCAATACCCAACAATGGCGAATCAATACTAATACGAGAAGACCAGGATGATTGTCTGAGGGTGGTAATGTCTTTCTCTTCATTACGGGAAATTTGCCAACCTTTACCTGTATAACGGTCAAAAGCCAGAACTCGCCAAAAACCTGCTGCTTGCGATCGCACACGCATCACCACCTTGGGTTTCATTTCCCCCCGCAGATTTTGATTCATTTCGCTATTAAAACCGTAATAAAAGTTATTATCTATTGTTCCTGCTTCACCAGCATTTCCCGTTCCTCCTGCATTCCGATTACCATCACCTTGAGCATTATTCTTCCCTTGACGGACATAACCAGGATTAATAATACTACGTCCCGTAAAATTCTCTGGGACTTTAATGGGCGCACTCATAGGAAAAGACCGCAGTTGATACCCAGGAAACCGGGGTAAAATCGCAAAAATCCCCAGTCCTACAGTCACAATCAACAAAAAGTTTAAAATTAAAAATTTAAAATTTAAATTATAGTTATTCTTTTGACCAGACTTTTCTAAATTTAATTTTTTAAAGCCCAGGCGAGAACGGTAATCTAAAACCAAAGTTGGCAAAGCTACGCCCAAAAACAACAGCAACACAGGAGCAAACGCCATAGTTTGGCTCAAAGTCGCTGCCACACCTACCAAAATCAACCCAATTACAATTGAATACCCCAAATCCTTGCGGCGCGGTGTATCAAAACTATGTAACACCTGCAACTGAATCAATAACTCCGCCAAACTCAGGCGCGTATCATTGAAATTCCCCAAAAAGCGCCCAAAAAAAGCTCCCAACGCCAAAAGCATTCCAATCGCAATACAAAATTGGATCGGAATATTAGAACTACGACGACGGTAATAACTCCACCCTGTACCTACCATAGTTAATGGTATAGTCCACAGACTAAACAGAGTTTCACCAGCAATATCCGTAGCAATAATCCCCAAAATTACCAACACTAACACCAGCACTCGCAAAGGAATGGAATCTTCCGCCTCTCTGGTAGATTTTCTTCCCATTGTTGGCCAATGATTACCCACCGGTACACGCCAAATCTGATTTATCCTGGATAAATTAAACATTTTTAAGTAAGCAAAGCCATGATGTAGACGCTGCGGACACAGTGCTAGGTATGAAAACTATCACCTTATTTTTCCACTCCTCCTATCCTAGCCTTACACTCCCTAAGAGTACAAGTATCATGCTCATAGCTAAGATTTTAGATACGCCCTTAACCGAATATTGATGATGCAAAAGATAATTAAAGTTTAAACCCAGGAAATTAATCACGATTATTATACATCTTACTCAAGACAGCAGTTTTGAATTAGATTTTTACCTGAATTACCAATAATAAAGGCTGTTGATCTAACTCAGGAAACTCCACAGCCAAAGTATAACTTGGCTCATTTTGCTCAAAATCTAACTCCATCATCGGCATTTCCGAAGTTTTAGATTTTACAATTTTTCCAGTGTTACTATCTTGAATCTGTAAAATTCCTGGGATGGGTAACTCACCTTGTACCATTAACTTCTTCAATTTACCCACACTACGTAATTCCACTGAAATACTTAAAGTACCTACAGTAGTCAACCATTGCCTTTCTACTAGTGGGTGCGTAGATGAAATTGGCAAAGTTAAATTTTCTAACAATTGCTTGGCTGCCATTAAAGACAAAGCCATTTGTTGCCGTGGTAATAAATCGAAATAATCACTCTCAATATCAGGGATAGCAGTCAAGCTATCTGCTGAACGATAAGAGCTTCTCAAGACTAACCCGGCCAAATCATTAATGGTCGGAGCATCACTAGGAAACATGCTCTCTACCACCTGAACCAATTTAGCTCCTAGTGGTACGGAAGATGTTAATAAAACCTGACATTTTTCTAACAATTGCCAAAAAACTTTTTCCGGTAGGGGAATTGGCAAATTAAGCTGAGACTGGTGGACACTCCACCCCCAAACAGGAACTAATCCCAGTAATTGTTCTTCTACACACTCAGGATACTCTACTAATTGTGTTTCCCAGGGGAACAACGGCGGATTTTGTTTTATTTGGTCTTGTAAACGACGCTTAATAATAGCTTGGAAACGTTCTTGCACAGTAGGAATTTCTCCCAGTTGAAAGGTTTGGGGTTTTTCTTCCCAGTTGGGTTCGCCATTAACAGGCTACCATCCCAAGATGAATCTCTACCCCTCATTTCCTCACATTCTAACAAGTTATACCCGTAGGTGTTGAATTTATAATTTTTCAATACCTGAGAAACTTAATAATTTTGTGAAGATTCACAAGTTACCATTCATGGGTAGATGCACTAGATCCGGACACTAGGGAGTTACGAATTTCCCAAGCTTGTTCGAGAATCTTAAACCAACGTTTTTGTAACTGCGCCATGGACAAGCCTACAGCTTTAGCGATTTGTTCATCAGGTTTCCCTTGTTGTTTCAAATCTAAAATTTCTCTTTGTTTATCATCTAGTTGGGCAATATAACTTTCCCATTGAATCGGAGTTAAACCCAAATTAGTAGGTAAGGAAACTTCTAACCACTCATGCACTAATTCCCAACGGTGTAATAAAGCAAACCGAATTAAATGATATTTGAAACGCTGCTGCAAGTAATCACGCTGGCGAGAGGTTAAACCCAAAATTGATTCAATTTCTGGTGCTGATAAATCCTGAAGACGAAGCGCAAAGTAATCAGCACAATCAGATTGTTCTTTTTCTTCTAAATAATCTATTAATTCTGTAATCACAACCGAGCGCAGAGTGTTTTCTTCCGGTTCAGGCTGCATGGCCATAGCCGATCGCAATTGCTGAATAGCTGGTTCTTCCCAAGAACCATCATATTCACCGCTACCACCTTCCGATGCCTGTTCTATATCTACAGTTGTTTCTGGAGGTTGTTGTTTGGAAAAAGTTTGCGCCCGCAGAATAATTAATTGTTGCTGTCTACCGGGGAGAGGAATCCGACGCTTGCCATAGCGTTCCGTAAATGCCATGTATTCTCCCAATTCCAATAGAGTCCGGGGGCGATAGGTAAGACCTAATTGGTTCTCCCTTCTAAAAGCATTTAAAGCCTCCAGATAAAAACTCTGTAGAAAATCTTCAATGATAGTCAACCGCCCTTGATAGCTTAATTGCTTATGGGGAGGATTAATATAACGGTAAACAATAGCACTTAGTGTGCTATGTAATTCTATGCGTCCACGATTTGAACCTAGCTGGTAGTAGCGGATACACTGTTGTAACCGATGTTTAGCTAGGCTCATGGCTGAACTTTCAACTGTCCCAGAGGTTTGAATGCGTTTGCTTTCACTACAAATTCGTAAGACTTCGTTAGTGATTCTCACCGACACATCGTGACAATTTTGCTCGGAAGCCTTGGTTGACTGTTGAAGTTCCCTAAATAGGAATTGAAAGATGACCTCCACGCTGATAGAAATTTTCCCCTGAATAGTTGCGATTGCGGCTGAATTCATAATCCCAGTTCTCAAAAAGACCCTAACATACTTTGGACACTACTTGTCAGACTTTAGATAATAAGTTTATGGTTTTTGTGTTTAAGGCTAACGCAAACCAATTTAGATTGAGGATGTGGCTAAACTTGTAAGTCCCGATTTTGTGGGATATTTTCTCGCTCTTGTTTTAGCCATTATCCAAAGTCACGGACAAATCATGATGGATTTAGAAGCACAAATTCAATTGCTGATAGACAATGCACCCCAGGATGGCATGACACCAAAACTTATGGTATCAATCGCTCCTGTCTTAATCGCTATTGCCCAAAAGTTAGGATACCACCAATACTTTATTCTCCAAAATTCTGAGCAGGATTGGTTATTAACTACATTGAGCAACCGCGCAAATCCAGGAATAGAAAAGCAAGTTATTTACGCTTTCCCTACCATACAGGATATTTCTCTGATCTTAGATGCTGGGCGTGACCCTCACTTGCTCCCAACCTCCATGTATGTTACCCACATTTTGTTCCAGTTAGTAGCAATGAAACCAGTACACAGCCTGATTTTTATCGAAACTCCAGGAACTCTTGCTCATCTGGTAGAAGTTTCTCGCTTTGAGATAGAAAGCCAAATTCAACGACAACTACAGCAACAGCAATCTAGAAGCAAAAAAATAATTCCTCCCAATATTGCTTAACGGAGGCAGGAGACAAGAGGCAGGAGGTAAAGTGTCACACCAAAAAATTTGTTGTAGGGTGCGTCATGTCTGACGTGGTTGGTGAGCTTCCCGAACCACACCCTACCAATGTTCCAGTTGCATATAGTCCTGTGTTACTTCCTATCTGTTGTCTTCTGCTATAAATTTCCTCAATCCCAAGCTTTAAATCACTCTAAATGTTTTAGTAGAGTCGGCTTAAAACATAGTCAGTCAAGTTGATTAAGGCTTGACGTGATTCTGAGGGGGCTAAAATGCTAATATTCTCCGTGGCCAATTTTGAGTGGTGAGCAGCTAATTCTCTAGCTCGCTGGATACCTCGACTATCATCAATTAGTGCCAATGCCTGTTCTAAATCACCTTCTTGGGCAAATTCTCGTTCAATCAAGACTTCCAAGTAAGGTTTTTCTTCTAAGGCATATAAAACCGGTGCTGTGAGGTTGCCACTTTTGAGATCAGAACCTGCTGGTTTACCCAAGGTGTCTGTTGAACTGGTGAAATCGAGAATATCATCTACTATCTGGAAGGCAAGCCCCAGATGGCGACCATAATTGTATAAGTGTTCGGCAATTTCTAGGGAGGTTTCACTAATTAACCCCGCAGCTTTAGCACTGTTGGCTATTAATGAAGCTGTTTTGTAATAGCTCTTTTGCAGATAGCTTTCGATAGAAGTACTCGCATCAAACCGATTTAGCCCTTGTTGGATTTCTCCAGCAGCTAAATCCATAATTACTTCCGAAAGTAATTTGACAACATCCAAATTGTTGAGATTTGCTAAATACCAAGATGATTGAGCAAACAGGAAATCTCCGGCAAGTATAGCAATGCGATTACCAAATAAACTATGTACTGTTGGCACACCACGTCGGACATTTGATTCATCTACCACATCATCATGTACCAAACTGGCTGTATGGATCATTTCTGTAATCTCAGCCAGCCGTCTATGACGTGCTGTAATGTCTTCTTCTAACATGGTTGCCCGCGATATCAGCAGCACAATTGCAGGTCTGATGCGCTTACCCCCAGCACCGAATAAATGTTCGGCTGCGGCATAAAGAATGGGGTGGCGATTTCCAACTAGCTGTTTCAGGTTATCTGCTAGTATTTGCAGGTCTGCTTCCACAGGGGTAAACAGGGAGGTGGCTGGGGTCATGGATGGGCGGACTCTGACTTAAGTTACGAAAGTTTACATATTCTTTAATTTTAAGATAACCCAGTGTGAGCGCAAAGTTTTCCTCTGGGAATCTTATTTTCAATATTTATTAAGTTTTTTATAACCAGGATTAAAATTATGTTAGCATGAACAATTTTCGGAGGTTACTGGGTGAATTTAATTTTTGTGTGCAGGATTTTGCGTAGTTATCTCTAATTATCTGTAAATTTAAAAACACCTGCTAGTACCAACCTCAAGATGTCTATCAGGAGCAAAAAATTTTTGAATTTAGTCTAGAAATTAGCTTCAAATTCAACTGGGTTGTGTTAGGCTAATACGTAAGGATATTAAACTTTTCAGATTATTCACTTCCCAAGTAAGATCATCATTGAATGATTTTACGCAGCAGTGTTGTGAGTGTAAAATAATTAGTCGCCTAAAAGAGAGTAGAATGTATTCCTCTACTTTTGTGCGTTCATCATGCCTTTTAAATCAAATTATGCTTTTCCAGTGATGGAATTAACTCAACGTATTCAGCGCACGTTAAGTATTAGTATATATTTGTTTAATTTGGAATGAAGTCAATAACACAGGCTAGGTAGACTGTTGATGAGCGCAGTAGTTCTTTGCTAATAAGCAATGTTACTGCCGTCGGATGTATGGACTGGGAAAGTTGATATTAAAAATAAACCGATTGCCCAGAGAAATTAGTGTTTCTACTGGTATTATTTGTATGGCTAACTACAGTAATCAATTAGATACTTGATATAACTGGAGTCTTGCTGGTTTTTTATGCAATTTTATATTCCTTAGCAAGCAAAGATGGTGAAACAATGATTTACGGAAATATGCCTATGATGATATTTATTTTAGCTGCTGGATACTTGTTTAGTGTTTACTTATTATTGGCATTAGCAAAGCGCACATGTAGAAAAGATATTTCTCAAAGCGGTTCTAGTAATGTCAAGGAAAAGAGAGGATTGACAGCAAATATGAGTGAAGTTGTTAATAGTCAATGAGAGGCAAGAGGCAAGAGGCAAGAGAGAATAGAATAAATCCTGTAATTAGCTTTCACCCCTTGTCTAAAAGGTGCGGCTGACTCAGGAAGCCGCACCTTCCAAGGTTTTCGGCATTTTCCTTATAGATATATTTCTCCCCTGCTCCCGGTCGGTGAGCGAAGCCGTTCGCAAAGCGTGGTGTTAGCCATACTGCTGCTCTCCTGCCTTTAAGATACAACTGCATCAGCAAAACAAACTTGTTCTACCATGGGGGTATAACCTAACCACTTGAGGGCGGATTGGGTAAATCCTTGAGGACAACCACTAACGGCGAAACGGGTGGCCATGGGTGGATAAGTATTTTTAATACCTAGTATATCTAATTCTTGAGAGCAGGCAGTGACGACATGAATTGCGGGGTCAATTAGTTTGACTTGACTAGGAAGGAGTGATCGCAAAACCGGAGACAAATGGGGATAATGGGTACAACCATAGACTAAAGTATCTATTTGTTGCTGAAGCAAAGGTTCAAGATAGGTTTTAGCTATTTCGGTTGTGTAGGGGTCATGAATGCGATTTTGTTCAATGAGTGGGACAAATTCAGGACAACTGACTTGCCAAACTTGGACATTGGATTGAATTTCTAAAATAGCTTGACGATAGGCATTGCTTTGAGCGGTGGCAGGGGTAGCAATGACACCAATCCGTTGTCCTTGTTCGACTGCGGCCTTTGCACCTGGTAAAATCACCCCTAAAATGGGAAAATTAAATTCTTGGCGGACGATATCCAACGCTAAAGCAGAACTGGTATTACAGGCCATGATTGCCATTTTCACCCGTTGCTGCTGCATCCAATGAAGGATTTCTCGGACAAACTGTAAAATTTCTGCTTGGGAACGAATACCATAGGGCAGACGAGCGGTATCCCCGACATAAATAATAGATTCGTTGGGAAGTTGCTGATAAATTTGCCGAAGTACGGTGAGACCACCAACACCACTATCAAAGACTCCAATAGGAGCGCGTTGGGGTTCTAGATGGGAGAAAGTGTCAAAATGATGATCAAAAATAGAAGGTGAGAACACAGCAAATATTAATTTAGATTTTGGTCAGGGGTCAGGGGTCAGGAGTCAGGGGTCAGGAGTCAGGGTCCAGGGGTCAGGGGTCAGTGGTTAGAAAAAAACAATGAACAACTGACAACTAACAATTATTATCTTTGTTTTAAATAATTTAGAACACCATGGGCGATCGCTTCAGCCATGCGATTTTGATAATCTCTAGATCCCAAGCGGGGATTATCTTCTCGACCGGTCATATAGCCTGTTTCTACTAAAATAGCAGGGATAGTATTTTTTCTGAGTACATAAAATCTAGCTTTACGAGTACCTCGATTATTCAGGGTAGTAATATCTGTCAGAATAGCTTGGCGAACATTTTCAGCCAAACCATAACCACTGTCATAATAATAAACTTCTAATCCATTGACATCAGGGCGGTTATCTACAGAATTAGCATGAATACTGACAAATAAAGTAGCATTTACACGTTTGGTTATCTCTACTCTTCCTGGCAGTTCTACAAAGAAGTCAGCATCGCGGGTGAGAACAGTTTGCACACCATTTTGCTCTAAAATTTTTCCTAATTGGGTGCCAATAGGCAGAACCACATCTTTTTCTAGTAAACCACCCAGTCCAGGAGCTCCAGAATCCTTACCGCCGTGGCCAGGATCAATCACGACTAAAACTTTGCCTTTAGGTAATGGTAAACGGGTCTGAAGTTTAGTTGAGGGAGAATCTAAAGTAAAACTAGGACTATCCAGTCGTGGGATAGGTAGTTTAGGAGGTGTAATCAAAGACCCTAGAGGGCGCAATGTGGGTTGTAGTTGTAGAGCTAATAACCCAGATGTAACCTGATTAAGGATGCCAAACTTAACATTGGCAGCAGGTTGGAGCAAAACAACAATAGTATCAGGAGCTTGGGGTTGGAGACGGACTTTGAGAATGGGACTATTAGCACCAAAGGTGGGGCCTTGAATCTGATTGGCTAATTTAGCATGGGGAATGGTGATGCGAAACAGACCGGAGTTTCTATCCCAACTACTGCTACCAGAGATGGCTTTATTGGCTTTAATTAGTAATTGTGTGCCATTGCCACCTATTTCTAGAGATTGAATCATTGCTGGAGAGTCGTTGACTGATGCTAGGGGGGATTGGTCATCATTAGATAACTTTGTCCAATGATCAGGAATGACGACAAAACCACTTTCACCGCTAGTAACAGCTTGCCAGTTACCATTAGTGCTGTTTAACTGCAAAGTCATACGTACAGCAGTAGGACGACTGGATAATTGGCTAAACTGGATACGACGGACACCATAGCGATTAACTAATAGATCCCGTTGTTGGAGATTGGGTGATAAGGCCGCACCAATGATATCAATATTGACAGAGCGATTATCTGGACTGCTGTTAACCTGTAATTGGGGATTACCACCACTGGTACTGATGAAAAACCCATCACCTGTAACACGGAATTGATTAATTTGAACTATGCCTGGGGATGGTTGTTGTCTCTTAGATGGCGGAATTAGATTGCTTCTAACTACGTTGTAAATATTTCTGGGGGAAGGTGCGGTTTGCGATGATTCATCGGATGATGAAGGTGATGATGTTGTTCCTGATTCTCCACTAGAAATTTCTGGTTCTGGGAGTTCGACTATCCAACGTTTACCTGTATCGGGAATAAATTTGATCTGCTGAGGATTTAATGTATAACCAGAAGCTAGTTCAACTACAAGGCGGGTTGTTTGCTCGTCAAATTGGCCGATGCGAATGACGCGAATTTTGCCACCAACTTGTTGACTCAATTGTGGACGACCAAATTCAGTATTGGGTAAATCAATGACTAACCGAGTCGGGTTAAAAATAAGTTTGGCTTCGGGTTGGACTGCGTTGGATGTGTTAATTTCCAGCCGATTTTGATTTGGATCAAAGCGCCAAGATTCTAATTTTGCCGCCCAAACAGGGGCAGATAGCATGAGGACTGTTCCAAAAGTGCTAGGTATTAACCAATGTAGTTTCACAATCTTTTCTCCTCCAGTTGCATTTATGGAATTTGTCAATATCTCAACATCTTGGCTAATCCTCATTCCATCACGACCCTAACTTTGCTCAAGTAAAAGATTTTGGTGTGGTAGTAAGATAAGACTAATGGCGTAAGATTCTAGCATATTGATTATTAGTGTTCCCAGTTTGTCAAGATGTTTTGTCAACAAATTTATTTTTCTAGGATTGATGATGTAGTAAGTATTCAGAATTACTGGTTATCTGGATCTTAAATACTGAATTATGCCTTGGGCGATCGCTTCTGCCATTTGATTTTGATAGGTTGAATTTGTCAGGTTAGCAACATCTTCTCTACCGGTTATGAAACCTGTTTCTACTAAAATTGAGGGCATGGAAGTTTTCCGAAGAACATAAAATCTGGCTTTTCTGACGTTTCTGTCACGGATATTGAGACTTTGCAGAATGTTACTATGGACAATTCGCGCTAGTGTTAAACCACTGTCATAATGATAGGTTTCTAAGCCGCTAACTTCTGGACGATTCGCACCTGCGGAATTAGCGTGGATACTGACAAATACATCCGCATTAGCCCGTTCTGCCATGGCTACTCTTCCTGGTAAGCTGACAAAGTAGTCAGAGTCTCTAGTCATAATTACTTGGATACCATTGCGTTCTAAGATTTCTGCAATTCTTTGCCCAATCGGTAGAATAATATCCTTTTCTCTGACTCCTCCGATACCAATTGCGCCTGGATCTTGGCCACCATGTCCAGGATCAATCATCACTACTAATTTACCTTTGGGAAGTGATCGTGGTAGTCTAATTTGCGGTTGTCGGGGATTGAGATCAGGTAGTTCTGGGTTGGGTGGGAATATGGGCGGTAAACCTATGGGTGGCCTCATTTGGCGATATCGTTGCAGTGGCAGAGATAAAATTTGATCTCTGTCTCGCTTAATTGTGCCTATAGTAACACCTGATGCTGGTTGAACTAGGATAACTACAGTATTTGGGGGTTGGGGTTGTAAACGCAGTCGGAGAATAGGACTATTGGTATCAAAAACTGGGCCTTTGACTTGATTAGCTAATTTAGCATTGGGAATAGTAATGCGAAAGAAGCCAGAGTTCCGATCCCAATTGCTAGTGGTGGCGGATATTGGTTGATCAGCACGAATTATTAATTGTGTGCCATTATCAACAATTTCTACGGCTTGAATGGTAGCTGGAGAGCTATTATTGATTCTAGTGGAGGGAAAATTCTCATTTTCTGGTGAATTAAAACTACGCCGTGAAGGTAGTATAACTAAACCATTTTTACTGGGTGTAACTCTCCATTCGGGCGCATCTTCATCTACTTTGAATGAGAGACGAACAGATGCTGGTTTTGTCCGTAATTGGGTAAAGTCAACACGCTCGACACCATATTTATTAACTACTAAATTTCCCTGATTTAAATTGGGGGCTAAGGTAGCACCAAGAATATCTAAAAAGATTAACTTTTTATCACGGCTCCTAATAATTCTAGTTTGAGGTTCTGCTCCGTTAGTACGGAGGAAAAAGCCATCACCAGTAACTTGTAAATTCTCTACTTGTGTTGCTTCTCTGGGGTTAGCAGCTATGGGGGAAAATTCTGGTTGATCTGAAGAATCTGTAGGATCTATCTTAGCTAAATTGTAGTTATTATCTGGATTTTTGTTAACAACAGATGAGTTTAAATTATTTTCTAAATTTGGTAATTGTATAACCCAACGATTAGCTTTTTTAGCAACAAATTTAATTTGTTTAGGATCTACGTTATAACCAGGATTAAATTCTACTACTATGCGGGTTGTTTGTTGATCAAATTGACCTAAACGAATTTCTTTAATTCCTCCTCCTATTTGTTGAGTTATCTGGGAACGTCCCAATTGTACACCTCGTAAATCAATTACTAACCGGGTGGGATTAAAAACGAGTTGGGCTTTTGGTTGTACACCGGTACTTGTATTAATTTCTAATAGGTTTTGATTGCGATCAAATCGCCAAGATTCTAATTTAGCAGCTAACGCTGGTGACGATAGCATGAGAACGGTACCAAAAGTAGCGGGTAATAACCAGTATGATTTCACAATTTTTCTCCTGATATAATTTGAGTAAATTAGTTCCTTTTTTTAAGGATCTTAGAGTTGGTAATAGGCAAGATTTTAATTTTTCTCCTAAGCTCAATTGATTAATTATAAAAGATGGAATTATTATATAGATATATGTACAAAAAATTCCCACCTCTGTCAATTAATCAGACAAATTGGCGGGATATCGCCTCCAATTGGTTAGTAGCAAAGTAGTGACTGTACAAAAACCGTGTTTAAAGAATATCAGAATCGCAATCATTATTAAGTTTACTACTAGAAATAACTAAGGTAGGAAAACTGTGTAAATTGTAAGTATTCAGATATGGCACTCGCTCATACCCAGATCCCCGACTTCTTTCATTGATTGTGTCCATAAATGAAATGATAAATTGATCACAGCAGTCGGGGAGCTTTTTGCCTCATCTGAATTCTGACTGTAAAGTATATAGGAGTCATCTATGAATGAGATTGTGTTTTCTACTTTGTTGGGTGTTGTGTGAATGTGCAATTTCAAGATTTAAGAACTTATCACAGAAGACGGAGATTAGGAAAGATAGGTTTCCTCTAATCTCCTGAATTATCCAGTTTTGGTGTATGTTGTGTTGATTCTACCGGGAATTTACATTGATTTGGCAATTATTAATCATCTTTTGTGGTGATTAGAGTCTGTGGTGGTTCTGCTGCTAATGATTCTCCAAGGTTATCGTCTAAATTTGTGGCGGTGTCCGAGTTTGGAAATACCAATCTTAACAGGGGAGGAGCAATAAATGTGGTGAGAATAACCATCATAATAATTGCTGCTCCTAATGGTTTAGAAAGAACACCACTAGCTGCACCTACACCAGCAAATATTAAGCCTACTTCACCTCTGGGAATCATTCCCACACCAATAGCCAAACGGTTGATTCCTGGTTGACCAAATACTGTCAAGCCTGTAACTACTTTACCGATGATGGCGACTATAATCAGGAAAATTGCCATGATTAAGCCTTCTTGATTAGTGGGAATGGCTGGATTTAAGACTCCTAAATCAGTTTTTGCGCCAACGGTGACAAAGAAAACTGGAACTAGCATATCAGCAATAGGGATCACTTGCTTTTGTAGTTCTTTCCGTTTATCGGTTTCTTCCAGAACTAAACCTGCCGCAAAAGCCCCAAGAATGGCTTCTAAATGGATGACGGAGGCTAAATAAGCCATGATAAAGGCGAAAATAAAGGCAGGGATGACTAATTCGCCTCTAGTTTTGAGTTTATCTGCGATCGCTACAAATGATTTATTAAATACATTACCTAAAACAATCGCACCAATGAGAAACACGCTCGCGCTAATGATCAGATAAATAACGTTACCGACATCTACTACACCATCTTTAGCTAAACTACCAACTACTGCCAGAACAATAATTCCCAGGACATCATCAATGACGGCTGCACCGAGAATAATTTGCCCTTCTTTGGAATTTAATCTGCCTATTTCGGAAAGGACTTTGGAGGTAATACCAATACTGGTAGCTGTTAAGGCTGCACCAGCAAAAATTGCGGGTATAGCACTGATACCAAAGATGGTCATTAACCCCACTGTACCGGCGGCAAAGGGGACTATAACTCCAACGCTGGCAACTACGAAGGCTTGAATACCTACGGCCATCAGGTCTTTGAGGTTGGACTCCAAGCCAATTTCAAAGAGGAGGATGATCACACCCAATTCCGATAAAGTGGAAATTACTTCTGACTGGGCGGCAAATACCTGGGGAGTGGCTTCTGGGGTTAAGCCGGCGGTAGTTTGGAGGAAGTACATGATTAAAGAATTGCTAGTGTCTGTACCACCTTCAGGAAATACTAGCAAATGCAGCACGGACACACCGATGATGACTCCTCCCACCAGTTCACCCAATACAGGAGGCAAACCTACTTTATTGGATAATTCTCCCCCAAGTTTGCTGGCAAAGTAAATAACGACTAAACTCAGTAATACGGCAGCTAAGATCATGGAACTGTCTGCTGTTTCTGTGGCTGTGGCCAATAGGGGAATACTCAAGTTGATTGCACTGGTAAACGGCATTGATTATATAAAGATTATTTTCTTTCTTTATTTGTACCCTTTTCTGGTATCCTCTAGCCTAAAGATCAGAAATGATGTCTATTCATTGTTAATTTTTTCAAAATGGTTGCTTATATACAGGAATTTACTTGATACATCTATAACTACAATTCCATACATTTCTTGGGTGGATAAAATAGGTTTTGGTAGAGTTTTAGCCAATCTTCTTCATCGAAAAGTTCTTTAATCAGACTTTGTTGAGCAGTAAAATTCTGAGCAGAATCTGAGATATTATAGAATTGCACCATATAAGTACCTGAGAAAAATTAATTGCACATTGGGGAAAACAAGAGAAATCTCTGTATCTCTTGTCTGTCACCGTGGCGTAGCACCTTTCCTCAATATGAAATTTATTTTGCACAACTACTTATTAGGATTCCTATTTTTTGAAAGTATAGGTTACATCAGTTATTGATATCTGAATTTTATAGGCTGGGACTTACCCAGCCTACTTTTTTAGAAGTTGCTAAAATTAGTAATCGCTTCCTGGATTTTATTCACAACTTCATCTACAGATATCGCTCCTAATTCCCCAGAAGCACGGGTACGAATGCTTAAAGAATTGGTTTCTACTTCCTTCGCACCTACCACCGCCATCACGGGTACTTTATCTTTTTCGGCGTTGCGAATCAATTTACCCAGGCGATCACCACTTAAATCAACTTCTGCACGAATTCCCAAAGCTACCATTTTCGCAGCCACTTCTTTGGTAAAGTCTAATTGCAGATCACCCACAGGTAATAATCTGATTTGTATCGGTGCTAACCACAAGGGAAAATCACCCGCATACTCTTCAATTAAAATTCCTATTAATCTTTCTAAAGATCCAAAGGGTGCGCGGTGAATCATTACTGGACGTTTACGCGCACCATCCTCAGCAACATATTCTAAATCAAAGCGTTTAGGTAAATTATAATCTACCTGCACCGTTCCTAATTGCCATTCTCTATCCAACGCATCACTGAAGATAAAATCCAGTTTTGGCCCATAAAAAGCCGCTTCTCCAATACCTTCAAAATGATCCATTCCTAATTGTTGCACAGCGCGACGAATTGCACCTTCTGCTTTATCCCAAACTTCATCCCCACCAATATATTTATCACTGGCTGGATCACGGAAGCTCAATCTCGCTTTAAAATTCTTGAGTTGCAGACTTCTAAATACAGTCAAAATTAAATCTACAACATTGAGAAATTCCTGATCTAATTGTTCAGGAGTGACAAACAAGTGAGAATCATCAACAGTAAAACCACGAACTCTAGTTAAACCTCCTAATTCCCCGGATTTTTCATAGCGGTAAACTGTGCCAAATTCTGCCAACCGCATCGGTAATTCCCGATAGGATCGTAATTCACTCTTGTATATTTGAATATGAAAGGGGCAGTTCATCGGCTTGAGGACAAAACCCTGTTCAATAGCTTTTGCTTCCTCATCTTCAGCCATTAAAGGAAACATATCTTCCTTGTATTTTTGCCAATGTCCCGATGTTTTAAATAAATCAACTCTGGCAATATGGGGAGTAACAACAGGTAAGTAACTCCGTTTTAATTGTTCTTTTTTCAGGAAGTCTTCTAAAATGCTTCGTAATAAAGTACCTTTGGGAGTCCAAAGCGGTAAACCAGGACCTACAGAGTCGGAGAAAACAAATAAACCTAATTCTTTACCCAGTTTACGATGGTCACGTCTTAATGCTTCTTCTTTGCGGCGTTTATGTTCTGCTAATTGTTCGGGAGTTTCCCAAGCGGTAGCATAAATACGCTGTAATTGGGCTTTGGTTTCATCTCCGCGCCAATAAGCACCAGCTACGCTTTCTAATTCTATGGCTTTGGGGTTGATTTCCCTGGTGTTTTCCAAGTGAGGACCAGCGCACAAATCCCACCATTCTTCACCTAAATGATAAATGGTGATGGGTTCTTGTTTAATATCTGCAAGAATTTCTAATTTATAAGGTTCATTGATTGCTTCAATTCTCTTTTGTGCTTCCTCGCGGCTGACTTGTTCCCGAATAACTGGCAGTTTGCGGTTAATAATCTTCACCATCTCTTTTTGGATGGCTTTTAAATCCTTATCACTAAAGGGTTCTGGACTATCGAAGTCATAATAAAAACCGTTTTCAATCCACGGACCAATGGTAACTTGCGCCTTGGGAAACAGCTTTTGTACGGCCATGGCCATGACGTGGGAAGCAGTATGGCGAATCTTTTTTAATGTTTCCGACTCGCTGGTACGGGGTAAATAGATTTTCTCTGGTGGTTGGGTTTCTTGATTTGGCGACATCGGCTGTTATTTAGACGAAGTGTTAAAAATAAAGTTGATAAAAAATATCTTTACAGATGATAAGCCACCAACTATGGATTTTCCTAATTTATCTCAACCACAGACTTCTGGCAAAACTAAATCGGGAGGTGGGGAAAATATTCTCTCACCTGATGCTGTCAAAATCAGGATATCGAGGATCATAGAATTTACGGGATGTATTAATAGGTAATTTGTAATTTGAAAAATTTATGTCACCCGTAACCTCTGACCTAACTTAATCCCACCAATAAGTAATAACTACACCATCTCGCTGTTCCCAAAAAGACTCACTTTCTAAAAGCTGAGAAACTATTTTCTTCTAAATATTTAATTAAGTCTTTTCGTTTTACTGACACAGTCAAACCTCTGCGGGAATTTGTTCAAGTAAAGAGTTTCCTGTGGGAATTTGTTTATTTTGTTGACGATAAGCAATGATCATTTTTCCATAACTCTAGAAAAGTGCTACGTCAATTTTAACATTTTTCCAAAAACGTTATTGGCGGTAGATGAGCGATACCTTCGGTGAGCTACCGTTAAAGCAATTTATTATTGAAGACAGACAGGCGATCGCATTGTCCATGACTCCAGAAAAGCGATCGCTCTCTTCTCTCACAAACGTAGGGATAAACCGGAACTTGTATAAATTTTTGATGAAGTAGGTTTTGATTTTTGTCAGAATCAGAGAGTTATCGGGCAAAATCGGCATAATATCCACCGATTAAAAGATGAACAGGATTGAGAATAGATTTTTTTACTTCCAAACTCCTTCTTTAGACATATCTTGTTTTACACCACAGGGATCAAGACAAATCCTATTTTTCTACTATATAATCATATTTTGTATATCAGATTACAGATTTTATTCTGTAGATCAGATACGTGAGAAAATTAGATGATTGTTAAGAATCGTAAATAACGTTAATATAAAAAAAGAATTAGGAAATATGCTTCTCATATATGGAGAACTCAAATCTATCCAATGCCCAGTTGCTAAAAGTCATCCTAGAACCACTGTTAGAGGATTTTCAATATTGGTTTGATCACTACGAGCAAATCCTGGAAAATGAGAAAGTTCAATTTATGAGTGAAAATGAGCAATTTGACTTAATGCAGCGAGTCAAAACTGCAAAAAATCAACTTATAACAGCCAAGATGTTATTTGCAGCAACTGATCAACAAGTGGGAATTGATATGACAACTGTTACCTCTTGGCATCAATTAGTTACAGAATGTTGGAGTGTAGGAATGCGTTTAGGTCTATCCAAGGAATCATCGTCTATTTGAAAAGATATCAAGATCCGGAAGATTCTCAAAACATGAGACGATTCTTAACATTGTTTTCATAAAAAAATCATGTGTTCCATGTTACCTTAATCTGAATATAAGGATTGTATCACATAACATACGCGCACAAGTAAAGAATTTTACATTCTCTGTTTACCGTAAATACACAATTATTTACGGAGTTTTAAGTTTTACAACATAACATTTTAACTACTGCTATTCTGGAGGAAAATTCAATGCTACACCTACTCTATATTTTAGCGTTCACCATTTTGGCATTTATAGCTGTTGGTAATTTAATTCGTAATCTGATCATGTTCAGTTTTGACAGAGAACGAAACTATCCAAATTATCCATCATCACAAGGTGGCTTTGGTTATTATGCAAATAGAAAGCAATATGTACCCCATCCTGAGTTATTAGACAGTGCAGGTAATGTGATTAAAGAACCTCTGTTGGTGATGCGTTCCATTAACGTTGAAGATGCTAGAGAACAGTTAGATGCTCTTTATGAGTCTTCCCCTGGTCAAAAAAGCGATCGCTCCGAGGGTGCTTAATTAATATTGACTATTATTTGGTAAGAGGTAAGGCGTAATGCTAAACCTCTATTTTTCATGGTTTTGAAAGGGCGTATCAGTTTTTTGCAGTCCCTTTGCTATCTTACGGCAGTATATACCTCAATAAAAAAAGTAAATATACTTATTAATTTGTTCAATTTGAGCATTTTTCCTATTCATAACTTGATACAAATATTTGTAATTTCCAGAGATTACCACAGGAGCTTAAATTTCCATAATTGCCATAAGTAGCATATTCCACTTGGGAATGTGTCTGAAAATAGCAATCCAATAACAGATGAAGTAAGACAATAGGGAATAGGGAAAAGAAAAAATTAAACCCAATTAGGCAGAAAAAAGCGGCATCAAGAATATTAACTAACACTCAATTCAATACTTATCCTTTTTAACCCACCTTCCGCACCCTAAACTGTGACACAACGAAAAATGGTCATTTGGGGATTTGAGATTGGCGAACTGCTTGCAGCAGCGCTTCGCTATCGCCACCTAAGATTTTGACGATTTTGTATCAAAATTATCATTAAAGGTATTCAAAAATCCGATGGCGGAGCGTGGCGTTAGCCATAATTACCGATTGTGACACTGGGGGGTGCGGAATGTGGGTTTTATGGCAAAGGTGG
>JACCDP011422869.1_pt1 | contig 30292 bp, 28 predicted proteins | sample 7445841 | NCBI WGS metagenome assembly JACCDP01 (sample SAMN15323441, study PRJNA562643) | freshwater metagenome | isolation source: river surface water | place: USA:Blue River Watershed | collected 2017-08-17 | reverse complement strand
TAGGGGAGGGCATCCCCAAAGTAACGCTACAGGAGTTGGAATCTCTACTCTGGTTGGTGAAAACCTGCTAGAGCAAATTCTGACCTAGAATGTAGAATCCCCTCGCCTTTAGGCAGGGGAGTGTCAATTAGCCCCATCCCCCAAGTTTGGGGGACTTTGATAATTCTTCCCCATCAAACTTTCATTCCTCCGCGACCTCTGTGTCCTCTGTGGTTCGTTTTTAGTAACCTGTGCGTGAGTCATAGCTAAGGTGATAAACGCTCAATTTTCCAGCCGCCATCATCTAAGCGGGTATATAACAAGCGATCATGTAAACGGCTGGTTCTACCTTGCCAAAACTCAATTTCCTGGGGAATGACTCGAAAACCACCCCAATGAGGAGGACGAGGAACTTCCTGATTTTCGTATTTGCGCCGAAATTCTTCTAATTGAGCTTCTAAAAATTCTCTATTGGGAATAACTTCACTTTGATTAGAAGCCCAAGCACCTAAACGACTATAGGGTGGACGCACTTCAAAATAACCATCAGATTGTTCCGCAGAGATTTTTTCCACCGTCCCCACAATTCTCACTTGGCGTTCTAATTCGGCCCACCAAAAGACCAAAGCAGCATGGGGATTTGTGGATATTTCTTGTCCTTTTTGACTGTTGTAATTAGTAAACAAGACAAAACCCTGTTCATCAAAGTCCTTGAGTAATACCATTCTGGCGGAAGGTTTACCATCGGATGTACAGGTAGCCAAAGTCATCGCATTTGGTTCAGGTAGCTGGGCGGCTACGGACTGATTAAACCAAAACTTGAATTGTATAAATGGATTTGGATCAATTTCTTTTTCATTCAAATCCTGTAAGGTGTAGTCTTTGCGAAGATCACCTATGCTTTTATCCATTTTTTTATTTCCTCATCATTTATCTAATAGCAAATTAATATAAAGAAGCATAGAATAAAATATTAAGAATAATTGAACGCAGATAAACACAGATAAAGATTAACCGTTCAATTGCAGACAACTTCCATCATTATCTCCTAATCTCCTAGTAAATCAGCGTTATATGAAGTTATGTAAAGGTGTGTCTTCACAAAAAGCTAATGTTTGAATGGTAAGCTAAACATTGACACATAAAAGTGACTTAGGATGAAGTGTTAAATGGGTCTTTCCTCAACAGTTCCGCTCCTCCTTCGGGCTGCTCGCGGTGAACAGGTAGATCGTCCCCCTGTGTGGATGATGCGACAAGCAGGACGCTATATGAAAGCGTATCGGGATTTACGGGAGAAGTATCCTTCTTTTCGGCAACGCTCAGAAATTCCAGAAGTAGCGATCGAAGTTTCCCTCCAACCGTGGAAAGCTTTCCAACCCGATGGAGTGATTTTGTTTTCCGATATTGTCACCCCTTTACCTGGCATGGGGATTGAAATGGATATTGGGGAAGGAAAAGGACCGATTATTTTTTCGCCCATACGCTCTCAAGAACAAATTGACAACTTGCGTCCCCTAGATCCTGAAGCTACCTTACCTTTTATCAAAACGATTTTGCAAGCATTACGGCAAGAAGTAGGCGATAAATCAACGGTATTAGGCTTTGTGGGCGCTCCTTGGACTTTAGCAGCTTATGCGGTGGAAGGTAAGGGTTCTAAAACCTATTCCATTATCAAAAACATGGCTTTCTCAGATCCAGCTATTCTACATCAACTATTAACTAAGTTGGCTGAGTCTATCGCGGATTATGTACGCTATCAAATTGACTGTGGCGCACAAGTTGTGCAGATGTTTGACTCTTGGGCGGGACAATTAAGCCCCCAAGATTATGATACTTTTGCTTTACCTTATCAAAAAATGGTGTTTGATCTGGTCAAACAAACCCATCCTGATACACCATTAATTTTGTTAGTCACGGGTAGTGCTGGACTTTTAGAAAGAATGGCTACCTCTGGTGCAGATATTCTGACCATAGACTGGACCGTAGATATGGCAGATGCTAGAGCTAGATTAGGCAAGCACGTAAAAGTACAGGGTAATCTTGATCCGGGTGTATTATTTGGTTCTAGGGAATTTATCCGCGATCGCGTTCTTGACACCGTTCGCAAAGCTGGTAACTGGGGACATATCCTCAACCTCGGCCATGGTGTACTACCAGAAACACCAGAGGAAAATGTCGCTTTCTTCTTTGAAACTGCGAAAAATCTCAACGCTTTGGTGTAGTTTTTTGGGTGGGCAAAAAGCCCACCTGATTTTTATTGATTGGCGTTGCTGAATTGAGATATGAAATTGAAAAATCAAAAAAATGAAACTCTTACTCTCTGAGACTCTGTGCCTCTGCGTGAAATAAAATCATACTCTTCATTAGCATCAACCTGTAAAACTCAAACCATGAAAAACCACCCCCAAATACCCCCCTACACCTGGAAACGTTCCATCGGTTTAGGTTGGGAAAAACCCTACACTGTACGCTATCCTAGTAACCTGGATGATGGACCATTTCACGGAATGCCATTAGGTGGTTTTGGTGCAGGTTGTATCGGCCGTTCTTCTCGCGGAGATTTTAACCTGTGGCACATTGACGGGGGTGAACATATCTTTAAAAATGTTCCCGCTTGTCAATTTAGTATCTTTACATCTGGCCAAACCTACGCTTTATCTACCCAACCTCCAGAAGATAATACACTGCAAACTTGGCAATGGTATCCACAGTCTCCCCTCTCTATTGATGGAGAGGATTTGGGGGAGAGTTCAGGAACATATCATGCACTTTATCCCCGCAGTTGGTTCGTTTATGAAAATGTTTTTCAACCTCAATTAACCTGTGAACAATTTTCCCCAATTTGGGCTAATAATTACCAAGAAACCAGTTATCCTGTAGCCGTTTTCTTGTGGACAGCACACAACCCAACTAATGCACCCATTACTATTAGTATCATGCTAACTTGGGAAAATATGACCGGTTGGTTTACCAATGCGGCAAAATCTCCCGAAGTAAAAATTAGAGATGATGGTAGTCCCGTTTATGAATATCAACCACGTTGGGGAGAAAGCAAAGATAACTATAATTGGTTAGCAGAAGATGATAAATATTTAGGTTGTGTTTTAGGTCGAGTTACTAATAGTAAAACTGTCCAAGAAGGTGAGGGAACTTGGTGTATTGCTACTGCAAAAAATCCCCAATTTGAATTATTTTATCATTCCCGTTTTCACACTGTAGGAAATGGTGAGGAAATTTGGCATAGTTTTAGTAAAGATGGTTCTTTAGCTAATTATATAGATGAAACTCCCGCCGATCAAAATACTCGTTTAGGTGCTGCTGTTGCAGTTCGTTTTACCTTGCAACCAGGAGAAACTTTAGAGGTTCCTTTTGTGTTAAGTTGGGATTTTCCCGTGACAGAATTTGCTGAGGGAGTGAACTATTACCGCAGATATACGGACTTTTTCGGTTGTAGTGGTGATAATGCTTGGCAAATTGCGACTCATGCACTGAAAGAATATCATAATTGGCGATCGCACATTCAAACTTGGCAACAACCCATTTTAGACAGACAAGATTTACCCGATTGGTTTAAAATGGCCTTATTTAACGAACTCTACGACTTAACCAGTGGTGGAACTCTCTGGAGTGCAGCCTCAGAAAAAGACCCCTTTGGGCAATTTGCAGTGTTAGAATGTCTAGATTATCGCTGGTATGAAAGCTTGGATGTGCGGTTATACGGTTCTTTTGGGTTATTAATGTTATACCCAGAACTAGAAAAAGCCGTAATTCGCGCATTTGCTAGGGCAATTCCCCAAAGTGATGATAGAACTAGAATTATAGGTTACTATCTCACCATCAAAACCGAAAGTCCTCTTGCAGTCCGTAAAGTCGCAGGTGCTACACCCCACGACTTAGGCGCACCAAATGAGTGGGTTTGGGAAAAAACTAATTATACCGCTTATCAAGATTGCAATTTGTGGAAAGATTTAGGTTGTGATTTTGTATTGCAAGTATACCGTGATTTTCTCTTTACCGGTGCCAATGATATCCAATTTCTCGCAGACTGTTGGGATGCAATTGTGCAAACTCTCGATTATGTGAAAAAATTTGATCTTGATGGGGATGGTATACCGGAAAATTCTGGCGCACCTGATCAAACTTTTGACGATTGGCGGTTAAATGGTGTTAGTGCTTATTGTGGTGGTTTATGGTTGGCGGCGTTGGAGTCTGCTATTGCTATCTGTGATATTTTAACGAACCACAGAGGTGCAGAGGACGCAGAGGGTCAGAAATTAATTTATCAAGGTTGGTTACAGCAAGCTAAACCTGTTTATCAAGAGAAGTTATGGAATGGGAAGTTTTACCGCTTAGATAGTGAAAGTGGTTCGGATGTGGTGATGGCTGACCAATTATGTGGGCAATTCTACACTAGATTGCTAGAATTACCGGATATTGTCCCTCATGAAAAGATTATTTCTGCTTTAACCACTGTCTATGATGCTTGTTTTTTAAAGTTCCAAGATGGAAGGTTTGGCGCTGCTAATGGTGTGCTTCCTGATGGTTCTCCAGAAAACCCTAATTCTACCCATCCTCAAGAAGTGTGGACTGGTATTAACTTTGGTTTAGCTGCATTTTTAGTCCAGATGGGGATGAAAAATGAAGCCATGAATTTAACTGAAGTGGTAGTTAAACAAATTTACGACAATGGGTTACAATTTCGCACCCCTGAAGCTATTACCGCCGCAGGTACTTTCCGCGCTAGTACCTATCTTCGCGCTATGGCTATTTGGGGAATTTATTTACTCATTAGGAATTGCTGAATAACTTATCTGTGAGGAGAGGTGACATCTGACAGGTGACAGTATTTTGAATTTTCCTCCTGCCTCCTTATCAATCCACTATTTTGTTAATCTGTCAATGCGTAAGTCCTACATAATTAGAACTTACGCAAAAATTCTCTCAAACTCTCATTCCTCCGTGACCTCTGTGTTCTCTGTTGGCTTTCATCCCCGACTTAAAAGACATTAACCCCTAAAAATTATTAGGATTTTTAGCCGTTAATTCCGGGGTTTTCAGCCTATTTTCTTATAAAAAACGGACTTTAAATCAATTGGTGAAAATATATAAAAAATACATATTTTCTTAACTATTTGATTTTTGTCCCATCCCAAATCAATTTTATTTTCCAGTTATGTCCGGAAATCAGAGAAAAAATCAGTAATGGTAAGAGTTAAGTAATTTAAATCTCAAACCGAATGCTTTAATATATGCTTGCGTTCCCTAACTTAGTCATCAAGAAAACTTCTCAACTCATTTTGACGATGAAATTAGTCGTTATTAAAAATGTTCATGAATCTCTGTGGAAATCCTCTCACCCAGTATCATGAAATTGAGTCTGATTGGCAAAGCCACTGAAAAATGAGAAATCAAATCAGCAATTAGCAATAAATCACATCAGTAATTGCGTTTTGCAGAGGCTATCTAAGCTTGTTCTAGTTTAAGGGAAAAGCGTAAGTTTTTGATCTTACGTGCCAAACTTGACGATTCGTCAAAGACAATTTTCGCTCTAAATCGCCACAATACAAAAAATATTACCCTAATCAATCTAGGTTTGTTGAAGATAAAAAATTTTACTGTGGCAAATTCCCAAATAACAAAATTGAAGTTAGTCACACGGAAAAATATTTACTCTAGTTGGAGACATAAGAGTAGACCAAATTGTCTAATGCTAGTGTTGGTTACAGGTTAGTTGAATAAAGCCAGGACAGCAGTAGCTTTATCCAGCTAGTTTTTCAGGTTAGTCAGGTTCAAATACAGTTGTTGTTCATGACGCACAGTTTAGGCTGTAAGTTCCCGGCTAGTTGTGATGGCATCAAACAAATTTTTAGCCTAGCGATCGCTTCTTAAGCTCCTCCTGTTACTGAAAGATTTGAAAAACCTAAACAACTTGGGAGTTACACTATAAACCTCTTCATTGGTTTTTGTCAAGTCATCTGAATCATAACTTTTTGGGAAGTTCTTAAAATTATGGCGACGGTAAATCACTACGCTTAAACATTAATAACTTACATACGGAAGTAGATCAAGGATTTAATAGATTAAGAGTTACTTAACAATACGTACTAAATCGTAATTCTATACCGAAGTATCTGCTTGCATCAGAATAATCGGCAGTAACTAACTATAAATAATCATCCCTATTTCTACTTGTTAGACAGAATAACTATCACTGTAATCTCACTTATATCAACAATTTGTATATAGATAATTAACAAGATAGTAATTTAGTAAAAATTATATATTGCTTAATAAATTACTCCCTGTCAGTAGATAAACTAGATAAACAGCAAAAGTTTATATTGATACATTCTGACATATACAGAGACAATAAATATTGTTCATTTTGTTTAACTATAAAATTTACTTAAAGAACCATATTTTTAATATGTAGGTCAAAAAATAAATTAGTTTGAGGGAAGTTAATTATTTTTTATAATTCCATTATTTTGAATATCTTCCATAAATATAGATAATTAATTTTCCTGAAACAATTAATTGGTAAAGGTTTTAGATATAAAATATTTTTTTATGATCTTCAACATTTTATTGAAAAAGTTAGATTTTTACTTGGTAGATGTGGACAAGTTTATTATCTATACCTGGAGAGGCTAGATCATAGAGGTGACGGTTTTTTTGCTTCGTATAGCAATACTACCATCTGAAAATGAGATTAAAGTGGGGGGTAAGACCCCTCATTTTTTGATAAGTAGGGACAAAACTTAAACTTGCACAAGACATAAGTAAATATCTAGATATCTTCAGTAAATTTAACTTAAATATTGCCACTTTGGCAGATGACATTAGCGAGAAAAAATAGTATAAATAAAAATGTGGGTTTTGAAATTGAAAAATCAATGATTTTCCTGACTCCATTCAGCAATTATGCGCTTTTACTGAAAGGCCTAATACTGAATAGTAAAAAGTTATACAGCAGTAACCAGGGAAAAGCAGAAGATAAACACTTGGAAAGTTTCAAAAATACACACAGCATCTACAAAAAGCTACGTCGAATTTACATTTTCCAGGTAGAAAGCAGATAATTCATGAGTCAGTACAAAGTGACAACTATATAAAACTTATGTACTACTATCGTAAAACTGTTAAGACTCCTGAGAATATCTAGGGTATATCCGGCAAAGCACAGCAGTACACAGGCTTGATTAAAAATAATCAGGTTTTCAATCACAGGTCAGGTTATGAACAACATCCTCAGGTTACAGCCCCCTTTTAGCTCCGTTCCTCAGATAAATTTAGATTTACATTTCTTCGAGTTGTATTTCTGTCAAGTTTCTAAATGTATAAGTGCCATACTTTTGGCCAAGATAATTACTTTTTTGTGCATTTGCCAGCAATTGATTACCTATAGATTCCGGTCATTTTCGCAATAGCAAATAGACTGAGGCTGTTTATACACTCCCATCAAAAGCATCGTATTTGCAGAACTGGACTAATTTATTCAATTGAAAGGTAACTAAAATGATGAATCAAGATATTGCTGGCAGTAACAACTTAGAACCAAAAATCCATCCTGAACAACTTGACCAAGTAGTGGAAGCGATTTTGGCAGGAAAGTATTCTTGGGCTTGTGTATTAATGTTGCGCTTCGTTGGTTATAATCCGATGCACTATATCCCTTATCGCACTTACAACCGCATAGTTAAAGAAAACTCTCGCATGAATCGCTCTAACTCACAAAATAATGAAAGTTTAAAACTTGCTAAACCCACCCCAGAGAAAAGAACTGAAGGTCATCTGGCATCTAACTGTTTAAGCAAAATTAAAGATATAGCCTATCTAGAAGTGGGAAATAAGCAAAAGGGGGAAGCACGGGCTAACAGCAGAGAAAAAAAGTCGGCATAGTTGGCTTCAATAGTGGAATTGCTGGTTACTCAGTCCTGACTAATCTCAAAGAGGAGTAACTGCAATTACGGAATCCTTGTAAAAATCTGCCAGAATGGCAAATATACACTGGTAACATCTTATAAATTAGAAATAGGAACTTAAACAAAGGTTCATGGCAAATCACTGGGATTTTGCCAAGAAGTTGTTTATGTCTGTAGGTGAAATACACAATCTGATTGCTGAAGCATTCAGTTTCTGATTAATTAAATAAATTGTAGATTCAGACTGATGAACTATGACTAATGGTGGTTCATTTTCTCAAGAAGTCTGACCAATTTTCAATGGGAGTGGTGGGTTACTCCAATTATATTGAGATGGCAAAATAACTTCTGCTACTAATGTGCTGTGGCTAAAGTTTAGCTAACTTTAGTCACAAAGGTAGATGAGAAAACGAAAAAGTCATGGTGAAATCATTCTCTCATTGGCAAAGGAAATGATTTCTGTAATATCAACTGGCAATTGATATAACGATATAACAGAATTCAAAATTCAGCCATAAAATCTGGTTGATATTTGATTTCTCATGTAAACGTGGTGGGTAATGCCCACCTTACATATATTTTAAAATTTTTATACCATGAATGGCTAGATTTACGAAATGTTGATAAATCTATTTTTACCTGATGGGCATTTATATGAATTTTTGATGAAGTTTTTATAAACCTTAGATAAAGATTTGATTTTTTATATAAATTTTAGAAGAAGATATAGCAGAATTTAAAGATAACGATCACAGCTTTGTCACTTTTGTATATAAACTAATCTGGCAGACAATTTGAAATTTCAGAAAGTCTGCTGATGAGAGTTTGATGATTTTAGGCTACTGTAAAAAGATAGATTTGATTCTGCCTGGGCTTATTCACGTTAAGGTTACAGTTGTGGCAACAGGTGTTGTGTAATTATTGGCTAATTACAATTCAATCATTTTAAATATTTGTGGGTTAATAAATTAACCTCAATACCAGTGTTTGTCAGCCTTAAAAGCTAATGGCTGAGGGATGAATGTTGAAAACAAAAATTTTTAGAGATGATTATCTCTGGCTGTTTTACCAGATCATGCTGTTTATGGGGGGAAATAACAGCACATAAATATTGAGAATTAAACAAATACTGAGTCTTTGTGAAATTTGTTGTATCTCAATTTGAGCAATAAATTTAACAGATATAGCGGTACGCAGTTGAATGAGAGAGTAACTGAAACTGAAAACATGGCTTACCCTACGGTTCGCTATCAGACAACAGAAGGCTTTTCCTCCTGCCTCCTGCTATAGATTTGCCCAAATTTGCAAATAGAAATCAAGTGGTAAGAATTATGTCATCTTATTCTCATCAAGATCAGTTTCTTAATATTTACGATAATTATGAAAGTAAGTTTTTAACTCCTTTTCAGCGTAAGGCATTGCTGAAAAATTTACAAAGTAATTCACAACCAGAGTATCGAAGACGCATTGAGATTATGTTGTTAGCAGATATGGGAAAATCCCAAACTCATATTTGTGAAATTATTGGTTGTTCCCAAGAAATGGCCAGATATTGGATCGGTATTGCTGAGGCGGGTATGGCGCACAAATGGAATCAGAGGCCATTGGGTAGACCAAAGATTGTTAATCATCAATATATTGAAAGATTGAAAGAATTAGTTAATTCTAGTCCCCGTGAATATGGTTATGCTTTTAGTGATTGGACTGCCCAATGGTTAAGTAAACATTTAGCTAAGGAGTTAGGGATTCAAATTAGCGATCGCCATATTAATCGTCTTCTCAAACAAATGGGACTTTCCACTAAACATAAAAATTCTCTAACTACAGAAAATCAGGAAATTGCTATTAAAATTAGTGATTTACATTCTCCTCCTGAACCTAGTTTTCATTGGTCATTTAATCTATTGCAGACCAATAAATAATAATGTTGTGGAGGTTGGTCAATGGTATCAGGGTTTTCTCAGGAACAATTAGCTACACACATTCAACAAATCTTAGGTGATGTGTTATCAGAGCGAGAAATTATAGATTGCATCAATGCTTTAGAAATTATTGAACCACCAATAGCCAAGCAATTTTGGCAAGGGACAACAGCCAAGCCAGGAATTTATATTGTATTGAGTGGTAAGGTCAGATTGCTTGATAGCTCCAATAATTTAATTAATACTCTCACCGCAGGGGAATCATTTGGAGAATTGACTTTATTTCCAGAACAACAGTTTAGCAATTATGTGGCTAGAGCTTCTGTAAATTTAAAAGTTGCCTATCTTCCCCAAAAAACCTTAAATAAAATCATGGGAGAATTTCCCAGTATTTATGGGCAATTACTGAATAAAGCCCAAATAGTTAATACTAATAAATCTCCAGAAGTACCCGTCATTCCAGTCACAAAAGCGGTTAAAAATGCCAATTTTTCTCAACCAATAATTACCCCAGTTACCCCACCAAAAAAGCGTCCTCACTACTTTCCTGTTCCCACCGTAACTGCTACAAATTGGTGGCGTAAATTTAGTAAACGTTATCCATTTGTAGAACAACAAAGTGCTGCTGATTGTGCTGCGGCCTGTTTAGTGATGGTTGGTCGTTATTGGGGGAAAAATCTCAGTATTAATCGGTTGCGGGATCTGGCAAATATTAGCCGTAGTGGTGCATCCATGCGAAGTTTAAGTGCGGCGGCAGAAACCCTTGGTTTTGCCACTCGTCCAGTTAAAGCCAGCTTGGATAAATTTGCCGAACAATCTTTACCCGCGATCGCCCATTGGGAAGGAAAACATTACATAGTTGTCTATGAAATTACCAAAAAACAGGTAATTGTGGGTGATCCTGCCATTGGTCTGCGTCATCTTACCATTAGTCAATTTAAAGCCGGTTGGACTGGTTACGCCTTATTATTAGAACCTACAGCTTCTCTGAAAAAAACCGCAGAAGCTAACAGTCCATTTTGGCAATTATTAGAGTTAGTTAAACCCCATTTTCAAGTTCTTCTAGAGGTATTTATTGCCTCGATCTTAATTCAGATATTTGGTTTAGTCACACCTTTATTTACTCAACTTTTGTTAGATAGAGTCATTGTCCAAGGTAGTGTCTTAACATTAAATACTGTCGGCTTTGGATTGTTAATTTTCGGATTATTTCGTGTCGCCATTAATGGGTTAAGGCAATATTTACTTGACCACACAGCCAACCGCATTAGTGTCGCTTTAATGGTAGGTTTTATTAAACATACATTTGGGCTACCTTTATCATTTTTTGAGTCTCGTTATGTCGGTGATATTGTCTCTCGTGTGCAAGAAAATCAAAAAATTCAACGTTTTCTTACAGGAGAAGCCCTATCTATAGGTTTGGATTTATTGACAGTATTTATTTATGTGGGATTAATGTTTTGGTACAGTCCACCGATGGCAGCGATGACATTAGCAATTGTCCCGCCATTTGTGATCTTAACATTTTTTGCCACACCATTTTTACGCCGCATTAGTCGGGAGGTATTTACAGCCGGAACTTTGGAAAATAGTTATTTAATTCAAAGTTTAACGGGGATTTCTTCAATTCGTTCCATGGCCATTGAACAAACAGTGCGTTGGCGTTGGGAAGAATTGCTAAATAACTTAATTAAGAAGAACTTTAGTGGTCAGGTAGTTAGTAATCAATTGCAATTAGTTAGCTCTACCATTCAATCCTTAGCCAGTACAGGATTATTATGGTTTGGGGCTTGGTTAGTTATTCAAAATCAGCTAACCATCGGTCAATTAGTTGCTTTTAATATGCTGTTGGGTAACATTATTCAGCCTTTTCAAAGGTTAATTATTCTTTGGAATCAACTGCAAGAAGTAATTGTTGCCACAGAACGAGTTAATGATGTTTTAGAAGCCCAGCCAGAAGAAGATTTAGAACATCAACCCCGCCAATATTTACCCCGAATAGTTGGCAAAATTAGTTTTAATAACGTTACCTTTCGCTATCATCCCGAAAGTGAAATTAACATTCTGGAAAACTTGAGTTTTGAAATTTTACCAGAGCAAACTGTAGCCGTTGTAGGGCGTAGCGGTTCAGGAAAAACCACCTTATCTAAATTAATTTTAGGCTTATATCTGCCGACAGATGGAAGAATTTTAATTGACAATCAAGATGTTACTAGTATTTCCTTACATTCCTTGCGATCGCAAATAGGAGTTGTTGATCAAGATACATTTTTATTTGGCGGCACAATTCGAGAAAATCTCACAATTGCCCATCCTGAAGCCTCTCTAGATGAAATGATTACAGCAGCCGAACTTGCAGGAGCAGATGAATTTATTAAAAGGATGCCCATGGGTTATGAAACACAAATTGGTGAAGGTGGAGGAATGTTATCAGGCGGACAACGCCAACGGTTAGCAATTGCCCGTGCTTTATTAGGAAATCCGCGACTTTTAATCTTAGATGAAGCTACCAGTCATCTGGATGCTGAATCCGAACGCATTATTCAGAATAATCTCAAACAAATTCTCCAAGGACGAACAAGTATCATTATTGCTCATCGTCTTTCTACAGTGCGTCATGCGGATATGATTTTAGTTTTAGATCGAGGGGTTTTAGTCGAAAGTGGTACACATGAAGAACTAATTCAGAAAAAAGGACATTATTTCTATCTCAACCAACAACAATTATCATCAACAAATTAATTTTTTAAGTACAAATAGTTCCCCTAAGTTTTAAAGAGTTTGGGGATCTATACCTACAAAAACACAAAACTCTGAAAATAGTTATGCCACAGTCAGTTTATACACAATCAACAACAAATATCAATCAACATTATCCTGTTGAATCCCATACTATTATTTCCAACCAGACCTTAAATAAAACCAAGGATTGGTTCTATGGTACAGAAGAATTATTAGATGCTTTACCAAAAGCATGGACTCGCTCCATGTTGTATTTATTGGTTAGTTTTGCCGCCATTATTTTACCTTGGGCAATGTTTACTAAAGTTGATGAAACAGGTAGTGCTAGTGGCAGAATAGAACCCAAAGGTGCAACCCAAAAATTAGATAGTGCCGTAACTGGTAGCGTTGTTGCTGTTAATGTTAAAGAAGGTGAAACCGTTAAAGCTGGACAGGTTTTAGTCGAAATGGAATCGGATGTTTTACAAACAGAAATTCAACAAACAAAAGCAAAATTAGAAGGGCTAAAAAATCGCCAATCCCAACTAGAAATATTAAAAAATCAAGTCTTAATGTCAATTAATATTCAAGAGCAGCAAAATCAATCTCAAGCATTAGAAAAACTGGCTCAAGTTAATCAGGCTAGGCAAACATTTGAGACTAAAAAAAGTGCTTATACTTTTCAGAATTTGGAAAAATTAGCCCAAATAGATCAAATCAAACAAAATATACAATCTTCCCAAACTAACTATAAATTAGCTATAAGTCGTTTCCATCGAGATGCTTCCGAAGTCAAACGTTATTATCAACTTTCAAAAGCGGGTATAATTCCCGAAATTAAAGTAGTGGAATTAGAAAAAATTGCCGAAGAAAGCCAGCGTTTACAACAAGAAACAAAATTTAATATTCAAACAGCACAACTGCGATTAACAGAAGAATACACCCGTTATCAATCGCTGATGAATCAAGTAAAATCTGATATTCAACAAGCAAGTTTGCAACTAAAAGAACAGGAAAGCAGTTATAGAACTACAATTAAATCGGGAGAATTAGCATTATTAAAAAGTGAAGAACAGGTAAAGGACTTACAAAATCAAATTACTGCCATTAAATCAGAAATTATGCAAATAAAGGGACAAATTCTTTCCCTACAATTACAGTTAAAACAACGAATTGTTCGATCTCCTATTGACGGCATAATTTTTGAACTCCCCATTAAAAAACCTGGTTCTGTAGTCCAACCAGGACAAATGATAGCTCAAGTTGCTCCCAAAAATGCCACCTTAATTCTAAAAGCACGGATGCCCAGTCAAAACAGTGGTTTTGTGAAGGCAGGAATGCCAGTCAAAATTAAATTTGATGCCTTTCCTTTTCAGGAATATGGTATTGTCTCAGGAAAAATTAATTGGATTTCACCTAACTCTAAAATTCAAGAAAATACTCCTAGCCGGACAGAAAATTATGACTTGGATATTGCTATAGAACATCCTTATATACAGGTTGGCAATAAACAGATTTATCTGACACCAGGACAAACAGCAAATGCTGAAGTAATTATTCGTCAGCGTCGAATTATTGATTTTATCTTAGACCCATTTAAAAAGCTCAATAAAAATGGCCTAGAACTTTAACTATTTAGGACTTACCCAGAAGTCACGGAAAAATGAGAGTTTGAGAGGTTTTTTACATAAGTCCTAGTATTCACTTATCTTCCTGAATTCTTCTTTATCATACCAACTTTATGTGAAGCTGCATATATTCACCCCCCCCGGTTTTGCTGTACTACCGGGGGGTATTTTTGTTTACATCCTAAGCATTCAACTAAAACTGCTTTTTGGACTAAGTTGAAAGGATTTTTGAGGAAGAATGATATCAAAATCAATTCCTAGTTTTCCACTTAAAATGCTCATAAATTCCAGCTTTTACTGATTACTGACTGTACATCTTCATATAGAATTGATATAACGTAATTTTAAGAGGACAAATTTTAGGATTTTATGTCTAAAATAAAAGACTTTAATATGCAACTTTTAGAATCTTAAATAGAGAATAATGTCAAAATATAGTAGTTAACCTAATTGGATATTAAGAGGATGAAATTATGGAGAAAATAGTCATTAAAGACTTATATCCTGCTGAGACAGAAACCTTTATAGATGATTTAGAAGTAACAAAAAAAAGTATTGGTATTGTATTAGGCGGTACATTTTGGGGAAATTATCCCCACTGGGGACTAAACCCTGGTATTTATATCAATACTGTTTATGATGGTGTAAATACCATCTCTAACACCTACGAAGGAGCAGGGAATTTTCATGATAATAAAATTCATACCGTAGATTATTCTCGGACTAATAATGTTCGAGTATATCGTTAAATAGTCTCTGAAATTTAAAGGCTATTCTGTCACAATTTTTAATTAAGGAAAGCAAATAATGGCTGCAATTATAATCTCTGATCTCCAACACATTGAAGATCAAAAAACATTTTTATACGATTTAGATTACCAACCAATACTAGGTGGATTTCTCCCATTTTTAGGTGGTTTAGGTGGCTTAGGTCGTGCTGATTTTGTTCAATTAACAACAGTTTATGATGGTATCAATACCCAAGAAACAGCATATAGAGGACCATTTAGTTTTTATGAGAATAAAATTTTGACTGCTGATTTTTCCAGAACTGCCTTCTATTTAATTGTCTGAAGATTTGTAAGTATTCAGATATAGTAATCGTTCATACCCAGATCCCCGATTTCTTTTATTTATTTTGTCCATAAATAATCAATTGATCTCAGAAGTCGGGGATCTTATTCCCTCACCTAATTACGAAGATTTATAAAATCAACATAGGGGTAATTCATGAATTACCCCTACTCAAAAATCAGATTTCTCCTGACATCATGATTAATTACTTCTCTCAAATTAACCCACACATTTTAAAACTACCATTAGATAGAGATAAGAAACTAAAATATTAGATAAATATATTATATACAGTAATAGTTTATTTAACCAAAATCCAGATAATTCTCAAAGTACGTTGAGGAAATTAGATTATGTCTGATATTTTAAAAATATCCCATCAAGATATTATTGAACATCTGAAAATATCTTGTCAAATTCCTAGTTTACTGGAAGCAATTGCGACGCAAAAAATTATTACGGAAACGGCTGAAAAAGCAAATATCAAAATTGAAATAGCAGAATTACAACAAGCTGCCGATAATTTACGATTAGCTAATAATCTAATTAAAGCAGAAGAAACCTGGCAATGGTTACAAAAACATTATCTATCTTTAGATAACTTTGAAGAAATTGCCCAGCTTAATATTCTATCTGCAAAATTAGCCCATCATTTATTTGCTGATAAAGTTGAATCATTTTTTTATGCCCATCAACTTGATTATAGTGGCGCAGTTATTTATGAAGTAATATTAGATGATGAAGATTTAGCTTTAGAAATATTTTATGCTCTCCAAGAAGGAGAAATTAGTTTTCAACAAATTGCCCGTCAATATATTCAAAATCCTGAAATTAGACGGGCTGGGGGATATCAAGGTGTGCGTAAACGTAGTGATTTTAGACCAGAAATTGCAGCCGCTATTTTTGCCGCTAACCCTCCCCAACTTATCAAACCCATTATTACACCTAAAGGAGTACATATCATTATAGTAGAAGAAATTATTCAACCAGAATTGAATGAACAAATGCGCGTCACAATTCTGGGTAATTTATTTACAAATTGGCTGAAAGAGGAAGTTAATAAATTAGAAGTTGTGGCTATATTAGCAGATGAGATAAATCCTCTTTCTTCTTCAGTTAAAATATTCAGTTAAGCTAGTTGAAATTAGTTAAATAAAGCAGGAGGTAGAGGGCAGAAGGTTGAGTTCAGATAGGGATTCAAACCCCACCTGAACGAGAGTCACCAAATTTGTTTGGTTTTATTTAGGTAATTTATACTGCGCTACTATCTGCTTGGCAAACTCCGGTACGTGCGCTTCCAACTTCTGGGGATGATTCCGCTTCACATATAAGTAATTTCTCGCAAAGTGGGAATCTATAGAAAATCTCGCATATTCCAAACCTTTCGGTCCAATTTTATCTATGACTACTCCCATCAATTTCGCTACCCACATCGGTAGGGTAACAGCTTTATCATAGGCTTCTATACCTTGTTGTACGGCGGGTTTACGGTTGCCTTCAGACATGACTGGCTGGGTTTCTAGCTGGTCTTTCACCAATTCTAACATTTCTTTGCCTGTATCATTTCTGACCACTATCCATTGCCAGGGGTAGGGTGCGCCCATATAACCCACGACTATATCTGCTAAGGAGTTGACGTAATCAAAGCAACTCATACAAGACGGTGCAAAAATATCTTTAAGCACGTTTGTTTTTAGTCCAAAAAAGGGTACGGTTTCTTCTGACCCGTCTTCGTGTTTAAAGTGTACTCGAAAGTCTTGCATAAATTCGTAACTTACCACTGTGGCGGGGGATCTGCTGGTGGTTTCTAGAAATTTTTGCAGTCCGGCGCGAGTAACATTATCTACACAGGGTGTTCCCAGTACGTAGAGCTTTTCTAAACCGAGTTTTTTCTCAACTGCCCGTAATGCTTGAATTTGACAACCTACACCGATAACTAATAACCGCTTCATTCCTGATTTTTCTATCTCTTCTAATATAGATAGGTTGGGAGAAAGGGTAGGTTTATTTACTTTAGCAGCTAGTATTTCTGCGGGGGTGCGGGCGATGATGGGCATGGGTTGAAAGCGGTCTTCTTTGGTATTTTGCACACATACCACGCCTTCAACTAATCCACGATTCAGCATTTCTATGGCCAGGGTGCTGACTATTCCTGTCCATTGCGCGCCTTCTATGGGTTGTGTTTTGCGGGCGGCCATCATTTCTTGATGTACGCCAAAATAGAGTTCGTTTTCGTCTTCCAGGTTGCGGGGGCGGTTATGGGTGCTGGTTTCTAGTTCGTCTATTCTTTGGGTAATGAAGGCGCAAGCTTCTTTGACGTAGTGGATATAGTAGGTGTCGCATAGTCCGCATTCGCTACAGAGTTCTTTGGCGGGGCGCACGCTTCCGGGTTTGAGGGCTTTGGCTTTTTTGTGGGACTCTATGGATGTCATCTATTTTGTTGATTTTTGCTAAATATGGCTTTTATTACGATACCTTTACAGGTTATGAAGTGGGCGTTTTGAGTTGGATAAGAGGGCTTTTTCACACAGAGACGCAGAGGCGCGGAGAAGAGGTAGGAAGGAGTTTTAATAGGTAGGTAAGTTGTCGAGTATGTTTTGAAGTAATACTCTATTAGTTTTGTTATAACTTGATGTAGTGATTCAGTAGTTATACTGTTCCAAGTATTGTAAATTCCGATGATAATTAAATAAATTTGCAACAGGTATAAAACATGGCACAAGGCGATCATATATTTTTCGTTTGTGAAGCTATTGCTATCAGTGCTGCCGCTCCAGCAGTTTTAGGAATAGGAATTGCACTTGGTAGCTATAAGTTATTTAAAGACAGTCTAAAATAGCCAAGCACAATAACTTATTCATTATTCCACCAAAGAGACAATCACCAATGTGTTTCTTGTGGTAAAAGTCCACCAACAGTCACCCTAGAAGTTGATCATATTATCCCTTTTTCCAAAGGTGGTAATAATGATATCAAGAATTTACAAACTCTTTGTTTTGAATGCAATCGTGGTAAGGGTACACGGACTATGAAATAAATTATCAAATCTTTATTAATAAACCTTCGGTTAATTTATCGAGGGTTTTTTGCTGTTAATATGCATCTTTTATTTTCCCACAAAACCGCCTCAGAATGAATTCTGAGTCTAATAGCCAAAGTCTGTTAAAACAGACTGAATAAATATCAATCTGAATGAATATTGATATTATTTTAATAACCGAATATAACCAGCTTGTTCAAAATGATGATCTGTAGTTAATGCTACTTGAATATCAAATTGTTTCATAACAACAAAAGATGTACTAAGCTGTTATGCAGCTAAATTGTATAGTCATAAATTCTTGAACTCTTGTGGCACAGGCATCTTGCCTGTCTCATTTATACAAATTAAATGCACAACAGCTTATCTACCAAAGACCAAGTTTTATCTTCCCTTGTTTTCAATAAATCCCAAGCTGCTATATCAATAGATATATCAATATGAATTAAGTTAATATAAGAAGCAGTTCTCACAGCATCCACATACTGAAATAACTGTGAACGCGGTACACGCAAAGGGCTATTTAACAATGCAACTAATTCAATAACAACATAATTAGTTGTGATCATTTCTAACTTTTGTCTTCGTGCTTCTTGAAACCACAATTTTGCTTTTTCATGGTAAGACTCAGTAGCAACAAATAAATTAGCCCACCCTGAAGTATCTATAAAAACTTTATTTGTCAACTTTTAACTCCTGTTGTAAATTCTCTCTAAGATAATGATCATGATTCTCTCCAATATCAGAATTTTAAAATCTTAATGTACCCAATAAAGGTAAAATAGGATCATCTTCATCACTATCTATCAATTTTGTTGATTTAGCTAGTGATTGTAAAATTAATTCTTCTAAAGATAAATTGAGTTTTTTAGATTGAATTAATAACTTTTCTTCTAACTCATCTGATAACTGAATTATTAATGTTTTACTCATGATATTTTACTTGACCTCCATTTTTAACTCAAAACTTGAGAGTTAGTAATTTTGCACTAAAAAATAATTTTACATTAAACTCCTCAAATACACTATAGCGATCCTCAATAAGATGTGAGGATTTCTCCTCTTTTTCTTCCTCTGTGATCTCTGTGCCTCTGTGGTTAGTAAAAAAATCCCGTTCAAAACTCAAATAGGAGTCCTATATATCATAATAATATTGCATCTGCACGGATTATTGTTAAGGAATTTTAGACAGTAAAGCTAACTCTTCCTTTTAAAATCCAGTTACCTAAATTTAGGATATACTAAAAATATCAATAAATGATTGCCATGAATTATAATAATAATAGTTCACAGGATTATAAATATGAGTGTAGTTATTCCTAATGAAATATTAACCACAACTCGCATGAATGAAGAGGAAATGAAACGAGAAATTGCAATTATGCTTTTTCAAAAATAAAAATTAACTCTTGCTCAAGCTAGTCGCTTTGCTGGTATGAATCGTATAGCATTTCAACATTTACTCGCAAGTCATCAAATCCCAGTTCATTACGGAGTAGAGGATTTTGAACAAGATATCAAAAATTTACAGGAGATGGGTAGACTGTGATTATTGTCAGCGATACTTCACCCATTAATAATCTTGCAGGGATCTAGGTGTTAAAGGTTGCCATAGCTGAATACTTACATCATAATAATTCAACAACAAACTAATCAAGATATCAAACAAATATATGCCTAATATTCCCACTCAATCTTTAACCATAGGAATCAGTATTATTTTACTTTCCCTACTCCCTTCCTCTTTCGTTCAAGCGCAAAATGCAGCAACTAAAATCGAACTCAAGGTTTATAGTCAAAACGAGCAAAAACAAAGTTGTCCAGATAAAGTTATTGTCACGGAAACTGCCCAACCTTATCGAGAAGGTAGTTTTGCTACCGACGGTTATGTAAATTTGAGTGAGTACGCAAATAATGTTTCTGTCACTGCAAATAATAGCTTTAGCACTACATGGGTAGGAACATTAAAACCCAAATATGCAAAATGCTTTGCCTCCGCTGGTATAACCAAGATTAACGGAGAAAAATATACTGGAACTACTAATCATTTGCGGCTGCATTTTGTCAAAGGTAAAGTATACTTTATACTTGACTTAGCAGGTGGGTTTGATGCTAATAATTATCCTTTAATAGTGGTCAAACAAGGTATGAAAAAAGGTAATCCCCTGTGGACTTGGGGAGGAACTGATTAAAGAATATTTTCAGCCCATGCCATTTTTGATACCAATACACAAAAAATTATTGTTCAATACTTGGCAAATAAAAAATCATCTGCTATATTGGTTTCATACCCAAAAACCTAATCCCCTAATCCCCTGTCCCTACGGGGATGTAGAGACGTTCCTCGGAGCGTCTCTACTCTTTTATATCGCATTACAGTTGAGGAGAAGGACAAATTTCTTCCTATCTCCTATATCTTTAGTCGGTTTCTACTTAATCCGCATTTAGAATTTTAGGAACTCGGAAAAAATCACCTTCCTGTTGCGGCGCACTGTTGAGAATCCCATTCCGTTCAGGATAAGGTTGGAGAATATCTTCTCTGGTGACATTGCTGACATCAATAGCTCTGGTTGTCGGTTGTACATTGGTGACATCCAGTTCATTTAGTTGTTCTACATAATCCAGAATACTACCGAGTTGAGTAGTAAATTTTGCTTCTTCATCCGCTGTTAATTCTAAACGAGCTAAATTAGCAACTTTACGAACCAGTTCCCTATCAATCATAATTTGTTAGTTGTCAGTTGTCAGTTGTCAGTTGTTAGTTGTCAGTTGTCAGTTAAAATTACAGAACTAACAACCGACTAATCACTCATAACTAATCTAAAAGAATACGTCAATTTGCGATCGCCCGGTAGTTTTTAACCAGTTTTGGGCTTCAATATAGTTATTGGGAGCCATACGAATTGCTCGAATCCAATAATCCGCAGCTTGATCAAATAATGCCTCCCCTCCCTCATTATCCCCGGCTTCCTTTGCCTTTTCCCCCTGAAAATGATAAATGACAGCGATATTATTCAAAGCTTGGGGTAATTGTGGATTTAACTCAATGGCCTGATGATAATACTCTAAAGCCTTATTATGATCACCATTACTGGCATAAATTAATCCCATATTATACAGAATATAACTCCGATCATTAGAGTCTTCCTCCATTTCTAAGGCTTCTGTATAGTAGTCTAGTGCTTCAGCATACTCACCTTCTGCCTGGGCAGACATCCCATCTCGGTAATAAACAAAGGCTTCTTTGGCTTTTCTGTTGGTTGGCAATATCTTGAGGATGATATCTGCCATCACCGTAAAGGATTTGTCAACAAAGTTATCGTTTTTCTGTGTTCTTGGCATATTCGTCTCTATGGTTGCTCAATTGCAGCATACCGCTAATTTAACCGATCTGCGGTAGTTTGAGTTAGGGCAAGAGGCAATAGGCAATAGGCAACAGAATTTTCTCCCCTGGACCTGTGCCTCCTAATTTTGTTTTCATTTCCGAAACAATGGCTAATTCCACTGTAGAAACAGGTTAAGTTAACTATTGCACACAAGCCCCAACCTAGCCGCGATGGTAAAAGAAATAGCAATTCGCACCACCGGACTAACTAAGCAATTTGAAAGACACGTTGCTGTTAATGATGTTGACTTAGAAATCCAGACGGGTGAAGTTTACGGATTAATTGGTCCCAATGGTGCAGGTAAAACCACCTTAATTCGGATGTTAGCCACTGCTGAAGAACCGACTACAGGTGAGATTTATATTAATGGTGTTCGCCTAGAGGGAGATCATAGCAATCTCAAAATTAAACGTCGTCTTGGTTATTTACCCGATGACTACCCATTATATGAAGATTTGACAGTTTGGGATTATTTAGATTATTTTGCCCGTTTGTATCGTTTGCAAGGAAAACACCGTACCCAACGCCTCCACGAAGTTTTAGAACTCATTCAACTGGGTAATAAACGCAATACCATGATTTCTACTCTCTCACGGGGAATGAAACAGCGTTTAAGTTTAGCCCGAACTATTATTCATGAACCAATTTTACTACTTTTAGATGAACCTGTTTCGGGACTTGATCCCATTGCCCGGATGCAGTTTAGGGAAATTATTAAAGCTTTGCAAGAAGCAGGAATGACAATTTTAATTTCTTCCCATGTTCTCAGTGACTTAGCGGAGTTGTGTACATCCGTGGGCATTATGGAACTAGGTTTTTTAGTAGAAAGTTCTTCACTCCAACATCTTTATCAACGTCTGTCCCAACAGCAGATTTTTGTGTCTACTTTGGGCAATATAGATATATTAGTGAGGGAAATTAAAAATCATCCTTTAGTTGAAGAATGGGAGGTAATACCTAGTAAAAATAGCGTGCGAGTCAATTTTTCTGGTAAACCAGAAGATGCTGCCGATTTATTGCGATCGCTTGTTAGTATAGGAATTCCCATCACAGAGTTTCACTGTACCCAAGAAGACCTAGAAACCATTTTCCTCAAATTAGGTCACAAACAAGCATCATAGACAATTTTAGATTTTGGATTTATTGTCAGAATTCAGGAGCATGGCTAACGCCACACTGCCCTATCAGAATAAAGGATGAAGAACATTTTTATCTTCCCTGTTCCCTAAATCCTTAGGATTTATTTTCTGCACAAAGTTAAAAATTTTTCACAAATAAAACTTCTCAATTTTTGGAGGTCTAGACGATGTTACTAAATTTTATAGATAGGGTAGGAGAATTAAATCCCCAACTATTTCGAGAACTTAAAGGCAGATTAAAAGGCTTTAATCTCATCATTTCTATGGGTTCTTCCTTGCTATTGCAACTCATAGTTTTTCTGTTTCAATTACGAGAATTTCCCGATGAAAACTACTATCTTAACGCGTCTTACTGTACTTTAGGAAAAGTATACGAACAGCAAGAACAAGAACTTTATAGACAACAAAACTTACTCAGTCAAAAAATATCAAATTATCAACAAATTAACCTAACAGATCCTAGCATAATTCCCAATTTACAAGGCCAACTTAATCAAGTTGAAAGTGAATTAAATAACTTACGGAGTCATTTATCTAAAAACCTTTGTCCTTTAGATCGAATAGACTGGCAATTATGGTGGCGAGATCATTGGGAATACACATTTTTAACATTGAGTGTAATTTTCATTTTTAGCCTATTAGTTGGCGGAACTTACTTACTCATTAGCGATTTAGCCAAAGAAGAACAACGGGGAACATTGAATTTTATTCGCCTGAGTCCCCAAACAGAAACCAGCATTTTAACAGGAAAAATTCTCGGAGTTCCTAGTTTAATTTATCTCTTTGTTTTTACAGCAATTCCCCTACATTTTTGGGCTGGACATTCCGCAAACATCGCCACCAGTTACATTTTCAGTTATTACGCTATTCTGGCAGCTAATTGTGTTTTCTTCTACAGTGCAGCCTTGATTTTTGGTTTAGTTAGTCGTGGGTTTAGCAGCTTTCAACCCTGGGTAGGTAGCGGTGCTGTACTTGTATTCTTGTTGATGACAATGACAATGGTATCATCCTATGGAGAATTCAATAATCCCCTCACTTGGATTAGATTTTTCGCTCCCTGGGATATTACCAATTATCTATTTCCTAATTTGTTTCGTTCATATCAAGATTCATCAATCAACAAGCTAGAATTTTTCTTTCTACCAATGGGCAAAAGTTTCATTACCTTAGTTGGCTTTCATTTAGTTAATTACGGAATTTGTACCTACGGTATTTGGCAAGCAATAAAACGCTGCTTTCGGAATGCAGATAGTACAATATTGAGTAAAGGACAAAGTTATTTATTTGTAGGTTTTGCTCAGATAATGTTTTTGGGATTGACTATACCCGGAGTTGATGATAAACACGATGTAGGGATGATATTCCTCACATCTTTCTTCAACTTTGTCTTAGTGTTGGCTTTAACTATTATCCTTTCACCCCATCGGCAAACTATCCAAGATTGGGCAAGATATAGACATCAAAATCATCGAAATAAATCTTTATTACAAGATTTAGTATTTGGTGAAAAAAGCCCGGCAATTGTGGCAATAGCGATTAATCTATTAATTGCTAGTATTCCCACTATGATTTGGATTGTATTCTCCCCTAACAATTTCTATAATGGCAACATGGACAAGAGTAAAGTCATATTAGCTATGGTTTTAGCCTTGAGTTTGATGTTGATTTATGCCACAATTGCTCAACTGATGCTACTGATGAAAAACCCCAAGCGTTATGTATGGGCAGTGGGAACTATAGGTGTAGCCATGTTTCTCCCATCAATTATGCTCTCAGTTTTGGGGATTACTCCATATAAAAATCCAACTTTGTGGTTATTCTCTACCTTCCCTTGGGCAGCGATAGAATACGCACAAATAACAACAATTTTCATGGCACTTTTAGCTGATTTTACCGTTGTAGCTTTGTTAAATTTCCAATTAAATCGCAAAATCGGAATTTTAGGAGAATCTGCAATCAAAGCATTATTAGCAGGACGATAATTTAGTAATTCTCGAATTTATAGCCGCCGATAACCGCGAATAATTTGCGTTTATCTGCGGTTATTTTTTTATATTAATATGAAAATAAATATTTAATATTTGAACGTAGGTTGGGTTAAGCGACAGCGCAACCCAACAAAAATATTCATCATGTTAGGTTTCCTTGCGTTAACCTAACCTACACAAATAAATATTTATTTAAAACTTGACGATGTGATCGTTATGTGTAAATAATCAATCAGAACAAATCAGATCCCCGACTGCTTAGAGAAGTTGGGGATCTAAAGTTTTTGTATTCTTTTAATAATCACCAGAAATTCATGATTAAGGCGCTAAAACTACCCCAAAAATTAATGCTGCTTGGTTCAGGAGAACTAGGCAAAGAATTTGTAATTGCGGCTCAACGTTTAGGTAATTATGTTATTGCTGTAGACCGATATACTAATGCTCCCGCCATGCAGGTTGCTGACTGTGCAGAAGTTATTTCTATGCTTAGTGCTGATGATTTAGAAGCAGTGGTAAATAAACATCAACCTGATTTTATTATCCCAGAAATTGAAGCCATTAGAACGGAAAAATTACAAGAATTTGCACAAAGAGGAATTACAGTTATTCCCACAGCCGCGGCCACTAACTACACCATGAACCGGGACAGAATTAGAGAGTTAGCACATCAAGAATTAGGAATTAGAACTGCTAAATATGGTTATGCTGTCACCTTAGAAGAACTAATTACTATTTCTGAAGAAATTGGTTTCCCCAATGTTGTTAAGCCTGTGATGTCTTCTTCTGGCAAAGGTCAATCTGTAGTTAATGATAGAACTGAAGTAGAAAAAGCCTGGAATTATGCTATTTCTAATTCTCGTGGTGACAGTCAAAAGGTAATTGTGGAAGAATTTATAAATTTTGAAATTGAAATTACCTTATTAACAATTAAACAATGGGACGCGCCAACAATTTTCTGTGATCCCATTGGCCACCGTCAAGAAAGGGGAGATTATCAAGAATCCTGGCAACCCGCAGCTATTTCTGAAGATAAAATTTTAGCATCCCAAGCAATTGCCAAAAAAGTGACTGATGCTTTAGGTGGGGCAGGTATTTTTGGTGTGGAATTTTTTATCACTAAAGATGAAGTGATTTTTTCGGAACTTTCTCCCAGACCTCACGATACAGGAATGGTGACATTAATTTCCCAGAATTTGAATGAATTTGAATTACATCTGCGAGCAATTTTAGGTTTACCTATTCCCCACATTGAACAGTTAGGATTTTCCGCCAGTGCGGTAATTTTAGCTTCCGAAAAATCTGATTCTATTACTTTTACTGGTGTAGCTGAAGCCTTAGCAATAAAAGATGTAGATATTAAATTATTTGGTAAACCTACTGCCCATCCCTATCGTCGCATGGGTGTAGCTTTAGCTAAAGGTGGTGATATTCAAGAAGCTAGAGAAAAAGCGACAACAGCCGCTAGTAAAGTTAAATTATTAACAGGGGAAAGTTAAAAATAATTTAGAGGATGGCTAATTTAGCCCCCTAAATCCCCCAAATTTGGGGGACTTTGAAATTCTTATTCCCCCAGAATTGGGGGTTAGGGGGTATGAAAAATAACCACCAAACCCTTGTAGGGACAATTCATGAATTGTCCCTACGATAATTTTCGTAACTCAACGAGAGTCCGATGCTACAGACGCAGAAATAGCAGGTTCACAAGATTGTGTAGATAACCTGGTTATTTTTGATTTTCCTGTAGATGGCGGTAACTCAACAGGAATACTGAAAAAAATTCAGAACTGAGATGTCAACTTTCTTATTATTCTAGACAACTAATTGAAAACGAATTTACATGACAAATTGCCGGTTAACGTTATGAACAAGTTTGTTTAGGTAAATAGCAGTTTCTACTTTTAATTTAGCCAAAGATAAAACCATGAATAGTTATCACCATTGTCCTCGCACTTGTATCCTGCATAAATCAGATGATAATGATCAAACAAAAGAAAAAGGATTATGTGATTTCTGCTGGAATGAATACTGTTTTTGTTGGTCAGAATACTGTTTAAATGAATGGTATGAACTGCAATTAAAACATCACAATATCAAAAGTAAACATCAGACAAAAGATAAAAATTAAGAAAGTAGGGGTAATTCATAAATTACCCCTACGCAAGAATAAGGTTTTCAGTCATATCTTGGGTAAGTCCTAATAATTTCCTCCCATTCATCTGGAGATAAAGGTTTAATCTCTATTTCCATGCCAAAACAATGACAAGCGGACTCTATTAAAGCGTTAATTATTATTTCTTCATTAATATTTGGTGGCAATTTTCCAGTATTAAAAAACTCTTGATTAAATACTTTGGTAAACAAATCTGCATCGGGATTTAATCGCATAGAACCATGTTGGAGAACTGCTTCACCTCTGCGTAATTGGGCGCTACCAATCAGTTTAGAACCATCTGCTAAAACTAAATCTGCACCTGTGGCAGTGCCAAAACAATTAGGATTGTGGATATAACCCCGCCCAGCTTGGCCGTAATATAAATCTACACCGAGCGATCGCCATCCTTGAATCAAAAACTCACAAATCTTTGCATATACATCCAGACGATTTCCCTCCAGTCCCGATGTCACCACAGCGTAAGTTAAATCACCTTGATGTAAAACCGCCCTGCCACCGGTGGGACGACGCACTAAATCTAATTTTTCGCCGTTCCAAGTTAAATCTTGCCAAAATTCGGGATATTGCCGTTGATGATAACCGAGAGAAATTGCAGGTGGCGACCAAGTATAAAAACGTAAAGTTGACGGATGTTTTCCTGATTCATGCTGTGCTAATAACCATCGGTCAATAGCCATCTGCACATCTCCAGATGCCGTTAAAGTAGGAATTAGTCGCCACACCTGCGGATACTCCAAAGTGAACTACAGACAATTTTCCCATTGAACAGTTACAAGTTACTCGGAAAATCAAAAAGGGTGAAATGTCAGGTTTTATCGCCAGAAAACTTAATAACTAAGAAGAACTCACAAACAATAGAGTAAAGTCTAAGTCTTGTGGAAATAAGCAAACTAAATACCTAAGATACACAATCAACTTTAATCGCATCCCCACCAAAAACCCAACTTTCCTAACTCATGTCATCAGGTAATATCATCAGTGCCACTGATATAATTAATCTAATTGTTGGGGGAATTGACAAAACTACCTTAGAAACTAAACTTACTGCTTCAAATTGGATATCAACCTCAGCTAGAGGCGGTTCAAAAAGTGGTAGCGGTACAATCTGGACTAGCCCAAACAATCAATCTAGTGTCAGAATAATGACTAAACCCGATGGTTCATGCTATGCCCGCGGTTATAATAGACCTGGAGGCGGCGCACCAGGAGAAAAAACTATGAATTTTGAAGAAATCTGGCAAGAGTACGACTTTAGTGTTGACTTCCTAGTTATTGCTAATTATCAGAAGTCTTGATTTTGCCTTTTCCCACTTTTGAGTAATGATACAAGTGGCGATCGCAGTTATAATTAATTCTATATGTAATTTACAATCTCTATCACGGATTAGACGGATTGCACTGATTTCACAGATTTTTTTTATTTGCTAAGATAACTAGAGTTCAGGGATTTTTTTATTTGCTATATAATGATGTTTTATTTCAAAGAAGTTCTGACTTTAAGCTGTAATTCTTTAGCCGAACAAGAAAAAAAGAAAGTTCTTTAGGAGGTAACGAACCATGATCGCAGCCAAAGAAAATTTCCCCACCCTAACCCCTGAAGAATATTTCACTTGGGAAGAACAGCAACTAGAAAAACACGAACTGATCAACGGTCAAGTTTACGCTATGAGCGGCGGTAGTAAAAATCATAGCTTACTTGGTGCTAGATTTATCACATCGTTTACCAGTCATTTAGAAGGGAGTGGCTGCGACACCGCAACTTCAGACCTGAGAGTTAATATTGTTAGCACAAATAATTACACCTATCCAGATGTCAGTGTCACCTGCGATGTTCGTGATAAAACCACCAGCCAATATATTACCTACCCCTGCTTAATTGTTGAAGTTCTTTCAAAAACTACCGAAGCCTATGACAGAGGCAGCAAGTTTAGAATGTATCAAAATAATCCCGTTTTGAAAGATTACCTATTGGTTAGTTCCACTGCGATCGAAATAGATTTATATCACAAAAATGATGAGGGACAATGGATGATTATTAATTATGGAGAAGGTGACACTATTGAACTAAAAAGTATTAATCTCAGTTTCCCCATTGAACAAATTTATCGGGATCTAAACCTTACTCCAGAATCTTAATCTGATTATAGCGGTATGCACTTGAATGAGATACATCATAAGCCTCCTCCTCCCTTGCGGGGAGAGGGTTGGGGGTGTGAATACATAAAATAAAATGTCAGATTTTAGAATGAAACAGCCCTGACAGAATACCCCCCAGAATCTAAAGAAACCATTCCTCAAACATTATCCCCCTCACCTGAATTCTTACTTCAAAGGTAATAGACACCTCTGAAATTTAACCCAAAATGCTCCCGTTGTTGGCAGGACATTCAATTTCTGGAGATGTCTATAAAACATTAATAAAACATTACTATTTTGGAGATGTCTAATTATTAAACTCCTCCAAACTCCGATTGCAGATATTCATCATTATCATCAGCAATAGTAGCAACGATAGTCACAATGCGGGAAACTTCCCCCGGAGACAACTCTGCTAGGGTGCGTGTAGAAATAACAACCACTTGATTGTTAATAATTCCAAATCGAGCTTCAAAGGTACTGACACAGTTTAACTCTAACAGATATCGCATCAATCGAGGTTCATCTTTTGCCGGTAACTTCAGCACCGCAGACCAAACCGTGATCGTATCTTCATCCGTAATTCCCGTTAACTGTACGAATACTTCCACACTGCCATATTGGAATTTCCACAGATATCCACCCTCAGCAGCATGACTCACCATAGCACTATCATCTTGTGCTAAGGTATCAATTACATTTTCAATGACTTGGACATGATTTGGTGTTGTCGTTTCTTGAATAAGTTCATCCACCAATTCATCGGAAGATTGGGTTTCTAAGTAACTTGCCATACAGATTCTTTTTTAATAATATAGTCACTGCTTTAATCTACCCTGATGCTACCAAAAATGCCAGACGCTACCTTACCTTTTGATTCTGTCGTCCACAGTCGAGACGTGAGACAATTGGGTATAAACCCTTATCATTGGTATGTAGTCGCCCGCAGTAGTGAAGTTACAAATAAACCTTTACTTACACTCATAAGATGATCAACCCACAGTTCAACCCTTGGGTTTACCAGAATGGGATCACCTAATACCAATTTTCGGGGATTGACACTCCCCGGTCTAAAGAAACGGGGATTCTACATTCATCGTCAAAACTTGCTCAACCAGGTTTGCACCAAGTAGAGTAGAGGCTTCAACTCCTGTAGCGTTACTTTGGGGATGCCCTCCCCT
>JACCDP010966276.1_pt1 | contig 30311 bp, 25 predicted proteins | sample 7445841 | NCBI WGS metagenome assembly JACCDP01 (sample SAMN15323441, study PRJNA562643) | freshwater metagenome | isolation source: river surface water | place: USA:Blue River Watershed | collected 2017-08-17 | reverse complement strand
GTCTCCGCGCTGCTGCCAGAAGTGATGGAACAGGAGCGCCACGTCGCCGGGCCGCTCACGCAAGGGCGGGAGTTCCAAGGGGCAGACGAGGAGCCGGTAGTAGAGGTCTCGGCGGAAGCGGCCGGCCTCCACCTCGTTGGCGAGGTCGCGGTTGGTGGCGGCGATGAGGCGGAAGTTGGCCGGAATGGGCTCCGCGCTGCCGACGGGCTCGTAGGCCCGCTCCTGTAGGACGCGCAGCAGTTTGACCTGAAGCGCCAGCGGCATCTCGCCGATCTCATCGAGGAAGAGCGTGCCGCCCTCGGCGAGGGCGATGCGGCCCTTGCGCGCGGTGCTGGCGCCGGTGAAGGCGCCCCGGACGTAGCCGAACAGCTCGCTCTCGAGCAGCGCCTCCGGGATGGCGCCGCAATTGACGGGGACGAGGGGCCCCGTGCCGCGGAAGGAGCGCTGGTGGATGTATCGGGCGAACACCTCCTTGCCGGTGCCGGTTTCGCCGGTCAGCAGGACGGTCGCGTCGCTCTGGGCGAGGCGGTCGCACGAACGCACGAGCTCGACGATGGGGCTGTCGGGCGCGTGGACCGGAAGAATGTGGGCGGCGGCTCCTGCCGCGGAGCCCCATGCTTTCGCCATCGATGCCTCCGGGAGATGCCTTCCCGGCGGGCGCCCCCACGGCCCCGAGGCGCCACGGAAATGGCGCGTCAGGGCTGCGACGGACCCGAAGAATCGCATGATAGCAGATGGAGAGGCTTGTGACGCCGTTCGGCTGGGCTGAGGTATTTTTGGGAGTGTCCATCCATGGTTTTCCGGGGCGATCGTCATGCGGTTGGCGCGGAAGACAGCGGCCGGTCCGGCCCGTGCGGACGTGCTAGAAGATTCGGCCGTTTTTCGACGGCGCCGAGGTGCGGGATGTCGGTGAAATCGGGCGATGGTGGCCTGCAGCCGGGGGGCGGATGGCTGGACGGGGCGGGGCTCCGCTTCGGCCCGTTGGCGCGGCTCGGTGACGAGGCGCGGACGCTGGTGATGCTTGGCCTGCTTTCGGCGGCGGTCTTCTTCCCCTACCTGGGGGCGGTGGGCTTCTGGGACCCGTGGGAGGGGCACTACGGCGAGGTGGCGCGCTCGATGATCGCGCGGGAGGACTACGTCCACCCGTATTACGAACTCGCCTACTTCTTCTCGAAGCCGGTGTTGCCGATGTGGCTGATGAGCTTCGGGATGTTGGTCTCGGGGGCGAACGATCCGGCGCGGGGCATCAGCGTTTCGACCGAGTGGTGGGTGCGTTCGCTCTTCGCGCTGATGGCCATTTTCGGCGTGCTGATGGCCTATCTCGCGGTGGCGCGGACGGTGTCGCGGAGGGCGGGCTTCTGGTCGGCGGTGGTGCTGATGACCTCGCCGCTCTACTTCTTCCTGGCGCGTCAGGCGATGGTCGACATGCCGTTCGAGGCGCTGGTGATAGGCGCGCTCGCCTGCCTGATGGTGGCGCTCTTCGAGCGTGAGGAGGTGCAGGACGGCTGGCTCTACGGCTTCTACGCGCTGGCAGGACTGGCGACGCTGGCGAAGGGGCTTCTGGGCATCGCGCTGCCGGGGGCGGCGGTCTTCGGGTACCTCGTTCTGAGCGGAGACTGGTGGCTGCTGGGGCGGCTGCGGATCGTGACGGGAACCCTGGTGACGCTCGCGGTGATGGCGCCCTGGTACGGGACCATGATCGCCTTTGATGGGAAGGACGACGAGTCGAAGACCTTCTTCCAGCGCTTCATCATCCACGACCACTTCAAGCGGATGGGGATCGATCCCGGCAAGCGGGAGTTCATCAACGGCGTCCACACGACCACGCCGAACACGACCTTCGTCTACTACGTGGAGCAGCTGGGCTTCGGGCTCTTCCCGTGGGCGGCGATGGTGCCGGGCGCCCTGGCCGAGGTCTTTTCGCGCCGGCCACCGATGTCGCCGAAGACGCGCAGTGACCGTGCGCGGCTCTTCATCGTGGCGTGGGCGGTGACGTCGTTTGCCTTCTTCGCCTTCGCAGCGACGAAGTTCCACCACTACGCCTTCTCGATTTTGCCGCCGCTGGCGCTGCTGGTGGGGCTCTGGATCGACCGGCTGCTGGAGGAGGGGCTGGGGCCGCACCTTTTCTCGCTGCTCGCAGGCGGGATCGTCTTCGCGGCGATCGCGCAGAACCTGACGATGGAGCCGTCGCACCTGGTGAACCTCTATGTGTATAATTATGAGCGGCCGTATCCGCTGGCCGAGGTGACGCCTGCGGCGGGGGCGGTGCCGTGGGGAACTGGGCTTGCGGCGGTGCTGGCCTGGGCGCGAGACGCGGCGCTGGCCAACGTGCGGCGGAGCTTCACGGTGATCTTCGTCGTGGGCGCCGTCGTCGCCGTGGCGGGGACCTGGCTGCGGGGGAAGGGAGAGGCGAAGGGCGGGCGGCTAGGCGACGGGCGCTGGTTCGTGGGCGCCTTCGCGGTGCTGGCGCTGGTCTTTGCGGCCTACGTCTCGTGGTGGCACTGGCGGAAGCTGACCCCGCACTGGACGCAGCGCGACCTGTTCTGGACCTATCACCAGGAGTCGGCGCCCGACGAGCCGATGGGCGCCTACCAGATGAACTGGCGCGGCGAGACCTTCTACTCGCGCAACACGGTGCGGCAGCTGAAGGAGGCGCAGGAGCTGCGCGACTTCGTTGCCCGGCCGGGGCGCGAGTGGCTGCTCGTCGAGCACACGCGGCTGTCGGGGCTGAAGTCGACGGTCGGCGCCACGTATCAGGTGAAGGAGATGGAGCGCATCAACAACAAGTTCACGCTGGTGGTGGTGCAGTGATGCGTGCGGCGATGCTTCTCGCGGCGGTTCTCTCGGCCTCGGCGGCGTCGGCGCAGGAGGCCTACTCGGAGGCGCAGCGGGCGCGTGTGACTCCGGTGGTCGAGGTGGTGCGGCGTCATCGCGATGCGGTCGTGAACGTCGCGGCGACGCAGGTGATGGAGGTGCGCGGCGGCGGCTTCCTCGACCTGTTCGAAACCCCGCACAGCCGGCGCATGAAGACCAACTCCGTCGGCTCGGGCGCGGTGATCCATCCGTCGGGCTACATCCTGACGAACGCCCACGTGGTGGCGCAGGCGACCGAGCTGAAGGTGATTTTCGCCGACAAGAGCGAGCTGCCGGCGGTGGTGGTGGCGTCGCTCCCCGACGACGACCTCGCGATCTTGAAGGTGCGGGCGCGCGGGCCGCTCAAGGCGCTGAAGCTCGGACGTTCGAACGACCTGCTGGTCGGCGAGACGGTGGTCGCGATTGGAGATCCCCTTGGTTTGCAGCATTCCGTGACGACCGGCGTGGTGAGCGCGGTGGGGCGCGACTTCGCGGAGTCGGCGCGTGCGAAGTTCCACGACATCATTCAGACCGACGCGGCGATCAACCCGGGCAACTCCGGCGGTCCGTTGCTCAACGTGATGGGCGAGCTGATCGGCGTGAACACGGCGATCCGGACCGACGCTCAGAACGTCGGCTTCGCGATTCCGGCTGACCGGGTGCGGGCGCTGCTCCCGGAGCTCCTGGGCGTCGAGCATCGGGGCCGGGTGCGGCTGGGCATCCGTTGGGGCGAGGCCGATGGGCGGGGCGTGCAGGTCGCGGGCGTGGAGCCGAACTCGCCGGCGCAGCGTGCGCGGCTCGTTCCGGGGCAGGTCGTGACGCAGGTGGCGGGCGTGCCGGCGACCTCGCTCGTCGACGTGCTGGTGACGACGCTGGAGCAGCCTGTCGGACGGCCCTTCGCTGTGACGGTTCAGGAGGGCGGCGCGTCCCGAGAGGTGCGGCTGATGGTTGAGGAGCTGGCGCGTCCCGACGGCGCGCGGCTCGCGCTGGAGCGGCTCGGGCTTCGTTTGGGACAGCTCGAGGCGGCCACGGGCGAGCGGCTGGGCTTGCGCGGTCCTGCGATCGTCGTGCGCGAGGCGCCGCGCGGCGGGCCAGCATCACGGTCGGGCATCGAGCGCGGCGATCTGGTGACGCAGCTGGGGCGCTACGGCGTTCGTGAGCTCGAGGCGCTGGGCGAGCTGCTCGAGGGCGTTCGTGCAGGCGACGAGGTGGCGTTGACGGTGATTCGCGTGCGGGGCGGCACGCTTTACCGAAGCGTGGTCGCGATTCGCGCGCAGTGATTTTGTTCTAAGGATGGATTCTTGCGGCGCGGGTCGCCGTGAGTGACACGAGCGGCTCGGGCGCGAGCCCCTCGAAGCCGAAGGCGTTCGCTGTGGCCTCGATGCTGGTGCGGGCCGCCGAGGCCCAATGGGCCGCGAGCTCCGTGCCCGAAGCGGCGGTGCGCCACCAGGCCTCGCCGTGCCTTTCGGCGAGGGTCGCCTGAAGCTGTGCGGAGAGCAGCTTCGCTTGAAGAGACTGGGTGTTCGCGAGCAGGCCGGTGTCGACGAGCGGCCAAGCCCGCGCCTCGTCGAGGGTCAGCTCGAGCCCGAGGGCCCGCGAGGCGAGGGGGCGCCAGAGCTGCTCGGGCGAGGTGTCCCGCGCGGTGGCGAGCTGCAGCTCGAACAGGGTGGCGGCGGCGGCGAGACGCGTCTGATGCAGGCGCGTGGCGAGGGCGCGGCGCACGTGCAGGCTGCGTTCGCGGGGGGTGGCGTTGCTGGTCGTGGTGAGGAAGGCCGGCTGATCGACGATATCGGCGAAGGCTTGTGCGAACGCCTCGGCGACCGCGCCGCCGCCCAGCAGCTGGAGCTCCCACGGGCCTTGCGTCGCCGCGAGGAACTGCTCCGCGTGGGCGAGCTCGTGCATCGCCTCGCGCAGGAAGGTTGCGCTGGTGCCCGGTCGGAGGGAGACGCGCACGTCGGACGGCACGTCGACGGGGAAGCAGAGCGGGCGCGGGTTCTTTCCCGGCACGGCGGCGACGTGCAGCGTCAGCGCCTTCTGCGTGAACGGATCGAAGCCCAGGCTGCGGAGCAGTCCGTAGGCCTGTCCAAGCAGCTGGCCGGTGCCGATGGGCACGTCGGTGCGCGCGTCCTGGAGGATGCGCGGCAGGTCGCCCGGGCGGAGCTTCGAGAGCGGACGTCCCAGCTCCTCGGTGGCAAGGCCGTCCATGAGGCGCATGTGCAGGACGTCGGTGACGGCGAGGGTGCGTTCGGCGAGCCGGCGGAGTGCGGCGGGATCGGTGCCGTGCAGCTCGGCGGCGAATCGCGTGGGCTCCTCGAAGCCGAGGCGGCGCGCCGTGGCTGCGATCTGCTGTCGCCGTTCCCGGGCGAGGGGCGCGAGTTGAGCGAGGACCGGCGCGCGGGCGTTCATGAGACGGGTGCGCTGGTCGGCGACCGGCTCGTTCGTCACCTGCTGCGCGAGGTCGTGCCAGGCAGTGGTGTTGCCGTCGATGGTCACTCTTGCCTCTGCGAGCAGGGCAGCGATTTTCTCCTCGATGGGCGCGACGTCGCGTGCGACGAGCTCCGAGGCGACGAGGCGAACGAGCTGTCCGAGGGCCGCTGCGTCGGCCCCGGAGGCCTGTGACTGAGCCGCCCGAAGTCGGGCGTAGGTGTCGTCGGTGAAGAGCGCTGCGGCTTCCGCATGGGCTGAGGCGAGGCCCTCCTTCGTGCCGAAGACCCAGGCCTTCCAGTAGGCCTCGGCCTGCCTCTTGAGGACGGCGCGCGAGGCGTCGCGCAGGTCGCGCACCTGCGCCGATGCCGTCGGAGGCGAATCGGGCGTGGAGGTGGTGGAGGTCGTGATGGGCGCACTCTTCTCGAGCGCCGGCTTCGACATCGGTGCGGTGTTCGTCGCGCTTCGGGCCTGCGAGGTCAGCGCGGGGATCGGCGCAGCGCTGCGATCGTTCGTGCTCCGCGACGGCGCCGACGGGTGCGGCGCGACCGTTCGACAGGCGCCGACTGCGGCCGCGAGGCCGAGGATGCGGACGAGGCGTGACATGGCGGCGCAGTCTAGGCCAAGACGCGCGGCGGTTTGCTCGAAACGGCCTCAGGAAAGCGGCGATTTCGAGAAGGTGCGTTTCGTGACAGATTCCGCCGCGGGCGCGGGAGGCATCGGATGAGCGGGCAGGAAGAGAAGCGAGTGATGGCCCGGCAGAGGGCACGGCTCGCGGGTGCCCTCCGCAGCGTCTTCGAGGCGATGGGCTACGACGAGGTCGAGACGCCGATCCTCGTGACGGCCCCCGGGATGGAGCCCCCGATTCAGGCCTTCGCGACGCGGTTCGTGCCCGAGATGGGCGCGGTTGCGGGCCGGCCGCTCTGGCTTCACACGAGCCCGGAGTTCGCGATGAAGCGGCTGCTCGCGGACGGTTGGGAGCGGATCTTCCAGCTGACGAAGGTGTTCCGGAACGGCGAGGTTTCGCCGACGCACAATCCCGAGTTCACGATGCTCGAGTTCTACCGGGCTCACGTTGACTACGGGCCGCTGATGGACGACGTCGAGGCGCTCGTGAAGGCGCTCGCCCGCGCGGCGGGCCACCATGAGCGTCTTCGCTACCGCGGTGCCGAGCTGCGCCTCGACCTGCCGTTCGAGCGACTGACCGTGCGCGACGCGATGTTGCGCGAGACCGGCCTCGACATTCGCGAGCTCACGGCGGCCGATGATCTGCGGCGCGAGGCGATTGCGCGCGGCCACTTCGTTCCGATCTCGGCGACTTCGTGGGACGACGTCTTTTTCAGCGTTTTCGTGACGGCGGTCGAGCCGAACCTGGGCCGAGCGCGCCCCACGTTCCTCATCGAGTACCCGGCCCGCATGGCGGCGCTCGCGCGCCTCAAGCCCTCGGACGCGACGGTGGCGGAGCGGTTCGAGCTCTACGCGAACGGACTGGAGCTCGCGAACGGCTTCTCGGAGCTCATCGACGCGGACGAGCAGCGGCGACGGTTCTCGCAGGAGCAGCAGGAGCGGCGCGACACCGGGCGCGAGGTCTATCCCATCGACGAGTGGTTTCTCGAAGCGGTCTCGCGCATGCCGCCCGCTGCGGGCGTCGCCATCGGCTGGGACCGGCTCGTGATGCTGCTGACCGGGGCCGAGCGGATCGAGGACGTGCTGCTTTTCCCGGCGGATTCGGAGTGGCGGCGTTAGCGCGTGCACCGGTGGAGTCCCGCTTCTGCGATCTCCGGGGTGCAGGAAGCGGGGGTGAATCCGAGTTCTCTCAGGGTGCAGTATTGCGCGAGGACGAGTACCGGCGACGGCGCGATTTCGGCGAGGTTCGGGCAGCGATCCTGAGCGCGACCGACGACGATCTTCGTGCCCGTTCGACGTCCGATGGCGAGCTCGGCGGAGTGGTTCAGCACGGCGAGCGGAGGCGCCCCCGGTGCGGCGGCGGCGCGCGCGGCTGCCTGGAAACCGTTGGGGTCGTTCTCTCGCAGGAGTTGATGCAAGGCCGGTGCGAAGCCGATCAGCGCGATCACAGCGACACCCGCTGCGGCGCGCGGATGGTGCCCACTCCACGATGCCAGCACAACGAGAGCGATGGGCAGCGCCGCAAAGAACTGCACGTCCCTCACCGATCCGACGCGCTGCGCGAGCAGCAGCGGGAGCAGGATGGCGGCAACCATCGGAATCGTCAGCGGCCGCGTTCGACGCATCGCGAGCGGGAGCGCGATCAGGAGGAGCGAGAGCGGCAGCGCAACGCGGCCCGGGGCCGTCGTCTGAAGCAGGTGGTCGAGCACCGACGAAGGCTGGAGGCCGACCAGCATCGTCGCGGCGGCATGCGTCAACTCGCTGAGGTGGGAGGCGCCCGCGAGCGGGTATCCGGTCTCGGCTTGCTTCACGAAATAGCCTGAAAACAAGGCAGGAACGAGCGGGAGCAGCAGCGTCAGGGGGCGCCGCGCCCATGGCGCGTCCGTGCGATGCAGCACCAGCGCAAAGCCGAGCGCAGGGCCGACGAGGATGTAGTGCGTCCAAGGCAGCGCGACGATGAACAGCGCGGCCGCCAGTTGATCTCTGGGCGCGCCGGTGTCGCGCGCCTTCGCGGTCGCCACGAGCGTCAGGACGAGCAGCGCGAGTCCGAGTCCGTAGGGCCGGTGGGAGGCGCCCATCGCCACGGCAGCCGGATGGAACGCGAAGAGCGCCCCGGCGATAAGCGCTGCCAGAGGTCGTGACGAGAGGTGGAGGAGCAGCGCGACGGAGGCGATGCAGAAGGCGCCAATGGAGACTGCCCGGGCCACGAGCGGATCGGTTCCGAACAGGCGCTCGACCGGCCACGCGAGGAGTGTGAAGAGCGGCGGATTCACCCGCATTTCAGGGCTGAGCAGATGCGCGAGCGGCGTGGGCAGCGTCACGCGCCACAGCTCGTCGGTGGCGAGTTCGGTGGTCCGCGCGACCTGCGCGCGCAGCAGCGTCCCTGCCGTGGTGAGCAGCATGACCAGCAGCGCCGTCTGCTTCGTCCGCGACGCGTCACGCCAGAGGTCCCGAAACAGCCGCGCGAGAGCGAAGAGGAGCCCGGCGGCGACAAGGCAGAGGGCGATGAGCTGCACCTTTGCGACGAGGGGTGTTCGTTGCCGCGGAGCTTCTGAGGCGCTCCAGAGCTGAATGGGCGAGGCGTTGGCCCTGTCGCGCAGCTGCGCTCCGTAGTTGCGCAGCCGTCCGCTGTCGGTCTCGCTGCAGCCGGTACACGTCACCTCGATGACGAGCGGGTCGACCTCGTGTGCTGCGATGGGCGAGGGCGCCGCCGCGTCGTCGGGGTGGCGAAGCCTGATAAGCGCGCGTGCGCCGTCGTGGGTCAGCTGCCAGCGAATGTCGCCGGGGCCGATGCGAAGGGCTCCGGCGGAGAACGGCTCCGGCGCCGCGCCCAGCAGAGTCTGGAGTTGCGCCTCGTGTCCTGGACCGATGACCGGCGATGCCTCGACCGCCGTCGCCGCAAGAATGGCGAGCGTCAGACCGAGGAGGCGTCGCATCAGAGGGCCCGCAGGAAGAAGCACTTCAAGTACTTCGTCTCGGGCGCGCCGATCAGCTCGGGATGATCGCGACCGGCGCCGCGCTTCTCGAGTAGCTGCATCGGGCGAAGGGCGTCGCGCGACGCGTCGAGGAGCATCTGCCCGAAGCTCGCTTCGTCGACGTGGAACGAGCAGCTCGCCGAGACCAGGAGGCCGCCGGGCCGCAACAGACGCATCGCGCGGAGGTTGATCTCCTTGTAGCCGCGCATCGCCGCATCGATCGCGTCCTTCGACTTCGTGAAGGCCGGCGGGTCGAGCACGACGACGTCGTACTTCTCGCCGCGGTCGCACTCGGAACGAAGGAAATCAAATGCGTTTGCGACGACGGGGCGGACGTTCGCGAGGTTGTTGCGCTGCGCGTTGGTGGTCAGGTCGGCGACGGCGCGATCGCTCGCGTCGACGGCGGTGACGCTCTCGGCCTTGCGGGCCAGCTGCAGCGCGAAGCCGCCGTTGTACGCGAAGCAGTCGAGCGCCTTGCCGAAGGCGAGCTCGCCGGCCAGCACGTGGTTCTCGCGCTGGTCCAGAAAAGCGCCTGTTTTCTGGCCTTCGAGCAGATCGGCGAGCAGGGTGATGTCGCCCTCGCGGTACTCGACGGGGCCGGCGAGCTCGCCCACGAGCACCGACTTCGTCATCTGCAGTCCTTCGTGGCGGCGCGTCGAGACGTCGTTGCGCTCGACGACCACGCGCGCACCGGTGAGCTCCACCAGGTGGCGGACGATCTGCTCCTTCCGGCGCTCGGTGGCCTGTGTGAGCGTCTGGATGGAGAGCGCGTCGCCGTACCGATCGACGACGAGACCGGGCAGCAGGTCGCCCTCACCGTGCACGAGGCGGACGGCGCTGGCGCCCGGAAACAGACGCTGGCGCAGCTCGACCGCGAGGCGAAGACGCTCGGCGAGGATCTCGTCGGCGGGCCTGTTCTCCCGTGACAGAAGGCGCAGCGTGATCTGCGAGAGGCTCGAGTAGAAGGCCGTTGCGAGGAACTGTCCGCGCTCGTCGACGACCCGCACCGCGCTGCCGTTCTCGAGCTCCGCGGGAGCCCTGACATCGGACTTGTAGATCCACGGGTGGCCGGACTGGATGCGAAGGGCGCCGCGGCGCAGGACGGTGACGGAGGGCAGCGTGGACATGCGCGCGTGTCTAGACGAGCGCCGTCCCAAGTGCAAACGCGCCGCCTTGCCTCGCACGCCATCGGCCGGTAGGGTCGCCGCGATGCTGAACGTCGAACGCTTCTCCGGCAGGCCCGCGCGCGAGACCGCCTTCGTCTGGCTTGCGCTGGTGCTCGGCATCGGCGTGATGAAGGTGACGATCGGGCTGCTGCCTTACGGCGGATCGATTGTGGGCGCGCTCGCGGTAGGTCTGTTTCTGTGGGTTCCACCCGAGGTGAATCGGCGTCTGGGCCGCCCCGACGTCGACTACGGGCTGTCGCTGCGGGACTGGAAGCGGGACACGCTCTTCGCGCTGCTGGTGATGGCGATCGTTTTCCCCCTGTTTGCATGGGGGTTTCGCGGGTTCCTGTGGCTGCTCGACAACGAGGTGCCTCGCGAGTGGGCCCGCTACCTGACGCCCTACGGCATCAGCCGCCGCTTCGCGTGGCGTGCTCCGGATGACCTGCTCGACAAGGTGGGCGGCAACATCGCGGTCGCGCTGGGCGAGGAGTTCTTCTACCGAGGCTACGTCCAGTCGCGCTTTACCGAGGCCTTCCCTCCGCGCGCGCGGCTGCTCGGTGCACCCTTCGGGAAGGCGGCGCTGCTTCAGACGGTGATGTTCGCCGCGGGCCATCTGCTGACGCCGCAGGCCTTCCGGCTCGGCACCTTCTTTCCGGGGCTGCTGTTCACCTGGATGGCGGTGCGCTCGGGTGGCGTGCTGGCGGGCGCGATCGTTCACGCGGGCAGCAACCTGCTCATCGCGACGCTCGAGGCGAGCGCATTCCATCCATAGGATAAGTCTCAGTCGCCGACTTTTGAGAAGTGCTGGTAGTCCTTCAGGCTGCGCCAGCGGCCGCCCCATTTCCAGCCGATGCTCTCGAACGCGCGGACAGCGGGGCCGCCCTCGACGATGACGCCCGGACGGACGCGCCGATCCGCGAACGAACGGCCGCCGGGTGGTGAGACGACGCCGGCCTTGATCATCGGGTTCCAGAGGGGGTTGAGATCGATCGCCTCGCCCTCCGCGTGGCGCGAGAGCCGCTTCTCGCCGGCCACGGTTCGGCAGTTGAATGCGCTCGTGTTGTTCGCCGCCATCGAGGCGTCGTCGTCTCCGCCGTAGACGTCGACCGGCTCGATTCGGGCGATGGGAAAGCGGGCCTCGTAAAGCTTCTCGAAGACGGTGCGGACGTCGTCGGCGACGCGACTCGAGACGATGAGTGTGCCGGTTCGCGTGTGACCTGCCTCGTCCCAGTGGGTCACGGTGACGCGAGAGAAACCGTCGAGGGCCGGGCATCCGTCGCGCCAGCTCTTGCCGCGCATCTCGTCCCGGTGCTCTCGCGCGAGCGGCACGATTTCACCTCGAAAGGCCGGAAAACAAGGGCGATCAGCGGTGAGCGAGCCGGGGCCGGTCGTGCCAACAGGGCAGGTGCAGTTCTTCTCGCCGCGTGCGCAGGCGTCCTCACGGCGCTCCTCCTGCTGTTCCTCCCTGTCGAACTGGCGCGCGGAGCGGGCTCGGCGCCGCTCGTTCCTCGCGTCAGCCCGGTCTTGCCGATCCTGAGTCGAACGCGGATCGCCCAGGTCGCGGCGGTTCGGCCTCGCCTCGGTCAGAAGGGGTACGAGACAGAAGATGCAGACGAGGAGCCCGCGCATGCGCCCCACGCTACCGCGTCAAGAGAGGCGGCGCTGGCCCGTCGACGTCGCCGCCTCGCGCTCGATCGTCTCGAGGAGGTGGTCGATCGCGATCGGCTTGCCGATGAAGGCACGCGCGCCGAGCCCCGTCGCCTCGCCCCGAAAGCGCTCGAACGCACTCATGGCGATGACCGGGGTCTGGCCGCCGCCCGACTCATGCTTGAGCTCGTCGAGCAGTGCGAGGCCGTCCATTACCGGCATCATCAGGTCGAGCAGCACGACGTCATAGGGCGCACTCCGCAGCCGGTTCAGCGCGTCGCGGCCGTCGGCCGCCGAGTCGACGTGGTAGCCCTCGGCCTCGAGGATCTCGACCAGAAGCTCGCGCATCTCGCGGGTGTCTTCGACGACAAGCACGCGTGGACAGCTCGAGTGGGTCTGCGATGGCTCCTGCACGACCTCAAGATGGTCCGCGGAGGCCTTTCGCGCGAGGGTCAGCCGCCGCAGGCGTCCGAGGCCACGACCGTCGGCAGCACGTTCAGACGCGGCGCCGGCCGCTCGACAGGCACCTTGGGCGGCACGAAGGAGACCTCCGTCCCCGAGAGCGCCACCACCGTCGCGCCCTCGATTCGGACGCGCGCGAGGGCACCGGCCGGGGCCTTGCCCGCGAAGTTGACGACCTGATTCCAGACCGTGCGGCCCATCCGGCGCGTGGCGTCGGTACGGCTGGGGCCCTCGACCAGCAGCTCCAGCTCCCGGCCGACGAGCGACTGATGCTTTTCGAGCGAGAGCTCGCGCTGCCGCTTCTGCAGCCGCTCGAGCCGCGCGACCGCGATGTCGTGCGGGACGACGCCCCAATCCTGCTCGTGCCGGATGGCGCTCGTGTGCGGGCGCGGCGAATAGATGAACGAGTAGAGGTTGTCGTAACGCACGCGCTCGATGAGCGTCATGGTTCGCTCGAAGTCCTCGTCCGTTTCTCCAGGGAAGGCGACGATGATGTCGCTCGTCATCGCGATCTCGGGGCAGAGCTCGCGCGTGCGCTCGAGCTTCTGGACGTACTCTTCCCACGTGTAGTTGCGGCGCATCCGCTTGAGCACGGGGTTGGAGCCCGACTGCACCGGCAGGTGGAAGTGCGGCATCAGCTGCGGCACGTCTCGGAACGCCTCCATCAGCTCGGGCGAGAGGTCCTGCGGATGGCTCGTCGTGAAGCGGATCCGGACGAGATCCGGCACGGCGGCGACGCGGCGAATGAGCTCTGCGAAGGTGCAGCCGCCCGCATACGAGTTGACGTTCTGGCCGATGAGCGTCACCTCGCGCACCCCGACGGCGACGAGCGAGGCGACCTCCTGCACGACGTCGGCGTAGGCGCGCGACACTTCGCGGCCGCGCGTGTGCGGCACGACGCAGAACGAGCAGACGTTGTCGCAGCCCTTCATCACGGTGACGAACGCCGAGACCTGACCGCGAGCGGCCTCGGGATCGGCGCGCGGGAAGACGTACTCCTCGCTGTCCATCCAGCCGGTGCGGGCGAGCCGCTCCCCTGCCGCTGCGCTCGAGACGGCGGCAGGCAGTTGCGCGATCTGGTCGGGGCCCAGCACGAAGTCGAGGTAGGGCACGCGCTCGAGCAGCTTCTCCTTCTCCTGCTGTGCGACGCAGCCCGTGACGCCCAGCCTCGTTCCGCGCCGATTGCGGACGAGCCGGTAGCGCCCGAGCGCAGAAAGCACCTTGGATTCAGCCTTTTCGCGGATCGCGCAGGTGTTGAGCAGGATGAGGTCCGCGTCCTCGGGATCGTCGATGCCGGTCCAGCCGTCGGTCGCCAGCAGCTCCGCCATGCGGGACGAGTCGGACTCGTTCATCTGGCAGCCGAAGGTGTGGATGTAGAAGTTCTTTCCGGCCTGGGGCAGGGACATGCGGCACCTCGCGCGGCCGCTTTGTTTCCCGGGGTATCGCCGGATGCGCCGCGAATGGCAGCCTGTTACCACTGCGAGGCGCGCTCCGCTACAGCCCGCTGAACCGCCCACGAACAGCCCTCCGAGGGCCTGCGGCGCCCGGTCGGCTGTTGCGGTGGCCTCGGGTGCGGTGCCACATTGCGCCCTGCCGCGTCCGAGAAGGGCTCCCCGTCGTGATGTCGATTCGTTCGCTCCGAAAGCCTCTCGCCCTCGTGGCCGCGCTGGGCGCGACCGGGACGGCGCTGGTGACGGGGGACGACGGCAGACGGAGGCCCGCTTGGGCGCAGCGGACACGCCAGTCGCTGCGCGTCAGCGTCTTCGAGGGCATGGCGGCCGAGCTGTTCGGCGCGTGCGCTTCGGGAGCGGTGCTGACGGCCTGGGCGCTCCACCTCGGCTGCGGCCCGTTCGTGGTGGGCCTCTTGGGTGCGTTGCCGTTCCTCGCGCAGGTCGCCCAAATCCCCACCGCGCGGCTCACTCAGCGCTTCGGGGGCAGGCGCATCTCGCTGTGGTGCGTGGGGCTTTCACGACAGGTGATCTGGCCGCTCGTCGCGCTGCCGTTCCTCGATTGGTCCGCGCACACCAAGCTGGTCGTCCTGATCTGGGTCGCGTCGCTGTCGGCGGTGCTGTCGGTGATGGGCGCGAACGGCTGGACGAGCTGGATGGGCGATCTGGTGCCCGAGCGCGTGCGGGGCCGGTATTTCGGGCGCCGCACGGCGATCTGTGCATTCGCGGGGGCCGTTGGAACGCTCGCTGCGGGGCGTCTGCTCGATGTGGCGCGCGGCTTCGGGCGCGAGCGTGAGGCGTTGTCGCTGCTGGCTCTCGCGGCGGCGTTCGCGGGCGTGGTCTCGTGGTGGTTGATGGCGCAGCAGCACGAGGTGCCTCAGACGCCGACCGACGAGGAGGAGCGCGACCGGAGCTCGCCGATGGGTGACGCGGCGGCCCGGCGCTACGTCGGATTCCTCGCGGCGTGGAACCTCTCGGTCGGCGCGACCGCCTCGCTCTTCACGGTCTACATGGTGCGCGAGCTGCAGATGGGCTACGCGCTCGTCGCACTGCAGGGCATCGCCACGGCGACGGTGCGGATGATCGCCGCGCCGATCTGGGGCAGGGCGATCGATCGCGTCGGCGCCCGTCCGGTGCTGGTCGCCTGCTCGGCCTGCATCGTCGGCATCCCGCTCTTGTGGCTCGTGCCGACGCCGCAGGTGCTGTGGCCGGTCTTCGTCGACGCCCTGTTTTCAGGCGTTTTGTGGAGCGGCCACAACCTCGCGACGTTCCAGCTGCCGCTGTCGCTGGCGCCGCCCAAGGCCCGTGCGTCCTACCTCGCGCTCTTCTCCGCGACGGGCGGCGTCGCCTTCGCCATCGCGGGGACCCTGGGCGGCCTGCTGGCGGGAAGCCTGCCGCTGCGGACCGAGCTCGCCGGCCACTCCTTCGGCGCCCTCGAGCTGCTCATGCTCGTCACCTGTGCCCTGCGGTCCGTTGCGGCGCTGGTCGCCTTCGCGGTCGTCGAGCCCGATGCGCAGCCGGTCTCCTCGCTGGGTCGCCTCGTCGCCTCGGTCCTGCCGACGCGCTCGGACGAACGCGCCGGGGATCTGCGGCGGGTCGGGTAGTTCGAAGAGGCTTCATTTCAGGACGTTTGCAACGCATCATCGTTGGTCGATGCATCGCCTCTTCGCCCTCCTGCTGTGCGCCGCCTCTTTTTCCGCCCACGCCGAGGCTCCGCCGAAGCCGCGCTGGCGCTACCGCCTCGCTGCGCCGCTCAAGGCCCAGCCGGCGGTCTCCGAGTCGGGCCGCATCGCGCTCGTCGTCGGCGCGTCGCTCGAGGTCCTGGACGAGAAGGGTCGCCGAATCGCGCGCGTGCCCGGTCTGAAGCCATCGCAGCCGATGTGGCAGGGCGACGTGCTCTGGTACCGCGACGTAAAGGGTTGGCGCCGATGGCCTGCCGGGACCGATGACCTCGTCTGTGACATCGACGCCAGGCTGGGTGCCGTTGACGCGCAGGGGCCCGTCTTTGCTGCTCCCGGCGCGATCGTGCGGTGCGCTGCGCCCATCGAGATCATCGCGCAGCGGCGTCCGGATCCCTCCTCCGTGATGCCTTTCTTCGGCGGCTGGCTCGCCACGGGCGAATGGCTCGTCGAATCGTTCGGCCCCAAGGGCCTGCGCGCATCGCGCCCGGTTTCGGAGTTGGGCTTTCCTGCGGGCCTCGGCGGCGCGGGCGAGGCGATCGTGGTGCGTCAGGGCGGCGAGCTGCGAGGGGTCGATGCGCTGCTTCAGCCGCTTTGGGCGGGGCCGGTGGGGCTCGACGGGCCGCCGGTGACCGGCTCTTCCGGAGCGTCGCTGCTGGCCGCGGGGCGCAGCGTCGTGTTGGCCTCTCCGCCGTTCGAGTCGTGGCGCCTCGCGGTTCCCGGCGGTGTGCGCGCGACGGCCATGCTCGCCTCAGGCGATGTCGCCTTGCTGGAACGAACGGGCCATCTGGCGCTCATTCGAGAGGGGCGGCCCGTGTGGGCGACGACGCTTGCGGGCGCGGACAACTTCCTCGGCCTGACGCCGGCGGGAGCGCTGCTCGTTCAGAACCGCGGCGCCCTCGAAGCGCTGCCGGTGGGAACGCCCGATCGCTCCGGAGCGCTTCCTGTCTGGTCCGGAACGACGCGCGCCTGGACGTCGGGTTCGCCCGAGTCGGAGGCATGCCCACCTCCGGTGCCGCCGAAGAGGCGTGGCGGACGACTCGTCGTCAGCGGCTTTCAACGCCGCGAGGCCGGCCGTTGCCGAGGCCCGCAGTTGTCCGCGAGTGCGCGATCACGCCCGCCGCAGCCGGTACTCGATGCCTCGTGCGGCGAAGGGTGCCGCGTGACGGTCACACCTGAGCGCCTCTTCTGGAGCGATGCCGCGGGCCGGATCGAGTCATGGCGGGAAGGCCCCGGACGACGCATCGAGCGCGCCTCCGGAGAGCCGCTGGTGGGCATCGGCGTCGACGGCGACCGATGGTTCGCGGTCCCGGCAACGCTCGTTCCGAGCCGTGTCGTCGGGCCTCAGGTGATGTGGCGAAAGCGCGTCGTCGGACTGTCGGAGGACGGCCGCCTCTGGTGGAGTCCGGAAGGCCGCACGCTCGCGTCTCGCGCGCTCCCAGCGTCTTCGGCCGAGGGCTGGAACCTCCTCGCGTGGGAGGGCACGCTCTGCGCCTCGATTCCGGGCGCGGGCGGATGCACGGTCGACGATGCGTTCGGGCCGCTCCTTCATCTGGTCCCTCGCGCCGCGTGGTTCGGTGAACAGGTGCGTGCATGCGACGGAGGGGAGGCGCTCTGCGTCGGCCTGGGCGATGCGCCGAAGCCCATTTGGCGGGGGCGGGGGCGCATCGTCGGCATGCTGCCCACTGGGGACGGCAGCCTCGTCGTGCTCGCCGGTGCGGAGCTCGTCTGGCTGTGGCCGAGCGGCGATGTGCGCTGGCGGCTGAGCCTCGCGCCCACGGGGTGTGCGGATGATCGCAGTGCGCTGCTGGCGCGCGTTGGCAACGGGAAGGTCGCGGCCCACAGCTGCGGACGGCTCGTCGTGCTGCCGCTGGAGTAGGCCGCTACGCCCCGATGCGAGCGTATTCGCGCGCGATGTCGACGTAGTGCGGTCCCGAGTAGCGCAGGACGTTCAGCTCGTCCTCGGTCAGGTCGCGCTTCACCCGGGCGGGGCTGCCGATGACGAGCGTGCGCGGCGGAATGACGGTGCCCGGAGAGACCAGCGCCCCCGCGCCGATCATCGCCTCTTCACCGATCACCGCGCGGTCGAGCACGATGCTCCCGATTCCGATCAGCGCGCGGTCGCCGACCGTGCAGCCGTGCAGCGTCGCGTGGTGGCCGATGGTGACCGACTCGCCGATGGTCGTCTCGTAAAGGCCCGTCGTGACGTGGATGACGGCGTTGTCCTGCACGTTGGTGCCGCGGCCGATGCGGATGGGGAAGACATCGCCACGCACCACGGCGCCGAACCAGACGTTGACGTCGTCACCCAGCTCGACGTCGCCGATGACGCGTGCGCTCGAGGCCACCCAGACGTTGCTGCCGAGGCGCGGCCGTTGTTCGAGGAACGGAAGAATCATGTTCACCCCATGCGGCGCGCGACCTGGTTCAGCTCCAGCACCGTCTCGCCGGCCTTGAAGACGCGCACCGCTCCGGTCGACTGCGAGACCGTCACACTGATGGCGCTCGTTGAAAGTGTGATCGCCGCCGCTGCCGCGTGGCGCGCCCCGAGGCCCAGCGGAAGCGTCGAGGTGTCCGAGGCGCCCTGCAGGTAGCGGCCCGCCGAGAGCACCACGCCGTCCTCGCGGATGACGAACGCTCCGTCCAGCACCGAGAAGTTCTTGAGCGCCTCGCTGATGCGCGGGTCCATCACGTTGCGCTCGGCCTCGGGCAGTCCCTGGAACGGGTTGATGGTCAGCTGCCGCGACTGCTCCATCACGCGCGTCGTGTCGCCGACGACGAAGATGGTGCCGATGGGGTGGCCCTCGAAGCCCTGATGCCCGATCGCCAGCGCCAGCCCGATGATCGACTCGACGACCTGCGTGTTGAACTCGCTGGGCAGGCCGATGGTGTCGATCGGCACCTGCTCGTCGATCGCCTGACCGATGCGGAGCTTCATGACGGTGTCGACGTGGCGGCTGCCCGTGCGGGCGATGGCGCACAGCACCAGATCGCCCTCGTTCACGAGCCCGTCGCCCGTGGCCGCCACGACCGCGACCTTCGCCTTCTCGACGCGCGAGAATTCGTAGGGCGGGATGGTGACGACCTGAAAACCCTTCTTCCGCAGGCGCCCGGCCGCCTTCTCGTCGCTGAGCGCGTAGATCAGCTTCTTTTTCAGCGACCGGCCGCGGAGGTCGTCGATTGTGAGCGGCACATCGGAGACGAACAGCAGCCGATCGACCGCGTCCCGCGCGGCGAGCGTCAGCAGCGTGCGGAGGAACTCGCGGTCGAACTTGGTTGTCTCTGCCATCGTCGGGGGCCTCGCGGAGCCCGAGAGTAGGGACGCACCGGCCCGGGAGCAAAAAAGCGGCCGCTCATTGCGTCGGGTCGGGCTTGACCCCCTTGGAACGCGCGGCTAGCCTTCGACGCCTTTTGCCGCCCCCGGGGGCGCCGTCGGAGCGTGTCGTGAACCAGAGAGACCTGAAGCGCTTCAAGAAGCTGCTCGAGGAAAAGAAGAAGAAGGCGCTCCTGAGCGCGCGCAAGACGCTGGCCGAGGAGGCGACGCTCGACACGGACGACCTGCCGGACGAAATCGACCTCGCGTCGAGCGAGTATCAGCAGGGGATGGCGCTGCGCCTGCGCGACCGCGAGAAGTTCCTCATCGAGAAGATCGACCGCGCCCTCGAGAAGATCGATGCCGGCAGCTTCGGTACGTGCGAGGAGTGCAGCGAGGAGATCTCCGTGAAGCGGCTCGAGGTTCGCCCCGAGACGACGATGTGCATCCGCTGCAAGGAAGAGCAGGAGAAGGAAGAGAAGTCCTACGGCTAGCCGCCGGGCCCACCTTGAAATCAGAACGGGGCTCTCCGTCTCCGGAGGGCCCCGTTTTTATTGCGCCTCGAAGTGCGTCTCAGCGCTTTTTCTTCGGAGGGCTCTTCCGCGCAGCGGTCGTCTTCGCCGCTTGCTTCTTGGCGGCCGACTGGGTTCCAGAGCCCTTTGACGCCGGCCTCTTCGCGGAGGGCTTCTTCGCGGAGAGCTTCTTCGCGGAGGGCCTCTTCGCGGAGGGCTTCTTCGAGGGGGGCTTCTTAGCGGGGGGCTTCTTCGCGGAGGCCTTCTTCGCGGAGGGCATCTTCGCGGCGAGCTTCTTCGCAGAGGCCTTCGGTCCGGTCGCGCTCTCGGCAGCCTTCGTCGCGGCAGCCTTCGTCGCAGCGGCCTTCGGGGCGGGGTCCTTCGGCTTGGGCAGGACAACCTCTTTCGCCGAGACCGCCGGACCTGCGTTCGTCGCGGCGGGCGTGGGAGCGGGAGGCTCGTCGACGATCGCGGGGCGCGACCCGCGGTCGGACGCAAGCGATTGCAGTGCTGCGAGCGTCGTCTGGGCGTCGGTCGGCGCCGGCAGCATCATGTCCGGCTTCACCTCGGCCTGCACACCCGACGCGTCCTCCGGGTCGAGGTTGGTCCAGATGATCGGAATTTCGCGGGTCTTTGCGGTGTCACGCAGCGAGTGGCCGGTCGAGCGCCCATGGGACGGCTTCTTCTGGCCGTCGATGATGACGCAATCGATGCCGCGCTCCTTCGCCGTGCGCCACGCCCGCTCACCGGTCGTGTCTTCGAGCAGCACCGTGAAGCCGCCGCCCTGAAGCGTTTCGACCCAGGCCGTTGCCGACGACCCTTTCCAGGCCACGAGCAAGACTCGTTCAATCATGACGCCCATATTTGCACGGTTTGGGTGCGGTGTGAACCGCCACGTCATCGGGCCGCCTGCGGGAAGGCTTGCGTGCGAGGCGCTCCCGGGCCCATTGTGCGCCCTTCTTGCGGACGGGTCTCATGACGCACCACGCCAATCGCCTGAGCCATTCATCGTCGCCGTACCTGCTGCAGCACGCGGGAAACCCGGTCGACTGGTACCCGTGGAGCGATGAGGCGCTCGCCCGGGCCCGGCGGGAGGACAGGCCGATCCTGCTCTCGATCGGCTACTCAGCCTGCCACTGGTGCCACGTCATGGAGCGGGAATCGTTCGAGAATCCCGCCATCGCGGCGCTGATGAACGCGAGCTTCGTCTGCATCAAGGTCGACCGGGAGGAGCGGCCCGACCTCGACGCCGTCTACCAGACCGCGGTTCAGGTGCTGGGCTCGCAGGGGGGCTGGCCGCTCACGGTCTTCCTGACGCCCTCGCTGGAGCCGTTCTTCGGGGGCACCTACTTCCCCGATACGCCGCGCTTCGGCCGACCGGACTTTCCTCGGGTGCTCAAGGGTGTCGCGGAGGCCTATCTCCAGCGGCGCGAGCAGATCGCCTCGAGCGTCGCGGAGCTGCGCTCGGTGATGGACGAGCTGAACGCAGGTGACCCGGTGGTGGGCGTAGCGCTGCCCTCTGCGGAGCGCCTGCGCGAGGCGAACGAATCGCTCATGTCGCGTTGGGATGACGTGCATGCCGGCTTCGGGCGCCGCCCCAAATTCCCCAACACGCTCGCCTTGGAGAGCTGGCTGAGGCACGGGCGAAGGGTCGGCGGCGAATGGCACGGCCGCGTGCGGTCGGCATTTCTGGCCATGGCGCGCGGCGGGCTCTTCGACCAGCTGGGCGGCGGCTTCCACCGTTACTCGACCGACGCGTCGTGGCTGGTGCCGCACTTCGAGAAGATGCTCTACGACAACGCCCTCCTGATGCGGCTCGGCGCGCAGCTCGTGAGGCTCGGCGCAGCGGCGGAAGTGGCGAATGCCGTGCGCGAGACCGGCGAGTGGCTCCTGCGCGAAATGGCCGACGGGCAGGGCGGTTTCCATTCGACGCAGGACGCCGACAGCGAGGGCGAAGAGGGGCGCTTCTTCGTCTGGAGCGAGGAGCAGATCCGCGCCGTCGTCGGCGATGCCGATGCCCCCGTCGTGCTGCGGCTGTTCGGCGTTGGCGCCGGCGCGCAGCTCGAGCCGGGCCGGAACGTGCTTCACCGCCGCCGCTCGCCCGAGAGCCTCGCCGAGGAGTTGGGCCTGTCCGTCGACACGGTTCACGCCGTCGTCGCGCGGGCGCGCCGGAGCCTCTTTCTGGAGCGGCAGAAGCGGGTGTCGCCGGCGACGGACGACAAGGTGATCGCCGCGTGGAACGGGCTCGCCATCGAGGGGCTCGTGGAGGCCGGTGTGGCGTTGAAGGAGCCGCGTTTCATCGAGGCTGCCCGGCGCTGCTCCGACTTCGTCGCGGCGCAGATGGATGGACCCTCCGGGCTTGCGCGGACCTGGCGCCGCGGTGTGCGTCACGGCGCTGCCTTTGCGGAGGACCACGCGTTCCTCGCCTCGGGAGAGTTGGCGCTGTTTGCTGCGACCTCCGAGGCGCGCCACCTGACCCGCGCCCAGGCCCATCTCGACCGGCTGCTTGCCCACTTCCTCGATGCCGACGGGGGCCTCTTCGTGACGCCCGACGAGGCCGAAGTGACGCTGATGCGGCCGCGGTCGAGCCACGACGATGCCGTGCCCTCCGCGACGAGTGCGGCCGTCTCGGGGTGGCTGAAGCTTGCGGCCCTGACCGGGGAGTCCCGCTATCAGGATGCGGCGGAGCGGGCCCTCGCGCGCTGCGGCGACGCGATGGCGAAGAACCCGTTCGCCTACGGCTGGATGCTTTGCGGACTCGATGCTGCGATCGCGGGCGTGGCGACGCTCGTCGTGGTTGGGCCGACGGGGGATGCGCTGGCCGACGCGCTGCACGGCGCCGCAACGGCCGCGTTCGCACCGAATTTGGTCGTGATGCGCTGCGATGAGACAACGGCGCTTTCCGAGTCGCTTTCTGCGCTCCTCGCCGGGAAGGCACGAACGACCGCGGCGGCTTACCTCTGCCGTGCCGGTGCGTGCGAGCGGCCGCTGTCGGATGTGGCGGCCCTCCTCGCGCGGCTGTCGGCGCTGTAGCGAGCCAACTTTTTTCGACGAGGGGCGACGATGCCGATTCCTGTTGCGATCGTTGGGTTGGGTGAAGTGGGCAAGGCGATCGCGCGGGCGGCCCTGACGGTGCCGGACCTCGAGATCGTCGCTGCGGTCGATCGCGCGCCGTCGCTCGTCGGGCGCAGCCTGTCTGAGGTGCTCGGCGCTGCGGCGCCCGAGGTGAAGGTCACCGCGAATGCGCCCGAGGCCTACGAGGCGGTGAAGCGCGCCGTGCGCACGCTGGCAGGCGAGGACGACGGCGTTCGCGGCGTGGTGCTGCACGCGACCGGATCGCGTCTGGAGAGGATTGCGCCCGAGCTCGAAACGGCTTTGAAAGCAGGCCTTTCGGTGGTGTCGACCTGCGAAGAGCTCGCCTGTCCCTGGGTGCGGCATCCTGCCGTGGCGGAGAGGCTCGACCGGTTGGCGGAGCGGCACGACGCGACGCTCGTGGGTGTCGGCGTCAACCCGGGCTTCGTGATGGATCGGCTGGTCGCCACGCTGGGGCAGGCGACGGGCAAGGTGACGCGCGTCGAAGCCTTGCGCGTGGTCGATGCCTCGACGCGGCGCGAGGCGCTGCAGCGGAAGATCGGTGCGGGCATGTCCGAGGCCGAGTTCCATCGCGCAGTCGAGTCGGGCGAGGTTGGGCACGTCGGACTGATGGAGTCGGCGGCGCTCGCGGCGATGGGCGTGGGCCACGAGTGTGACGAAGCGGATGAGGAGATCCTTCCCGTCATCGCGTCGGAGCCCGTTCGCGCGGCTTGGGGTGAAGTCGCTGCCGGCCGCGTCGCCGGAGTGCGGCAGGTGGCGCGGGCCTTCGAGGAGGGTCGCGAGGTGGCGCGACTCGAGCTGGTGATTGCGCTCGGCGCGCCAGCGCCCCGGGACGAGATCGTGGTGATGGGCGAGCCGCGTCTCACCTTGCAGATCCCCGGGGGAACGCCCGGCGAGGCTGCGACCGCGTGGAGCGTCGTTCATGCCGCGGAGGCGCTGGGACAGGGCGCGGAGCCCGGTCTCATCACCGTGCTCGAGCTGCCCGCAGGGCGTTAGCGCGCGCCGGTCACGTAGGGGCGAGAGCGCGGCTCGTCGACCATCATCAAGGCCTTGACGAGGGTCTCTCGGTTCGCCGTCGAGGGCTTGCGGTCGAGCGCCGCCGCGAGAGCGTTAGCGGCCACCTTGCGAATCATCGCGCCCTCTGCAGGCCGGCCGAGCGCCTGCCATGCCCAGCTGGACCCTGCGAACGAGAGACCGTCCGCGGCGGCGCGGAGCTCTTCGTCATCGGCCGCACTCTCGAGGCGGTTGGCGAGCAGGCGTGTCGCGCGCTCGTTTCGGCAGAGGCCGAGACCCGACAGTGCTGCGTTGCCGCGAGGCGTGTGCGTGGTCGCATGCGTGGAGAGCGTCGAGAATCCGCCTTGGTCGCACAGTCTGCCGAGCGCGTCGGCCGCCGCGCGCATGAGCCTCCTATCGGCGTCCGGGCGCTCGAAGGTTCGGACAATCACGGGGAGTGCGACCCTGTTTCGCAGCGATCCGAGCGCCTCGACGAGCGCGGCGTCGAACGCCATTGCCGCCGCGGGGTCGCTCTCGCGCAGCGCCGTCATAGCAGCGGTGTCACGCGTCAGCCGCGACATCAGCGAGGGCATCGCCGACGGTCCGAGGCGCTGGAGGACCAGGGCCATGCCGGCGCGGCGATCGCGGGGCAGCTGCGGCATCTGGGCGAGGACCGCCTCGATGACGCGTTCGTTTTCGTCAAAGTCGGGGCTCGGACGTGCCGTCGCGGCCACCCGGGCGGTGCGCGGCTTCGCGTGAACGAAGGCCGGTGCGGCGAGCGCGCAGAGCGCCAGAATCGATGCGAGACGCTTCATGGCTTGCTCTCCCACCAGGCGACGTTGACGTCGCGCGAGACGTTGGTCGCGCAGTGAACCTCGCCCATTTCGGCGTGGTACAGCTCCCAGTTGTCGACGAAGTGGACCGTCAGGCCGAGCCCTCCGAGTCGTGACTCGAGGTCGGTTTCGAACGGATCCTTGCCGTCGACCTGGGGGCCGAACGGCTTCGCGATGACGACGTGACCATCCGCATGCAGCAGGTTCACCGTCCCGGGCTGATAGGCGAGCGCCGCGCCGAAGATCCGCTCGAACAGGAAGGGCATCGGCGTGATCTCGTCATCGCCGAGGCCGGTCTCGTTGCGCAGCTTCTCGATGTTGAAGGCGATCTCGACCTCCGCGCGCTGACTCTCCGCCATGAGGTCGGCGTCGGCCAGCACGGCGTCGATGCTCTTGGAGGCGGGGACGGTGGTGCCGCCCGACGGATCACGGACGAAGTCATAGGTCTCCTTTCCCTCGAACATCAGCTTCGCACCGTGGCCTTGTGCTTGAAGGTCGAGCAGCATCTGGCGAGCGAGGGATGGGCGCGCGACGAGCAGCCTCCAGCCGCGGGGCGTGGCGCTCTTCACGAACGCCGAAAACTCGTCGATGTGACCGACGACGAGCCAGCTCGAGTCGAGCGTCATCGGCGGCTGAACACCCTGCGCGCTGACGAAATCGACGAAGGCCGGGTCGGGCTGGTTGGCCGCGTCGGCGCCCGAGCCCCAGACGTTGCGGCCTTGCGGGTAGCTCTTGCCGTCCTGCGTGTAGGGCGGAATGACCTCCCAGTTGCCGAAGGAGTTCATGCTGTAGCCGAGGCCTGCGCCGTCGTCCTGCAGTGCCGGGCCGTGAACATCGACGACCGCGACGTCCTTGCCGAGCGAGCGCATCATCACCTGTCCGGCCGGCCGGTCGGGCTGCGCCGAGCGCACGATCACCTTCATTCCGTAAGGCTTTCCGTCGGGGCCCGGGAACGACGTCTGGCCCACGTCGAAGAAGTCCTGTGTCCATTGGTCGAATGCGCTCCACGGCAGGTTGATGGCCGTACAGCCGGCTCCGGTCGCGGCGCACGCGGGCCGAAGGCCGGCAACGAACGCGGCGTTGTAGACGTCGGCATCGGTGTAGAAAACCTGACGCGTTGGAGCCGTGTTCCACTGGAAGAGCAGGGGCGCCACCTTCAGTCGGGTCTCGTTCGAGAGCACCGTCCCGTCCGGCTGCGCGACCTGCAACGAGAGCGAGACTTCGCCGCTCCACGAACCCATGCCGGCGAGCGCGTCGACCTCGAGCGCGAACCGTGCGCCGCTGCGAAGCTCTTCCGTGGTGATGGCGATGCTCTCTGGGGACGTGATCCGCTGGTAGCTTGCGGCGCTCTCGGCGGGGCCCTGGACGCGATAGAGGCGCAGGTGCGGGAGCGACGGCGCGTCGAGCTGCAAGAGGCCGGTCATGCCATCCTCGACTTCGCCCGGAAGCACGAGAATCGGCGCCAAATCGAGCGCATCGTCGTCGCCATCGACCCCCGCGATGGTGACGTCGGCCTTCTTGTCGCCGTCGTCGTCGTCCAGGTTGGCGAGAACGACGGCGAGTCCGGTGGCCGACACGTCGTCGCGTGTCACGACGCCATCGTGGTTGCGGTCGGCAGCGACGGCAGGACGGAGGGGCGCAGCGCCGGCATCGGCACCTCCAGCCGTCGCAGCGGAATCTTCACCGCACGCCGCAGCGCCGAGAAGAAGGCCCGTCACAACGGCCGTCTGACGAAGAGAACGAAGCATGAAGACCTCTGCGCGACGCGTTCGGGCAGGGCTGCGAAGGATGCGGCGGACTATCGGTTCGGCGACGGGGGCGCTTCGGTGGGCTCGGCGTCAGGGGCTTCATCGGGCTCGTCGTCAGCCTCGTCCTCTCCATCGTCGTCGACCCCGCGCACGGCGTCCACGAGCGCTCCGACGGCGCCGTTGAGGTCGTCGATGCGACGCGCGTCACGACGCATCATCGGCACGATGAAGAAGTAGGTACCGATGGCGAAGACGACGACCGAAACCACAGCAGAAAGGACGACGCTGAGGATGATCGAGCGGAAGTCCGCGCGTTTGTCTTGCGGCTGATCCGACATGGGCGCCTCCGTTCAGACCCTCTGGAACGATAGACGAAACTGCGTTTGTCGGCGGTGCGATCAGCGGCGAGGGTCGGTCAGCGTGAAGATGCGGCGCCCGTCGAGGAACGTCTGCACGACCCGTCCCTCGAAGTGCCAGCCCTCGAACGGCGAGTTCCGGCTCTTCGAATACCCCTCGGCGGCGCGGTAGGTCCATCCCAGCGCAGGGTCGATGAGTGTGAAGTCGGCACGCCGTCCTGGCGCGAGGCTGCCGGCATCCAGCCGGAAGATGGTGGCCGGTGCGCTGGTCAGCGCCGCGATCGCGCGCATGAGCGGCAGCCCGTGCTTTCGAACGGCCTGAAGCGTGAGGGCGAGCGCCGTCTCGAGCCCGACGATGCCGTTCGCGGCGCGCTCGAACTCGGTCTCCTTGTCCACCGTGGCGTGCGGTGCATGGTCGGTGGCGATGGCGTCGATGGTGCCGTCGACGAGCCCTTGCAGAACTGCGGCGCGGTCGCTCTCCGTGCGAAGCGGCGGGGCCATCTTGGCGTGGGTGTCGTAGCCCGCGACCGCGTCGTGGGTCAGCGAGAAGTGGTGCGGCGTCGCTTCGGCCGTCACCTTCACGCCGCGTACTTTCGCCTCGCGCACGGCGCGGACGCTCTCGGCGGTCGAGATGTGCGCGATGTGCAGACGGGCCCCGGTCATCTGCGCGAGGACGATGTCGCGGTGCACCATGACGTCCTCGGCGGCCCCCGGAATCCCGCGGAGGCCGAGCCGCACCGAGATGTCGCCTTCGTGCATGCAGCCGCCGCTCAAGCCCGGCTCCTCCTCGTGGACCATGACCGGCAGATCGACCAGGAGGGCGTATTCCAAGGCCCGCCGCATCACTCCGGCGTGCGCCACCGGTCGCCCGTCGTCGGTGAAGCAGACGGCCCCCGCCTGAGCCAGCTCGGCGAACTCGGTCAGCGCCTCGCCCTTCTGCCCGACGGTGATGGCGGCGCTCGGCAGCACGCGCGCGAGCCCCGCCTCATCGCTCTTCCGGACGACGAAGCGCACGAGCGCCGCGTTGTCGATGACGGGCTTCGTGTTGGGCATCGCGACCAGCGTCGTGAAGCCGCCGGCGGCACCGCTGCGCGCGCCCGTCTCGATCGTCTCCTTGTGCTCTTCACCCGGCTCGCGCAGGTGCACGTGGAGGTCGACGAACCCGGGGGTGAGCCACAGGCCCGCCGCGTCGATGCGCGCCAGATCGACCGGAAGATCAGCGGTCTTCGCGATGGCCTCGACACGACCGTTCGAGACGACGAGCGCGTGTTCGCCGTCCAGGTTCTGCGAGGGGTCGATAAGCCGCGCGCCGACGACGGCGTAGCGATCAGGGTGGGTGCTCATGGCTCCTCCTCGGTCTGTCCGCCGGCGAGCAGGTAAAGCGCGGCCATGCGGACCGCCACGCCGTTTTCGACTTGGGGAAGGATCACGGAGCGTGGGCCGTCGGCCACTTCCGGCGACAGCTCGACGCCGCGGTTGACGGGCCCCGGGTGAAGGATTATCGCCTCGGGCTTCATCCAGTCGAGCTGCCTCTGGCTAAGGCCGAAGACCCGCGAGTATTCGCGCGCGCTCGGCAGGTAGGCGCCTTCCATCCGCTCATGCTGGACGCGCAGCATCATCACCGCATCGGCGCCGCGCACGGCTGTTTCAAGCGAATGGGTGAGCGTTGCTCCGAGCCGTTCGAACTCGCGCGGGAGCAGCGTGGGCGGCCCGCACAGCGTGACCCTGGCGCCGAGGGTCGTCAGTGCGAAGAGGTTCGAGCGCGCGACGCGCGAGTGCATCACGTCTCCGACGATGGCGATCTCGCGCCCCTCAAGGTCGCCCAGCGCCTCGGTCAGGGTGAGCGCGTCGAGGAGCCCTTGCGTCGGGTGTTCGTGCTGCCCGTCCCCGGCGTTGACGACGGCGGCCCGCGTGTGGCGCGCGACGAGCTCGGCCGCTCCGGAAGCGAAGTGGCGCACTACGATGACGTCTGGGTGCATCGCGTCGAGGTTCTTCGCGGTGTCGACGAGCGTCTCGCCTTTCGCCGCCGACGAACCCGAGGCGCTGACGTTGTAGGCGTCCGCTGAGAGCACCTTCGCCGCGACCTCGAACGACATCCGCGTCCGCGTCGAGTTCTCGAAGAAGAGGTTGATGACCGCCTTGCCGCGCAGGGTCGGGACCTTCTTGACGCTGCGTCGCAGGACGCCGCGCATCGCCCGGGCGGTGGCGAGCAGGTGCTCGAGCTCGTCGCGCGTCAGCCCCTCGAGGCCCAGCAGGTGCCGGCGTGTGAAGGCCATGGTCAGCGGCCTCCGTTCCGGAGAGCGACGACGAGGCCGTCTTCGCGCCCGTGTTCATCGAGGCGCAGTTCGACCCGTTCGGAAGGCTCGGCCTCGACGTCGATGCCCACGAAATCCGGGCGAATCGGGAGTTCGCTTCCCGCACGAGAGGCGAGTGTCAGCAGCCAGAGACGCCGGGGTCGGCCGTAGTCGAGCACCGCGTCGATGGCGGCACGGGCCGTTCTTCCCGTCCAGAACACGTCGTCCACCAGCACGACATGACGGCCGTCGATGGGGAAGTCGAGTTCGGTGATCCCGACCTGTGGGCGGGGCAGGGTGAGGTGCGCGTCATCGCGGTAGAGGCCAATGTCGACCGTGCCGCGATCGACCTTCAGGCCGCGCTGAGACAGCATCCGGCAGAGCCGGAGCGAGAGCGCGAGGCCGCCCTTCCGAATGCCGACGACTGCGATGGAGGACTGCCCCCCAAGGCGCTCACACAACTCGTCCGCGAGCCGGTCGATGAGCCCGGCCACGCCCGCTGCGTCCACGATGGTCTTCATTACGCTTGCTCTAGCAGTTCGACGCGTCCCGGCAAGGCATCACGGGATCGGCTGGAAAATACGGCCTTTTCGGAGACCGCGTCCCTTCGCGTACGACACGACGATGCCTCGCGCGCGACCTTCAACGTTCTCGAGTGGAACCATCCCGAAGGCGTCGCTGCGGCTGTCGATGGAGGCGGTGCGATGATCGCCCACGACGTAGATCCGTCCCGGCGGCACCGGCACGGTGACGGGCCGCGAGGCGAGCGCGGTCCGGCTCTCGACGACGCGCCACGTTCGCCCCGCGAAAGACTCCTCCCAGCGCTCCAAGTCACGGAACAGGCTGCTGGGAAGCTGTTCTTCGCCATGGCGGGAGAGCGCAACGTCGCCGATGAGTCGCCGCTCCACATCCCGCCCCTCGACCTGCAAATGCCGCCCATCGAACGTGACCCGCTCGCCGGACGTGGCGATGACGCGCTTGATCAACGTCTGCTCCGATCCGTCGGTCCCGACGTGACGGAAGACGACGACGTCGCCGGGGCGCGGCGGATGGGTGCGGTAGGCGAGTCGGTCAACCCAGACGACGTCGCCGACGACGAGGGTCGGCGCCATCGAGAGCGAAGGGATGAGGAAGAGGCCGACCACCCAGGTGCGCAGCGCGATGGCAACGACCAGGCCGACGACGCAGCCCGCGAGCATCGTTCGCCCGAGCCGCGGGTCGCGCATCAGTGCAGGAGCTTGAAGAAGCGCGCGAAGCGGACGCCGTAGGGCCCGCCCACCGACAGCCAGATGATGTCGGCGCGACCCTTGATGTGCGCGATGGGCACCTGCCCGAAGCCGCGCGGCGGCCCGATGCGCGAGTCGGTCGAGTTGTCGCGGTTGTCGCCCATGACGAAGACGTGACCGGGCTCGACCATCCAGTCGCCCTCGGTGCGCGGGTCGGCCAGCTCGCCGTAGAACGCCTGCATCACGTGCTCGTGCGTGTCGACCGTCTCCGCGTACTGGAGGAAGGTCTCGAACGGGCCCTGACGCGTTTCGAGCGAAGAATCTCCCTGGTAGTTCAGCTCGATCTTGCCCAGCACCGACGTCTGCAGAGGTGTGCAGTCGCCGCCCGGTCGGCAGATGGAGACGTGTCGGTCACGCACCCGCACCACTTCGCCCGGCAGGCCGATGACCCGCTTGATGATGTCGTCGCCCGACTCGTCGCCGGGCTTGTTGAAGACCACGATGTCGCCGCGGGAGGGCAGCTTGGCGCCGACCTTCGTCAGCGTGAACGGCACCCGGAGTCCGTAGACGAACTTGTTCACGAACAGGTGGTCACCCACGAGGAGCGTCGGCACCATGGATGGCGAGGGAATGCGGAACGCCTCGTAGAAGAATGCCCGGAT
>JACCDP010675764.1_pt1 | contig 30324 bp, 26 predicted proteins | sample 7445841 | NCBI WGS metagenome assembly JACCDP01 (sample SAMN15323441, study PRJNA562643) | freshwater metagenome | isolation source: river surface water | place: USA:Blue River Watershed | collected 2017-08-17 | reverse complement strand
GCCCCACAGAAGTCGGGACCCTGCTGGGCGATCCGTCTAAGGCCAAGGCTAAGCTGGGCTGGGCACCTAAAACCACTTTTGAGGAACTAGTGGCCGAAATGGTGTGCGAGGACCTCAAGTCTGCTGAACGAGATGGAATTATTCGGGATCATGGCTTTAAGACATCAGATCATCATGAATGAGTCATAGTGAATGTCTCTCTATTGGTAGCTTTCCGCCCTTTCTCATTAAAAGCGTGCCCATGCCCCAACAAAAAACACTACCTGCAGATTGAAAATTGACTCAAATATTTCTCGAGAATGAACCATGAAAAATGTACAACACGATTTACCTCACGGACATTTGGATACCTGCCAAATCTGCGGGTCAGAAAAATTATTGCCAATTATTTCTCTTGGACACCACGCACCCTGCGACTCGCTGTTGTGGCCCAAAAAATTGCATGAACCTGAGCGGACTTATCCCCTCAATCTTGTCCGTTGCCCAGATTGTGGCTTGGTTCAGATCGACTATGCCGTGGCTGCCGAGGAACTCTTCTTTCCCGACTATCCCTATCGAAGCGGTATCACCAATACACTGGTAGGTAATCTTAAGTCGACTGGGCCCACTGTTATGAGGCGTTTCGCAGTGCCAGTGGGTAAATTGGCGATCGATATCGGCTCCAATGACGGTACACTGCTGAGTGGGTTCAAGGATGCAGGCTTGAGAGTGTTGGGGGTAGAGCCGACAAACATTTCGCGAATTGCGAATGAATGTGGCATAGAAACCATCCAGGCTTTCTTCGACGAAAACGTCGCGCGCAAGATCTTAGCGTCTCATGGCCGGGCGGAGGTAGTGACGGCAGCCAACATGTTTGCACATGTCTCCAAGCTTGGAAGCCTGATTCGAGGTGTGGAGACTCTGCTTGTCGAAGATGGGGTTTTTGTTACAGAATCGCACTACTTGCTGGATCTGATTGACACCGTCCAGTACGACTCGGTCTACCACGAACATCTGAAGTACTACTCGGTCAAATCGATTGTCCGTCTATTCAGTTATTACGATTTCACTGTGGTCGATATTGATCGCATACCTAACTATGGCGGTTCAATCCGGGTTTATGCCAAAAAGGGTAAAAATCATCCAGTCGGTTGCTCGGTTACCGATTTGCTCAAAGAGGAAGAGCGTCGTGGGCTTTACTCCGGGCCAATTTACGCGGATTTTGCGACAAGAGTCAGGAAATCAAAACGTCAGCTGCAGAAACTCCTTATCGAGGCAGTCAGCAGAGGTGAGCGAGTCGTGGGGATTGGCAGCCCCGGACGTGCGGCGACACTGCTTAGCTACTGCAATATCGATGTCGATACCATGTCTTATATTGCTGAACAGAGGACCTCACTGAAACTGGGCTTGTTTATGCCTGCTTCGCATGTGCCTATCATCGATGAAAAGAAGATGCTCGAAGAGCAGCCAGAATATGCCGTGGTTCTCTCTTGGCATTACTGGAAGCCGATTGTCGAGAAGCTCCGCGCGAAGGGGTTGAAATCCAAAATTATCATTCCACTACCCGAGGTCCGTATACTGGACTGAGGCTGTGATTCGCCTAGGAGTCATAGGAGGAGGGTTCGGTGCCGAAGGCCACCTAGCAGCGATATCTGGCCTGCCCGATGCTAAAGTCACGGCCGTGGCTGATTCGGGCTCTGGCCGATTACTCGCACGGCTGCCTGATGTTTCGATCTACCGATCTTCCTGGCGCGACCTGCTGACCACCTCGGTGGATGCAGTCTGCATCGTCACTCCACCTGTCACACATCAGCAGATGGTTCTGGCGCTGCTTGATGTTGGCAAGCACGTGCTTTGTGAAAAGCCGTTCGGTATGGATCTGTTTCAGTCACTCCAGATGGCTGACGCAGCTTCAAATGCAAACGTGACGGCGGCTGTTACTTTTCAATACCGATTCGAGCCTGGGTTTCAGGCTTTGAAGAAACTTGTTGACGATAAGCGTATTGGAGAGCTCCAGTCTGTGGATTGTGTTTGGCTGACCTCGGGTCGGCATGACCCTCGTTCGCCCTGGACTTGGCGTAACGATGCCGTGCAGGGCGGGGGCGTTGTTGGCGCATTTCTCAGTCATGTCGTGGATCTGCTTCATTGGTTGACTGGTGACCGAGTGCAAGGGGTCGAGGCGAGCACGGAAATTCTGGTGCCGCGCCGCCCCAGGGGCGATGGGGCCGTGGTGGAGGTGACAGCAGAGGATTCGGTTAGGGCTCGGCTAGAGCTCGAGGGCGGAGTTTGGGTTCATTGTCAAATTAGCAACTGTCATGCTGAGAATTTGGGGATGCGCATGGAATTGACGGGCAGCGAGGGGAAGCTCGTATACAGCCATACGCCACCGTTCACGGCCGAGATGCAGCTGGTCCATCTGCATATTCATGGTGAGACGCCGCAGCTTGTTTTTAATGCTGGCGATTTTCTGGGGCCGGTTTCGGGGGATACGCGGCTGCCGGCTCTAAGAAAGTTGTTCCAAAGCTTTATCCAGACGACAAAGCACGAAAACCCTTCGAATCTGCCCACCTTCGAGGACGGCTGTGCGGTCCAACAGGTACTTCATGCTGTACGCCAGTCGGCTGCATCCCGGAGCTGGGTGTCGTGCTAAGGCTCCAAGCCGGATGAGCGGTACGGATTTGCTGTCCGCAAAAAAAATACTGGTGATCACGCTCGGCTGCCCGCACCCGCGGCGAGGTGCCAGCTCCGTTCTTTTTTACTGGTATCTCGAAGCCTTGCGCAAGTCGGAGTTCTGGGTCGAGCATCTCTTGCTCGTGTCGCCAGACGAGGTTTCCGAGCAGTCGGAACGTGACTATGTCGAGGCTATCTCTCCAGGACCTCGGTTTGGCGTGCGCATCTTTTCTGTGTCGAAAACCCTGTGGACCAGGCGTTCAGGGCTGGCCCTGCGGGGCTGCGAACTGTCGGACGAAGTGCTGTCACATGTGAGGTCGTTCCAGCCGGAAGCGGTCGTCTGCTTCGATATCTTAGCTGCAGAGATGGCTCGGCGCATGCATCTCGACGGGCTGTTGATCTGGCTGGGAGATCTGTCCTTCCAGACTGTCACCTACCACGCTTACTACGACTTCAAGGCTGAGCCACGCAAGCTCCTCGGATTGATCCGCTCGTATGTCGTTAGACTATTGTGGAAGCGGTTTTATCGGAGAGTACTACTTGGTCAGCAGCATGTCATCGTCTCGTCCTTCTCGTCGATCAAGTGTCTGTCCCGGATGGGTATTGCGAGTCGCTACTGGTCTTACCCCTGGCCGTGTGAGGCTCCTCGGGGAGGAGGCGTGGTCGCGAAGCACGACAAACCGACCTTCATCCTTTTCGGTACGCTGGGAGCACTCGGATCGCGTTCGGCCTTCGAGTTTATGCTGAAGTCTGTGTATCCTCTGCTGGTGAAAGTTTGGGGAGCGCAGGGCTTTTGCATCCTGATCTCCGGCATGCGTGAATTGCCTAGGTGGGTACGAGCAGAGATCAAGTTGCGTCACGAATTCAGATTTCTCGGTTTCGTAGACGACTTGGCGGCGGAGGTGATGCGTTGTCACGCTGTGCTGGCGCCCATTTCGGTCCCGGTGGGTAATCGAAGCCGCATCGTGACAGCCATGTCCATGGGCGCCCTGGTGGTCGCGCATGCCAATACTGCGCTCGGAAATCCCGAATTGGTGTCGGGTGATAACTGCCTCCTCGCGGCATCAGCGAGTGAGTTTGCTGAGCATATGCGCCTTGCATATGTCAGCCCCGATCTCGCGGCGAGGCTGGGATCTTCGGCCAAAAACACCTATTTGCGGTCGTTCGAGCCTAAGGTCGCGTCGCAGCGTCTGGTGGAGGAGCTGAAGTCCATGCTGTCGCGGCCCCAAGGCGGCGCTAGCGTAGTCCGCTTGTTTCATTCGACAGTTTAGAGGAAACGCGAATTGAAAACCCTATTGAAAAGACACTTGCCGCCGGCGTTACTGGATATCGCCCGCAGGCTCCGTGACGCGCTACCGCTCTGGGCAATGACGCGCGAGGGTCGCTGGATCCGCCGCGAGTACTGGCAGTTCGGGCAGGATCAGCGAAGCTACGTCTTCATGAGCATTGCGCGCTTCCTGCACATCAACCGTCCCGTTCCGGGCTACTATTTTGAATTCGGTTGTAATGAGGCCAACACCATGAGGAAGGCATGGGACCATTTCCAGTACCTCTTTGACTTCACCTACGTGGGCTTTGATTCCTTTGAAGGCTTGCCGGAGATCGCGCGGGTCGATCAGCAGCCAATCTGGGAGAAGGGCAAACTGGCTTTTGCTGAAGAGCGTTTCATCAAACGCGTGCGGGGGCATGGCATGCCGGCTGACAAGCTCAGAACCGTCAAGGGCTTCTATGATGTATCGCTGACAACGGAACTCAAAGACAGTCTGCTCCCTATCAAGGCGGCTGTAATCTACATCGACTGTGACTTGTATATGTCCACGGTCCCGGTCCTTGAATGGATTGTGGACTTCCTTCAGGTGGGCACTGTCGTGGTCTTCGACGATTGGTACTGCTTCCATGGGGATCCGCAGCGTGGTGAGCAATTGGCTTGGAACGAGTTCCGGCAGCGCCATCCTGAGCTTCGTTTTTCCGAGTTTGTGCGGACCAACGAAGCGGCGTCTTTCATCTACGTTGGCCGTAAATAGGGCGATTGCCTGAAGATCGCTCCAAGGCAGAAGTAGTTTTCCGTTTATGTCTGCATGCACCACGACCAGCCGTCGCCTAATGAGCCGTGTCTCGGTCAACCTGGTGGCCAGTCTGCTGCAGGGGTTGCTCGGGCTGGCGCTGATACCGATGGCGACCTTTGTGCTCGGGCCGCAGGACTATGCTGTTTATGGGATAGCAGTGGTAGTGTTGTCACTGGTAGTTGCCGTCTGCGAAACAGGCTCTGCTTACGTGCTTTATGGTCGCTATCATGCCCTCGACGAGTCTGGGCGGGCTCGGCTGCAGTCCACTCTGCTGGCATTGGCCTTGTTGTTGGGTTTGCTGGCTGCGGTTGTGGTCTTGTCAACTTGGTCAACATTATCGCGCCTTATCCCGCTGCTTTCGGAACTGACGCGATCTGAAACATGGCTACTGTGTCTCTCACTGCCACTGAAAACCACATGGTCCATCATCAATCCTATCTTGATCGTACGGCAGCGCAGCGAGTGGCTGGCGGCCAGTTTGCTGTTTCAGTCGGCGGTGAACATGCTGGTCATCCTGGCCTGTCTGTATTTGCTTGAGACGGGGCGTTCGGCCCTGTTCTGGGGGCAGTGGGCCGGCTTGCTCGTCTGCATGGTCATACCACTGCTAATTCTGCGCAGTTCGCTGTGGGCGCCGCTGGAAATGCAGTGGTTGCGCGAGGTGCGTAGCGTGGCGTTTGGCGCCTGGTTTGCAGGGCTTGTTGACAATTTGAGAGCGACCTTGGAGAGCGTCCTTATCGTAAAGGCCGTCAGTGCGGAGGCTTTGGGCAACTTCCATCATGCGCGTGGCTATCAGGGTTTGATGACGCAGGGAACCAATGCGTTTGCCAATGTTTTATGGCCGATCGCACTCAAGGAAGCACAGCTTGCGAATAGTCGTTTCCCACGTATCCGGCCGGTCTGGGATCTTGTCTATACGGGTTTGGCCTGCGTTGGGGTTGGTGCTGTGTTCCTAGGAGATGAAGTGGTGAGCCTACTGACCCATGGCAAGTTTGTGCAGGCGGGTGCCTGGTTGCCATGGCTCGTGGTGTACGTCCTGCTGCAGAACTCAGGCAAGCCTGCGACGGCTATGCTCTATGCCGCCAACAAAGGTAATCTCTATTCAAGAATTCGGATATTCACCGTAATGGTGGCCATGCTGGCGTTGCTGCTTTTGATTCCGGCATACGGGGTTGAGGCTGTCTTGGGCGTTGTTATCGCCGAAATGCTCATGACGCGCGTGTGGCTGGCGGTGGCCGCCCGGCGCATAGGACTTGTCCCTTTTCAAGACCATTGGGTTGTTGTTGGTTCCCTGCTGACGGTGGCCTGCTGGTATCTCGAGAGGGCCATCGACCTGTCGTCTGCGGAACGCTACGCTGTAGGCCTGACGGTATCGTGCACCGTATTATCTGCGCTGCTTCTATCTATGCGTATCCGACTTGGACCCGATTGGTTACGTTTTCTGCGTGACCGAAAAACCATGAACTTCGAAGAAACACATGTTTAGATGCGCCCTTTGTGCCGGGAAAGATGCACGCGAAATTCTGCGCATCGGCCGGCCGGATCGTTTCGAGCAGAGCATAGGTGTCGGGCCGCACGGCTATACACGTTGCTGGGTCGAATGCCTGCAATGCGGTGGTGCCACCAATGTGCTGCCGGAGGAATCCGCCTTGCACCTTGCGGCACTACGTGCCGCCTATTACGAAGTCGACTTCATGAGCTCGGATATCGGCGGGAAGTACCGCCGAGTCATGTCTATGCCTGCCGGCCAATCGGACAACGCAGGGCGTGTGGCCCGCGTGATGGACTTCTTAGGCCGCTGGTCCGGGGCGCTCGCCCAGCCTAGGGTCATGGATATAGGCGCGGGGAGCGGTGTATTCCTATCGCGCCTGGTAGACCAGACGGCAGGGGCGTGGCAGTACCTCGGTGTGGAGCCAGACCCCCGCGCAGCGGCCCACCTGCGTCAGTTGGAGAAGTTTGCGGTGGTAGAGGCTATGTACCTCGGTCAGCCGGAGCTGCGTGGATTCAACCTTGTGACCCTCAACAAGGTCTTGGAACACATCGAACAGCCTTTACCCTTTCTGTTGCAGGTCGTCCAGAGCCTGGTGCCGGACGATGGCCTTCTCTATGTCGAGGTGCCCGACAAGTTGACGGCACGGGTGCGTTCGCCGCAGGACAATATTCTCGGCGCCTTGCACTGCCATCTTTATGACCCCACCAGTCTGGGGTATCTGTTGCGGCGCGCCAAGCTGGAATTGCTGTGTCTGAACCGCATTACCGAGCCCAGTGGAAAGTTGTCGGTTTATGCGTTTGCGGCGCCCTCAGAGAGCATTCAAAAAAAAGGATTGCCCCATGAGTGATCAAGGCATCACCATCATTGCCGAGATCGGCTCGGTTCACGATGGCTCCATCGGCAATGCGCTCAAGGCCGTTGAGGCCGCTGCCGCCTGCGGCGCGGATGCGGTGAAGTTCCAGACCCACATTGCCGAAGCCGAAACCCTGGCCGATGCCCCCATGCCCTCGTACTTCAAGGGCGAGCCACGCATGGACTACTTCCGTCGCACGGCCTTCAGCCTGCCGCAGTGGAAGCAGATAGCGCAGAATTGCATCGAGCACGGTGTGCGTTTTCTCTCCTCTCCGTTCTCGCTGGAGGCCGTTGATCTGCTGGAGGAGGTCGGCATCGAGCTCTACAAGGTCCCTTCGGGCGAAGTCAGTAATGTGCCGCTGCTGGAGCGGGTGGCCGCCACGGGCAAGACGGTCTACCTTTCTTCTGGCATGAGCAATTGGGCAGAATTGGACCAGGCCGTGGCGGCGCTGCGCAAGGGCGGCCCGCTGGTGGTGATGCAATGCTCATCGGCCTATCCTTGCGCGCCGGAGCGCGTCGGCCTCAACGTGATGCTGGAGATGCAGCAGCGTTACGGCCTGCCCGTTGGCCTTTCGGATCACACCCTTGGCCATGCGGCCTGCATTTCCGCCGCTGCACTGGGCGCCACGGTGGTGGAGAAGCATTTCACGTTCTCGCGTCTGATGTACGGCAGCGACGCCCGGCACAGCATGGAGCCGGATGAGTTCAAGGCCTTCTGCTCCCACGTCAAGGAGGCCGCGGTCATCCGCGCGAACCCGGTCGACAAGGACGACCTGCAGGACTACCGGGACATGAAGCGCATCTTCGAGAAAAGCGTGGTTACGGCACGGGCTGTGCAGGCGGGACAGTCTTTGCAGGCCGCAGACCTCGCTTTCAAGAAACCTGGCGATGGCATACCCGCCGCCCGTCACACCGAGTTACTGGGCCGGCAGGTGCGACGGGCCCTTGCGCCAGACCACAAGATTACCTGGGAAGACCTAAAGTGAAGAAGATTTGTGTCGTCATTGGCTCGCGGGCGAACTACAGCAGCATCAAATCCGCGATGCGCGCTATCCATAACCACCCGGATCTGGAGCTCCAGCTCATCGTGGGGGCATCCGCCATCCTGGACCGCTATGGCGCCGTGATCAACCTCATCGAGGCGGATGGGTTCATCGCTTCGGCCCGTGTCCATATGCTTATCGAGGGTGAGACGCCCGCCACTATGGCCAAGTCCACGGGTCTGGGGCTGATGGAGCTGCCAACCCTCTTCGAGCAGATGAAGCCCGATGTGGTGCTGACGGTCGGTGACCGCTTCGAGACCATGGCCACCACGCTGGCTGCGGCCTATATGAACATTCCGGTGGCTCACACCATGGGCGGTGAAGTTAGCGGCACCATCGACGAAAGCATCCGCCACGCGGTCACAAAGTTTGCTCACATCCATTTCCCGGCCTGTGAAGGCGCGCGAGAGCGCATCATCCGCCTGGGCGAGCTACCCAGGCATGTGCACATGGTGGGCTGTCCGCGTATCGATCTCGTGGCCGATATCCTGAATACACCCGAGACCTCGCTCGAGTCCACGCTTTTCAACAAGGGCGTCGGAGAGAAGCTGAACTTCGACCAGCCCTTTGTGCTGTTATCTCAGCACCCGGTGACCACGGAGTACGGCGCGGGTGAAGCCCAGATCACGATGACGCTCGAAGCCATCCGCGAGCTGGATCTGCCGGCCATCGTGCTCTGGCCCAACGCTGACGCGGGCTCGGACGACATCGCCCGCGGCATCCGCAGGTGGCGCGAGCGCAAGCTGGATCGACATATGCATTTTTTCAAGAACCTGCCGATCGAGACCTATGTCCGGCTGATGCGCAAGACCGCCTGTCTGGTTGGCAATTCCAGCAGCGGCATCCGCGAAGCAGCCTTCATTGGCACCCCGGTGGTCAACATTGGGACCCGGCAGACCGCCCGCGACCGCGGCAGCAATGTGCTGGATGTGCCCTATGGCAAGGATGAGATCAAGGCGGCCATCGCCCGGCAGGTGAGCCATGGCCCGTACGCCATGGAGCCTATCTATGGCGATGGCCGTGCGGGTCAGCGCATCGCCGACATCCTCTCCACCGAGGTGGTGGATGTGCAGAAATGCATCACCTATTGAACCCGGCGTTTGAGACATGAGCATCGTCGCGGTCATCCCGGCGCGGGGTGGATCCAAGGGCATTCATCGTAAAAACCTGGTGCGGATCGTCGGCCGGCCGCTGATCGCCTATTCCATCGACGCCGCGCGGAATGCCGCTTCTGTGGACCGAGTGCTGATCTCGACCGATGATAGCGAGATTGCAGATGTCGCACGTGACTTGGGGGCGGAGGCCCCATTCCTACGCCCCTCGGAGCTGGCTGACGACGCGGCCCCCATGTTGGGAGTGCTGAGGCATGCGCTGGCGTGGCTTGAGTCCCAGGGTGTGGCGGTGGAGGCGCTGGTTCTGCTGCAGCCCACCTCGCCCTTGCGCACGGCCCGCCATGTCGAAGAGGCCATCGCACTGTTCCGGTCTACCCCTGCCAGCAGTGTCCTCAGCGTGGTGGAGGTGCCGCACCAGTTCAACCCGGTTTCGGTGATGAAACTATCTGCTCAGGGGACTCTCGTACCCTTTTTTGGGGATCAGGTCATCGCCACGAGGCGGCAGGACAAGCCCAAGGCGTATGCCCGTAATGGGCCGGTGGTGCTCGTCTGTCATCCGAACACGCTCCGTTCCGGCGAACTCTATGGGGCAAGTTGCCTGCCCTATCTCATGGCGGAAGAGGATTCTCTGGACATCGATACCCCGCAGGACCTGCTTCTTGCCGAGCAGGCTTTGCTGGACCGCAGCTACTGAGTGGAAGCCTTGTTGGACCGTCTCAAGCGCTTGGTTGTAGCTTCACCGGCCCTGCGTGCGCCGTTGATGCTGCTGCGCAGGCTTTGGCGCGATCGGCGGTATATCAAGGGCATTGCGGGCGATTTGCTGGAGACATATCGTGCGACTGCCTTTCTGCGGCGGGCCCCGGTAACGTGCGTCGGACGGACGCTGAATCTGTATGCTGTTGATGACGACTCCCTCTACGGACTGAAGCTGATGGCGTTCATCAGCCAGTCCCTGCGTTTGCGGGGCTGGCAGATTCAGGTGGTGCTGCGTAATCGGTCCATGATGTTGGGGCGAGCCTATTTCCGGGCTTTCGGCATCCGTCGCTTTGTCTATCTGGAGGACCATCGTCTCGATGACGGGGAGCGCGCGCTGTGCAGGCGTAGGGCGCAGGAGTTCCTAGACGGACCGCTGAGTCTGCAAGGTGTCAAGGCCTGGACCTTCGAGGGCTGCTGGATCGGTCCGCAGATCATTTCGACGCTGTCGCGCACCCGGTTTGAAGGCAGCGTGGACTTCGCGCATCCGGAAGTCCGGCGTCGCTTGCAGGAAATGCTAGTGCCGGCGCTGGAGCATTTGCTGCGGGCTCGCAAGCTCATCGAACAACAACCCGCGGATCTGGCGCTGACCATTGAGGCCAACTACGCCGTGTTCGGCCCCCTGGTAGATGTGGCGATCAGCCGTGGCTGCAACGTCATCCAGATGATCCAGCCGTGGAAGGACGACGCACTGACGTTCCGGCGCATGACCCCCGTCACCCGGCGTGAGCACCCTTCGTCGGTTGCCCGGGAGACGCTGGATCTTCTGGTGCGGCGACCCTGGACAGACCGCGAACAGCAGGCGCTGGACCAGATGTTCCAGGACCGCTACGGCGGGCGCTGGTTCCTGCAGGAACGGAACCAGCGCAGCACCCGGCTTTACTCGTCGGACGAACTGACCCAGCGATTCCGGCTTGACCCCGCCAAACCCACGGCAGTGGTGTTTTCGCAAGTCCTGTGGGATGCCAACCTTTTTTATGGTGATGATCTGTTCGAGGATGCCGGCGAGTGGTTTTTAGAGACCGTTCGGGCGTCCTGTGACAACCCGGCCCTGAACTGGCTCATCAAGCTGCATCCGGCCAATGTCTGGAAGCGCAAGTACGAGGGCATCACGCAGGAGTATGCGGAGCGGGTGCTGATCAACCAGGCCATCGGTACGCTGCCAGCGCATGTTACGCTCATCGCCGCCGACGACGATATCAGCACGCTTTCGTTGTTCGAGTCTATCGACTATGGTGTTACGGTGCGCGGCACATCGGGCATGGAACTGGTGTGTTTCGGCAAGCCTTGTGTGACGGCCGGCACCGGGCGGTATTCGGGGCTGGGATTCACGCTGGACAGCACTAGCCGTGAGCAGTACCTGCAGCGCCTGGCTAGTCTGCACAAGCAGCCTGCCATGAGCGACGAGGAAACGCTGCGCGCTAAGTGGCATGCCTACGCAGCTTTCGCGCTCCGGCCTTGGCCGATGATGAGTGCACGCGCTCGGTTTATCTACGTTGAACGAGGTCGGAGTCCATTTGACCAGAACCTCGAGCTTACGGTTACAACTCTGGATCAATTGGCTTTAAATTCAGACTTGACGGTCTGGGGAGACTGGGCTGCCGGCGCCGACATCGATTTTATTCAACCTGACGGCTCGATACAAATGAAGTAAGACGGTAAACAGGCTGACACGACAGAGATATTAGGAACCACGATGAACTATGCTGATAATTTTGATCTGCAATGGAACACGTTTAAGCAGACACAACTAGACAGTTATACGGGGCTTGATCGAAATAAAAAAAATCTCTATGACTCGACTAAATGGTTAAAAGATGAGTTGAAAGGAAAGTCAGTGCTTGAGGCAGGTTGTGGCCCTGGAAAATACACGGAAGTCCTATTAGACAGTGGAGCGCGAGTAACCGCTTTTGATCTCACGACTGCTGTGTTCGTCAACCGAGATCAGAACTCCGATAAGGGCGATCTCTACTGTTTTCAGGGTGATATCTATAACCTGCCGGATATCGGAGTTTTTGACTTTGTCTTTTGCTATGGAGTTCTCCAGCATTGTCCTGATCCGGATCTTGCCTACAAGAAGATATTCGAGAAATTAAAGCCCGGCGGGAGGATATCGATCGACTTTTATACGAACCCGAAGATTCCAACGCCTTGGACAACTCCAAAGTACTTCTGGAGACGCTGGTCGACACAAATCCCTCCAACATCCCTGCTGAGAATAATCAGAGCCTATATGCCACTCTGGCTTCCTGTGGATACCGTAATTCGTTTGATTCCCCAGATTGGCCCTACTCTTCTTGGTATTCTTAGAGTTCCATGCTGGAACTACTTGGACATTCTGCGTAATGGCCTGCGTACTAAGCCGATTCGTCATGCCATATACGAGTGGTACCAATGGGCCGTCATGGATACCTTTGATGCTCTCGGCGCGAAATATGACTATCCAAAAACAATCGACGAGGTTCGGAAGATGGTCTGCTTGGAGGGGGCAGCAGAGATTGAGGTTTTTTATGCGAGTAATGGCATTGTTGCAAATACTTTGAAGCGTCGTTGAGCGCTATGGAGAAGCGACTCAGTCAAGGCATCTCTATGGTGCTTGGCTGTAATACTTGCCACCGGAAAATTTATTGGCAATTAAAATTACTCACTTAAGTCATACCGACGGAGGGGCTGGAGCGGGCCGGGCGGCCTATCGCATCCATGCCGCCTTGCGTGAGTTGGGTGTGGACTCGCGCATGCTGGTCAGCCAGAAGCGCACAGCCGATCCCTCGGTGCAGGCCATATCCGGCTCCGGCCTCGGCCACTGGCAGGTCCGTGTGGCCGAGTACCGAGAGGCCCGGGCCGGACGCGCGCTGGCGCGGGACGCCTCGGTCTTCCTGTCGCCAGCACGTTACGGCTATTTCCGCCCGGCGCGCGCAGCAGTGGTGCGGGAGGCCGATGTCGTTGCCACCTACTGGATCAACGGCGCCTATATCGTGCCGGAGAGTCTGGCGGCGATCAACAAGCCCCTTGTGTGGCGACTGTCTGATGTCTGGCCTTTCACCGGCGGCTGCCATTACCCCGGGACTTGTGAACGCTTTGAAAGTCAGTGCGGCGACTGTCCCCAGTTGCGCCAGCCTGGGCCGGAGGACACCACAAATCGCCTATGGCTGCGCAAGCAACATGCGTGGCGTGCGCTGAACCTGACGGTCGTCGCTCCGAGCAACTGGATGGCCGGGTTGGCGCGACGCAGCTCGCTATTTGCCGACCGGCGCGTCGAGGTCATCCCGACCGGCGTGGACCTCGAGCGCTTTCGCCCTGGGGACCGCTCGGCCGCCCGGGCTCGCTGGGGCTTGCCGCAGGACCGATTGCTGATCCTTTTCGGCGCCATGAGTCCGACGGATGACGTGCGCAAGGGCTATCGGGAGCTTCGACAGGCGCTCGATGTTGTCGCGCGTAGTCCGCTGGCTTCGCGGCTGCTGGCCGTTGTGTTCGGCAACGAGGCTCCGTTGTCGGAGGATCTGCCGGTGCCTGCCGTGTCCCTGGGTCGCCTGCAGGGCGACGACGCACTGATGGCGGCCTACAACTGTGCTGACCTGGTTGTGGCGCCCTCGCTGGAGGACAATCTGCCAAACGTTGCGTTGGAGGCCTTGGCCTGTGGCGCTCCGGTTGCCGCCTTCGACGTCTGCGGCATGCCAGATATCGTGGTAGATGGCTGGAACGGTCGACTGGCTAAACTCGGAGAGCCGGACGGCTTAGGGCGGGCGCTGGTGGACTTGCTTTCTGATCTGGAGCGGTTGGCGGTTATGCGCGCCAATGCTCGACAGCACGCTGTAGGTCGATACTGCTTGAGAGGTCAGGCGCAAAGCTATTTGCATCTTTACAAGCAACTCGTTGCAACACAGTCGGAGTCGATCGGTCGACGCGATACCAATGGAGATTTCAATTGACTAAAGAGAATGCGGCAAAGAAGAACGCCGAGGCAGAAGCCCTTCAATGGACGGATGATTTAGTCCGAAAGTTCTGGAACTATCAGTCTCAATTTCCAGAGGTCTACTACACAAGTCGATACGGCGATCGGATAGCAGATGCAGTGTGCAGCTATGTGCCTCGGAGGGCACGAATCCTTGACTATGCCTGCGGCACAGGCGCACTCACGGGGCACTTGTTACGCTCAGGATTCTCTGTCGGTGCATGCGATCTTTCGCCTGATTCGGTTGCGTATGTGCAGAAAAATCATGCCGGGCATCCGGAGTTTTGTGGGGCTTCCACGATCGATGATTTGCTCGCAGGCGAGCAGCGGTTTGACGCCGTGGTGTTGGTCGAGCTTATCGAGCATGTGGATGCCACCGTGCTGACGAAAGTAATGGCGGATCTACGCAAGATTTTGGCGCCGAATGGCGTGGTGATTGTGACCACGCCCAATGACGAGAACCTGGATGCCGAAACGGTGTATTGCCCTTGTTGTAATCACAGATTCCATCGATGGCAACATGTTTGTAGCTGGAACGGACGCACTCTTGCCGCGTGTTTAGCTGCGCATGGCTTTGAAGCCATCTCTACGCGCGAAACTGACTTCTCACTGAGCCAGAAAAATGGCCTGGTTCGCTACTACTTGCATCGTATGTTCCGAGCGCTACGTCGACGCAAACAGCCACACCTGATGGTTGTTGCCAAAATGGTGCCACAAAAGAGGGCGTCAGCTTGACTCGGTCACCTGCAGTACCTAGTCGTGTCTCATGAACAATGGCCTGAGCCCATCAATTTCAGTCATCACCGTCGTCCGCAACGGTGCATCGGTGATTGCCGACTGTATCGATAGTGTCCTTGCCCAGCAGATCGATGGCCTGGAGTACATCGTCATCGACGGCGCTTCGACCGATGGGACGCTGGAGATCATTCGGCGCTATGGCGACGCGATATCGGTCTGCATCAGCGAGCCCGATCGCGGCTTGTACGACGCGATGAACAAGGGGCTGCGTCTGGCGCGTGGTCGTTACATACATTTCCTGAACGCTGACGACCGCTACGTGGCGCCCGACACCTTGAGCAGGTTATTGCCACAGCTGGACGAGAGTACGGTTTGCTATGGCGCAATGATCTACCAGGAGGCAGATGGCCGGCAACGCCGCCTTGGCTCACCGTTCTCGTGGAGCCGCGAACTGATTGAGTCGCATGTTCCCCAGCCGACGTTGTTCGTTCCTGGCCAGCTGTATCGCGAGGTGGGCGAATTCGATCTGAACTACCGCATCGCTGCCGACTACGACATGGTGCTGCGCCTAGCCCGGCGCTTTCCTGTGCGTTTTGTGGATCAGCCCGTGACCTTGATGGCGGCCGGCGGCATCAGTTACACGCAGATGGGGCGAACTTTCAAGGAGGCGGCCCGGGTCTCGATCAGCCACGGACGATCGCAGCTCGCCGCGCACCTGACCTGTCTACGCCATCGATTGACGTGGCAGATCGCGCGTAGGCTGCCCTCCTCGTTAATGGATGCTGTGCGCAAACTGCGAGGTCGGCGATGAGCCTCGCTGTGGCGCACGTCATGCGTACGTATGGCGTTCATGGTGGTGAGCATCAGCTGGCGCAGCTGTTTCGCTCTTTTGAGGTGCCGGAGTTCCAGCACCTGTTCTTTTTCGTTTACCGGGACGACATTTGCCAACGCTATTTTTCCGGCATTTCGAAGCTGCGAACCGAAACTTTGCTCGGCCTGCGCGCCAAGGTTTTTCCCTCTTTGCGCAAGGAGCTGATGTTGCTGCTGCTGCTGCTGCCAGTGCTGCAGCTCCGCTTGCTTTTTGCCTTGCGCTTGAAAGATTGCAGGATTTGTGTCGCACACGGCATTCAGGGGGCCATGGTCGCCTGGCTGGCAGCCATCGTGTTGCGCAAGGTACGCTTCGTCTACGTTCATCGCGGGACCAAGTCTGCGCGTGGTAAGCACCCATTGTTCGGTCTGCTGTATCGGCCCTATGACGTGATCGCTGGGGTGTCCAACGCTTCCGCCGACTCGCTCAAGGACTTGGCACCTCATGTGCGTCCTGTCGTTATCGAAAACGGCATTGACTCGGAAGCGATCGAGCGTAGCTGTGCACAGTGCCCACGACCGCTTGTCAACAGTTTCACCATTGTCTGTGTCGGCCGACTGATGCCGGAGAAGGGGCAGGGTTTGATACTTGAGGCCTTCGCCAGCCTGCGAGCCAAAGTTCCAACGGCAGAACTTGTGGTGGTTGGGGGTGGCCCCGATGCCGATAACCTGTCGGCCCAGGCCACGAGCCTGGGGGTCGCTAAGGCCGTGCATTTTCTCGGCGATCGTCATGACGTGCTCTGCCTTCTGAGTCACAGCGACGTCTTCGCGCACGCCTCAGAGTCCGAAGGTTTGAGCAATGCCGTGCTGGAGGCCATGGCAGTTGGCCTGCCCAGCGTCGTGGTAGCTGCTCCTGGGGTCACTGAATGTCATATAGATGGCACTACCGCCTACGTCGTGTCGCGCAACTGCGCTGAGCTGTGTGAGCGGCTGCTGCAACTTGCCCAGGAACCGGAGTTCCGGGCCCGTATGGGGCTGGCTGCCCGGGCCCACGTGCGTGAACACTATTCGATGGCCGCGAACTGCGCGCGTTACGCTGCGCTGTATCGACAATTGACCTGAACAAACAGACATCGACGATCACAATATATGTGCGGAATTCTAGGCGCCACCGGAGGCAGGGCAGCAGCAGCTTCTGAAACGGATTTTCTCGACGCACTCGACCTGATCCGGCATCGTGGTCCGGATGGAGGCGCTGTGTGGGAGCAGCCCGGCGTCCGGCTGGGGCATCGCCGCCTTGCGATCATCGATCTCGCGCAGCGTGCCGACCAGCCCATGCGGCAAGGCAAGCTGGCCATCGTCTTCAATGGCGAGATCTATAACTACCGCGAATTGCGCGCCGAACTGAGCGCGTTGGGCTACACGTTCAGCACCAGTTCCGATACCGAGGTCCTGCTGCAGGCCTGGAAGCACTGGGGGCCAGATTGCCTGTTGCGCCTTGAGGGCATGTTTGCCTTCGCTCTGTGGGATGGCGAGCAGGACAAGCTGTATCTCGCGCGCGACCGCTACGGCGAGAAACCCTTGTTCGTGCATGAAAGCAGCGATGGCCTCGCCTTCGCTTCGGAAATGCCGCCGCTGATACGCCTCGCCGGTGGCGCGCTTCAGGAGAACAAATCGGCCACAGGTCTGTTCTTTCTGTATTCCTATGTTCCGGCCCCTTATGGGGCGTTACAGGACGTCTTCCAGCTCGAGCCTGGTTGCTGGATGGAGTGGAGCGCGCAAAATGGCGTGCGCCGGCACTGCTACTACAGCCTGCAGTCGGCGACCGCCATCAGCGCGGCGCAGCCGCAACCGTTGTACGGGGACGCCTGCCTAATGTTGAAAACCCTGCTGCGTGATGCGGTGCGCCAGCGCGTCGAAACAGCCGATCTACCTGTCGCCAGCCTCCTGAGCGGCGGTATCGACAGTTCCATCGTCACCATCCTGGCGGCCCATGCTTCAAACCAACCCATGTCGGTTTATTCGCTGGGTTTTCCGGAAGACCCCGGCTTTGACGAAACGGATTTTGCCAAGGCTGTCACGGCGACTTTGCCAAACGTGCGGCATCACGTCGTCGAGGCGACTGAAGATCGCGTGCTCCGTTTTGCTGATGCGGTCCTGGACCGGCTTGGCGAGCCTTACGCCGATGCCTCCATCCTGCCGACCTCTCTGCTGTGTTCACAGATCGAGGAAAAAGTCGCCCTGGGCGGGGATGCGGCCGACGAACTGTTCGCCGGGTATGGCACCTACCCGGCCATCGTCGCCGGGGCCAGGCTGCCAGGTCTGGTGCGCGGACTGTTGGGCTTATTGCCGCGCCATCCGAACCCGCCAGCCATACGCAATGCACATTTGCGCGCACTGGCGCTATTCCATCGACATTTGCGTGCAACCCCGCTGCAAAGCTATCTAAGCTGGCGCAGCTATGCCGATATGGACGTGCTGGCCGCGTTGGGCATCGATACCTCCGCCGCAGCCGGTTTCGCGGCGACGCTGGATCGAAGCGGCGTCGCTTCGCTACGCGATGTTCAGGCACTGGACCTTGCGTTCAACCTGCCCAACGACATGCTCAAGAAAGTCGACCATGCCGCCATGTACCATGGCATTGAAGTGCGCCTGCCTTTTCTTGACAGCAAGCTCGTGCATTGGGCTCTCGGCCTTCCGGACGAGTACCGTCTCAGAGGCCGTACGCGCAAGCGAATTCTGCGCGACGCCTTCGCCGATGTCCTTCCGGAAATGGTGCTGACGCGCGGAAAGATGGGTTTTCTTCTGCCCATCCGGCGCTGGTTCCGCGAGGGAAAACTGCGTGACGAGCTAGACGCGATGCTGAGCGCGCAGACAGTGCTGGACCGCAAGGTCGCACGCTTCGCTCTAAGCGAACACGCGGCGGGCCGAGCGGACAACTCGGTCCTGCTTTGGTCCATGTACGTCTATTTGCGTTGGGTGAATCGCCTTCCGATGTGGGCCGCGCACAAAGCGCAAAGCCTGCTCGCTTCATACGGACACTCTAGTATTTAATCCGATCAAACGAACCCTTCGAATGCAGAAGCTGAAAGTACTCATCTGGCACTGGGGTCGCCGCGGCGGCGGCCCGCGGTATACGCTTGAACTCGCCCGCGTACTGGCCGGCCGTGACGATATGGATATCCATCTTTCGCTTTCGCGCCAGTCCGAGATGTACGCGGACCTTTCCAGTATTCCTGTTGCCGGCCGCTTCGATGTCGACACCTATGAAAATGCCGTCCAGTTTGGCGTGCGCAGCCTCCAACTTCCTTTCCTGCGTCTCCGTTTCGCTCGCTACATCCAGGAGCAGAAAATCGACGTCGTGTTCTGCACTATGGATCATCTTTGGAACGCCTTTGTGACTGGCGTCATCCGCGACTCCCGCGCTGTCTATTTGCTGGCCGTGCATGACGCCACCCGTCATCCTGGTGAAGATCAGGGTTGGCGCCGTTGGTTACTGCGCCGGGATATCGATTCATCGGATGCCGCCTTGGTCCTGACGCGCTCGGTGGGGCTCTCGCTGCGCTCCCATTACAGCTATCCCGATGATCGCGTCTTTCTGTCCGCTCTTGGACATTTCGGCGACGGACATTCTGATGCTGGTGCTCGCAGCCTGCCTGCGGACCGCCCACCCCGCCTTCTGTTCTTTGGTCGTATCCTGCGTTACAAAGGTTTGGATCTGATGCTGGAGGCGTTGCTCATTTTGCGCAAGGAGTTTCCGAAACTCGTGTTGGAGGTCTGGGGCACCGGCGACATTACGCCCTATCAGACGGCTCTTGATGCCGTCGGCGACGTGCGGGTGGAGAATCGCTGGATCGAGGAAGGAGAGATTCCCGGGATTTTCGCCGCCACGGATCTCGCCGTTCTACCCTATCGCGAAGCCAGTCAGTCGGCCGTTGTCGCCACTGCTTTCGCCGTTGGAATGCCTTGTGTCGCTACGCCCATTCCCGGCCTTTGCGAGCAGGTCGCCAATGGTGTGACCGGCGTCATTGCTGCCGGCAATAGTCCGGCAGAATATGCAGAGGCGGTTGCCAGGGTGCTGCGCGATCCGGCTTTTTACGCGCGCTTATCCCAATGCTGCCTCCAGGCAGCCACTACCACGCTGAGCTGGGAAAGTATCGGCGTATCGGTGGCCGAGGCCTTGCATGGCGCTTACGCGAAGGGCAAGCGCGACAGGGGAGGGAGGTGATGAGGAAGCGAGCGTTGATTTTTGGCATTTCCGGCCAGGATGGCAGTTATTTAGCGCAGCTGCTGCTGACCAAGAGCTACACGGTTTTCGGCACCTCGCGAGATGCGGAACTGTCGTCTTTCCCCAATCTTTCCGCAATGGGCATACGTGAGCAACTTTCACTGCTGTCTGCTTCACCGGCTGATTTCCGCAGCGTCATGCAGGTGATCAAGGCGGCCGACCCCCATGAAATCTACAACCTGAGCGGGCAAAGCTCGGTCGGTTTGTCCTTCAGCCAGCCGATGGAGACCATGGAGAGTGTGGTCACTGCAACCTTCAATATTTTGGAAGCCATCCGTTTCCTTAATCCAACCATCCGTTTCTACAACGCGGGGTCGAGCGAGTGCTTCGGCCACACGGGGACCCAGGCTGCGACCGAAGAGACGCCCTTTCAGCCCCGCAGCCCTTACGCCACGGCGAAGGCGGCGGCTCACTGGGCGGTGGCCAACTATCGTGAAGCCTATGGACTGTTCGCCTGTTCCGGCATTCTTTTTAACCACGAGTCGCCTCTTCGACCGATGCGCTTCGTCACGCGCAAGATCGTGCGCAGCGCCGCCCTTATCGCCGCGGGCGAGGAGCCGGGACCGCTAACGTTGGGCGATCTCGATATTTCCCGGGACTGGGGCTGGGCCGGCGAGTACGTGGACGTGATCTGGCGAATGCTGCAGACTGGGGTTGCTCGCGACTATGTTGTCGCTACTGGGAAAAGCTGGTCGCTACGGGATTTCGTGGCCGAGGCCTTTGCAGCCTTCGGCCTCGACTGGCAAGACCACGTGCGTCACGATCCGGCTTTGGTGCGCCCGTCCGACATTCTCTACTCTGCCGGCGATCCTTCAAGAGCGGAAAATGAACTCGGTTGGAAACCCGAACTGCTGATGCCTGACGTAGTGCGGCGCATGGCCGAGGCCGAAAGTAACTTGGGCAACTAGCTATGTGCGGAATCGCAGGAGTCGCCAATCCACGTGGCGGTATAGAGCCGAGCAAGCTCGATGGCATGCGTGACTCACTGGCGCATCGCGGGCCGGATGGTGCCGGCACTTGGATTTCCGCGGACGGCCAGGCTGGTCTGTCGCATCGTCGCCTCTCCATTCTCGACTTATCGTCAGCCGGTGCTCAGCCAATGCACTCGGCCTCCGGTCGCTACAGCATCTCTTTTAATGGAGAGATCTACAACTTCGCTGATCTGCGCAAGGAACTCGAATCCGCAGGAATGCGTTTCGTCGGCCACTCAGACACCGCGATTCTCCTTGGCGCGTGCGAATGCTGGGGTGTGATTGAGGCTCTGCGGCGCTTGGCTGGCATGTTCGCTTTTGCCATCTGGGACGTGCAGGAAAGCACGCTCTACTTGGCGCGTGATCGCGTCGGGATCAAGCCTCTCTATTACCGGCATCTCGACGGTGAACTCAGCTTTGCTTCGGAACTGAGACCGCTGGTAAATTGGGGTGGTAGCCTGCCGCCCATCTCCAAGCGCGGGCTAAATGAATACATGCGTTTGGGATACGTCCCTTGCCCGCTTAGCATTTTCGAGGGTGTTTGGAAGCTGCCGCCGGGGACTTATATGACTTGGCGTGCAGGCTATCTGTCGCAACCGCAGGCGTTCTGGACGTTCACGGGTGCGGTCGCACGCGGCTTGGCGCATGCTTTTGTCGATGAGCACAGCGCGATCGCCGAGCTCGAACGTGTCCTGCAGACCAGCGTAGCCCGTCACATGGTGTCGGATGTGCCGATCGGCGCCTTCCTCTCGGGCGGCATTGATTCGAGCACCGTGGTTGCATTGATGCAAGCGCAAAGCAGTCGACCCATCAAAACGTTTTCTATCGGCTTCAACGATGCCGCGTATGACGAGGCTAGGCATGCTGCGCGTGTAGCCGCGCATCTCGGCACAGATCACACCGAACTATACGTAACCGACGCTGATGCGCGCGCCGTTATCCCTTATTTGCCGGACACTTACGACGAGCCTTTCGCCGATGTCTCACAGATCCCCACTATCCTAGTGTCGCAACTCGCTCGTAGCCAAGTGAAGGTGGCCTTGTCCGGAGACGGAGGCGACGAGCTGTTTGCCGGCTATAGTCGCTACATCTTCGTTTCCTCCTTTTGGCGCAGATTGCAGCGTCTTCCGCTAAGTCTTCGGCGTATGGCCGCCGCCTGCTTTTGCTACCCGAGCGTGGCGCGCTGGAATGCCTTCTTCGAGGCGGCCGGCCCCTTGTTGCCGAAATCGCTGCGGCCCAGTCTGCCTGGTCAAAAAATGCATAAGGTCGGTGCCATACTGCCGTCCGCATCGCTGCTCGCTCTGCATAGCCGTTTGGTCGCGCAGTGGACTATGCCGCAAGTGGCGCTGAGCCCGGACTGGCGGGCGGGAGATGCGCTGTGGCAGGAACTGTTGCACGAGGATCCGAGCCTGACGCCGCCGATGCAGCAAGCCGTGTGGGATGCGCAGACCTATATGGTGGACGATATCCTGACCAAGGTCGATCGTGCCAGTATGCGCTTTGGTCTCGAGGTACGAGTTCCGCTGCTCGACCATACCGTTGTCGAAACAGCTTGGCGGGTGCCAGAAGCCATGAAGCTGCGTGACGGCCAGGGCAAATGGCTGCTGAAACAGTTGCTCTACCGGTATGTCCCCCAATCGTTGGTAGATCGGCCCAAGATGGGGTTTGGTGTACCCATTGACGCTTGGCTGCGTGGAGGCGTCCGCGATTGGGCGGAAGCCCATTTGGACGAGCAGCGCCTGCGCAGAGAGGGTTATCTCGATGCTGGCGCTATTCGTCAAACCTGGCTGCAACATCAGAATGGCTCGGGTGAGAGCGGTGGTCCGATTTGGACCGTCTTGATGTTCCAGCAATGGCTGGAACGCTGCAAGAGATGGCTATAACTTCTAGGCTTCCTTGGTGGGCAAAGCTTTACGCCAAATTGGCCCTGTCCCGTCTGCCCGTGCCATATAGTTTGTGGCGCAAGTTCAAGCTGTTCCGCCATGGTGACATGAATGATCCTTTGCGTGCCATCCGGACTTTTGGAAACTACCATCGACGTGCGCTCGAGAGCGCCGATATCTCACCTGGTTTCAACGTGCTCGAACTGGGACCCGGCGATTCCATCTTATCCGGTCTGGTAGCGCGCAGTATGGGAGCCGGTCAGGCCTGGCTTGTAGATGCAGGCGCTTTCGCCGACACTAACGTTGCTGCTTGTTACCGCACGCTGGCGTTGCTCAAGCAAGCGGGGCACTTCGACCTAGGCTTAGGCAACGTGACCAGTTTAGACGAGATCTTAAAGCTCGCCAATGTTATCTATCTCACCGGCGGGACCGCGTCGCTGTCCGAAATTCCGGACGCAAGCATCGACTTTTTTTGGTCCCAGGTAGTGCTGGAACATGTACCGTATAACGAATTCCCCGAGTTTTTACATCAACTGCGTCGCATCGTAAAACCACAGGGAATTGGCGTACATACCGTAGATTTCCGTGACCACCTCAGTAACGGGCTCAACAATTTACGCTTTTCCCACGAAATCTGGGAAAGCTACGCCTTCCGTAACAGCGGGTTCTACACTAACCGTATTCGCCCCGGCACCATGCTTAAACTATTCAAGGAGGCGGGTTTCGACGTGGAAGTTATCGCCGAAATGCACTGGCCAGAAATTCCGACCCCACGCGCTGCCATGGCGGAGCCCTTCCGCGAGATGCCAGACGCCGAGTTGCGCTTAGCCGAGTACGAGGTGGTGCTCAGGCCGCACTGATTATGAGCGATAAACCTAAGTTGTTGTTCCTCGTCTCCGAAGACTGGTACTTTTACTCGCATCGGTTGCAGCTTGCCGTTGCTGCACGCGAGAAAGGGTATGAGGTGGTCGTCGTTACGCGCGTTAATCAACATGCAGCAGCTATAAGAGGCTCCCAACTAACGCTGATTCCGCTGCAGATCATGCGCCGCTCAAGCATATGCCCGCTGCGGGAACTCGCCTCGTTACTAGAGCTTTGGTGCATCTACCGCCGCGAGAGACCCGACTTAGTCCATCACGTGGGCCTAAAGTCCATCTTGTATGGCAGTTTGGTTGCGCGTATTGTCCGCGTGCGCGGTTTAGTGAATGCTCTCGCTGGCCGAGGTTTCGTGTTTACCTCGGAGCGACTGTTTGCCCGGCTGTTGCGTCCGCTCGTACAGATCACGCTTTTCTACCTGCTCAAACACAAAAACTCGCGCGTTATCGTACAAAACGAGAGTGACCGTAACTTCCTTACGAAAAAGGTCGGTTGTGCTTTCACTAGTATTCAATTGATCCGCGGCGCCGGCGTGGATCTAAGTCTGTATAACACGCAGCCGCCTAGCGTTCAGCCTCCGCTTGTAGTGTTGATCGCACGTATGCTGTGGGACAAAGGTGTAGGCGATTTTATCGAAGCGGCTAACCGCATTTGCGGTACAGGGGTCCAGGCTCGCTTCGCCCTGATCGGCATTCCTGATCCGGACAATCCAACGTCGGTATCCGTATCACAGCTTCGTACCTGGCACGATGAAGGAAAAGTCGAGTGGTGGGGATATTGCTCTGACATTCCTGCCGTTTTAACCATGGCAAGCATTGTTTGCTTGCCGACCTTCTATGGCGAAGGCGTGCCCAAAGCCTTGATTGAAGCGATGGCCGGTAGCCGGGCAATTGTGACGACCGATATACCTGGTTGCCGTGATTTGGTTGTGGATGGACGATGCGGGATCATAGTGGCGCCACGGGATGTGCCTGCATTGAGTGGTGCGCTGAGATCTTTAATTATCGACCCAGATCGCTGCCGTCAGATGGGCGTAGCCGGGCGATTGATGGCAGAACAGTCTTTATCTTTAGACCAAGTGCTGCGAGAGACGCTTGCCCTCTACGCGGATTTAGTGCCGACGAAAGTGGAAAATTAATGAGGATCGCTGTTACAGGTGCAAATGGTTTTGTTGGGCAAGCTCTAGTCCGGCAACTAGCGCATAACGACTACCAGCTGCTGGCGTATATGCGGCAGCCAGGCGACTTCATTCGCATTAACAACGTCACTACAGTGGCCGCTCCCGACCTTGGTCCACACGCAGATTGGCAATTTCGGTATGAACTAGGCATCGATGTGTTAGTACATGTCGCAGCACGTGTACATGTGATGCAGGATAGCGTCGCCGATTCGTTAATGGAGTTCCGAAAGGTCAATGTAGCGGGGACAGCAAATCTAGCTAGGCAGGCTGCGCTGGCGGGAGTGAAACGGTTTGTTTTCTTGAGTTCAATCAAAGTGAATGGTGAGTTCACGGAGGATGGGCACCCTTTTACGACCCATGATGTGCCTTCTCCAGAGGACCCATATGGAATATCCAAGCACGAGGCCGAGCAGTTGCTCCGACAAATTGCCTCTGAAACGGGTATGGAGTTGGTTATCATCCGGCCACCTTTGGTTTACGGCCCTGGAGTGAAAGCAAACTTCGGATCCATGATGCGTTGGCTGTCTCGCGGTGTTCCGCTCCCATTGGCTGACGTGACCGAAAACCGTCGTAGCTTAGTGGCGCTAGACAACTTGGTACACTTGATCATCATCTGCTTGGATCACCCCGCAGCTGCAAATCAGACTTTTTTGGTGAGTGACGGTGAGGACCTCTCAACAGCTGAACTACTGAAGCGCACGGGAGTTGCGCTGAGCTGTCCCGCACGCTTGGTTCACTTGCCCATAGGGTTTCTAAAACTGGGAGCTAAGTTGTTGCGAAACCCCGGGATTTATCAGCGCCTTTGCGGTTCATTGCAGCTAGATATTGCCAAAGCTGGACAACTGTTGGGCTGGACTCCGCCTGTATCCGTGGATGAAGGGTTGCGGCGTGCTGCTGAAGGGTTTCGCCGGTGAAGCGTTTGTTTGACTTAGCGGTGGCTATTGCCGCCGTTGTACTTCTGGCATTGATCATTTTGCTTGTAGCGCTGGCTGTCAGGCTGACTTCACCTGGTCCTGTGTTGTTTTGGAGCGACCGAGTGGGTCTCAACAATCGCATTTTTAAAATGCCCAAGTTCCGCAGCATGCGTATTGACACGCCGGCGGTTGCTACACACGTGCTACAAAACCCTGATCAGTGGTTGACGCCCATAGGCTCGGCTCTGCGCAAATCTAGCCTGGACGAGTTGCCCCAGTTATGGAGTATCCTTAAAGGCGACATGAGCTTTGTGGGCCCACGCCCTGCGCTTTTCAATCAATATGATCTGATCGCTTTACGAACTGAGCAGGGTTTGCACAAGATGCTGCCTGGCTTGACTGGTTGGGCGCAAATCAACGGAAGAGACGAACTGTCGATTGCCCGAAAGGTACAACTTGACGCGGAGTATTTGCAGCGTAGGTCGTTGTTTTTTGATACGAAAATTCTTTGGCTGACAGCTTTGAGGGTTTTGGTAAGACACGGAGTGTCACATTGAGTAAAAACCCAATCACGTTGAGGGCTGTACGCTATGAAAAATCTCTGCTTAATTTGGGGGCTGCCCCTATCCTAGGTTTGCCAAGAGCCGCGAAGCGCTTTGTTGCCCTGTCTGTTGATTTGTGCCTTTGTGTTCTAGCTGTCTGGCTGGCCTACTACCTACGCTTGGGAGAGTTTGTAGCGCTGTCCGGCAATGCTTTATTGGCTGTTGCGGCTTCAATCGTCATGGCACTGCCCATATTTATGGTTTCGGGTCTATACCGCGTTATCTTCCGCTATAGCGGCTGGCCAGCTTTACTGGCGGTTGCTCGAGCGATAGGTATTTACAGCCTGTTGTATGCATCCCTTTTCATGGCTATCGGCGTTGCGGGTGTGCCGCGTACCATCGGTATCATTCAGCCTATTTTGCTGCTTCTTTTTGTTGGCGCATCGCGCGCACTTGTCCGAGTTTGGCTAGGCGATCAATATCTGAGCATTCTGCAGCGAGCATCACGCCCAAAGGTTCTGATTTATGGGGCAGGCACAACTGGTCGACAGTTAGTTGCGGCCATGGCTAATAGCCACGAGATGCAGGTCGCCGGGTTTCTGGACGATGACGATCGTCTGCATGGTAATGTGTTGAATGGTCAATTGATTTATAGCCCTGCAGATTTGGTTAACCTCGTCCCCGCACTGAGCATAAGTCACGTCTTGTTAGCGATGCCAAACTTGAGCCGCAAGCGCCGCAATGAAATTCTGGCTGAAATTCGAACCGCTCGCGTGGCTGTTCGAACCTTACCGAGCGTGACTGACTTGGCGCAAGGTAGGGTCAGCGTGTCCGATCTGAGAGAATTGGATATCGACGATCTGCTCGGCCGCGAACCAGTCACGCCTAATCATGTCTTGCTCTCAATGAATGTGCGCAGCAAGGTTGTCATGGTGACTGGCGCTGGTGGCTCGATTGGCAGCGAGCTCTGTCGCCAGATTCTCTCTGTTGAACCACGTAAGCTGCTGCTAATCGAGCAGAGTGAATTTTCTCTCTACAGCATTCACCAGGAACTCGAAGAGAAGCTCGCTGGCCGTGACATTGTGCTAGTGCCGCTTTTGGCCTCGGTACAAGACAGAGAACGAATGACCGAGGTCATGTCCATATGGCATCCGGACACGGTCTATCACGCAGCTGCTTACAAGCATGTGCCACTGGTGGAACACAACTTGGCGGAGGGTATCAAGAACAATTTAGTAGGCACACTACGCACCGCTCAAGCGGCGGTAGAAAACGGCGTCTCGAACTTTGTTCTGATCAGTACCGACAAGGCAGTCCGCCCGACAAACGTGATGGGCGCTAGTAAGCGACTGGCGGAAATGGCGCTGCAGGCACTTGCTGCGAATAGCCGAGATACCAGGTTCAGTATGGTCCGCTTTGGCAATGTACTGGGCTCATCGGGCTCTGTAGTGCCCAAATTTCGGCTACAGATCCGTGATGGCGGCCCGATCACTCTGACACATCCGGAAATCACTCGCTACTTCATGACCATTCCAGAAGCTGCACAGCTCGTGATTCAGGCGGGTGCCATGGCTAAAGGTGGAGACGTGTTCGTGTTGGATATGGGGCAGCCGGTCAAGATTATGGACTTGGCCCGTCGCATGATCGAACTTTCGGGCCTGACTGTGAAAGATGAAAAGAATCCCGATGGAGATATCGAGATCGAAACCACCGGTCTGCGTCCAGGCGAGAAACTCCATGAAGAGCTGCTGATTGGCGGTAACCCCGAGCCCACCCTCCATTCGCGGATCATGAAGGCCAACGAGGGGTTCATTCTTTGGGCGGAGTTGGAAAAAAAACTCCATGCCTTGGAGTTGGCGCTCAAAGCGAATGATATGGGCCGGATCCGCCGGATGATGGAAAGCCTGATCACTGGCTACGCGCCGAGTAACGGGATTGTCGACTGGGTTTATTTAGAGCAAGAGGCCTAAGCGCGGACCTTGGGTTTGGTTGGCTAAGCTATAACTTTGACGACCAGGCACGCCTGCACCTCCTCAGTTTAATGCTAACCAGAGCCGTAGGACTTGTTGCCAAACTCTAGACGATGATCAGCCCTTCACGGTTCTCGGAATTGGTCTTGTTGTTAACCCTTTGAGCGGTTTTTTCTCGGTGATTGTGGAGCTTACTTTTTGGGAATGTCGCTTGCTTGGTTGGCAGTCCTATTGCCGGCACGAAATCCCTCAGTATCGCCCTGGGTGAGTTTTCTGGTTCTGGTCTATCCTTCGATGGAGAAATTATCTACAATAGACAGACACATTAGAAAGAAATACTGTCTTGTGGGTTCTGATAGACCTCACTTACATAGCCTAGTTTTTGAGCGTTTACGTGGATGGAATTTTTCTGTAAGAAGTGTTCTTATTTGTAATTCAATTTCTGGGTTTTCTATGGTGATGATAGCGTCGGTTGGACCTATCATTGCCGTAGCTTTACATGACAATGAGCGGCTCTTGATAACGGCGAGCTTGGCCTACGCTGCAGCCTACTCGGTTGTCTATCGGTGGCTGGCGGGACCGCGATGGCTTGAGATCGGGAAATAGCGTGCCCCGATAATCCCACCTATGATTTCATGAACTTAGCTATTAAACCAATCCCCCCGCAGTAAACCTTTTGGCTTTGCCTCCCTCTTTGTCCCCCTCTAAAGCAAATAATCTCCAAGCCATCATCCCCGTGATCCTTTGCGGCGGATCGGGTACGCGGCTGTGGCCCCCATCGCGAAAGAGTTTTCCGAAACAGTTTGTTCCTCTTATCGGGGATAAGAGCCTACTTAATATGACGGCTACCCGGGCAGCGCAATTAAATGACGCTAAAGTGATTGCGGTTGGCTCAGACGAACATCGGTTCCTGATTACCCAGTGTATGCAGGAAGCTGGCGTAACGGGATCTGTTTTGTTGGAACCCGCTTCGCGCAATACCGCCATGGCGATGGCTGTCGCGGCGGTCTATGCGGTTGAGAATTTAAACCTAACGAGCAAAACAAACGGTGATCAAGATCTCCTGAATCAAAGCGATCCGGACCCGTTACTGCTTTTTTGCCCGGCAAATCACCACATCCCAGATACAGATGCTTTTATAGATTGCATCCGAAGCGGTATAAAAGCCGCCGATAGCGGCTTTATCGTGACATTTGGCGTGATGCCAACGCACCCCTCTTCGGCCTACGGCTACATCCGTGCCGGTGAGCAAATTGACGCCTTCGCAAGCAGTGCGAGTCAATTTATTGAAAAACCACAGAGTGCTGATGCCGAAAAGCTCCTTTTAGAGGGCAACGCCTTTTGGAACGCTGGGATATTTTATCCCGAGCATCAGACCTCTTGGGCGCTCTTAAGCTTCACGCGCCAGATGTCCTTGAGGCGGCACAAGCCTCGATGCGGAACATGACTACGGAAAAAATAACTGAAGACAATCTCTTTATCCGACTCGATAAAGAAATATTCGAAGCCGCCCGCTCAGAGTGTATCGATTACGCGGTGATGGAAAAGCATGACCGAGTTGCTGTTGTTCCCTTTAAGGGCCAGTGGAGCGACGTGGAAAGCTGGAATGCGGTCGCACAATTAACGAGCGCAGATGCTAATCAAAACCGAATAAAAGGGCAGGGCGTTGCGCATCGGATAGAAAATACCTTCATCCACGCGCCAAGTCGCCCCGTTGTAGCCTTGGGTGTCTCGGATCTTTTAATTATCGATACCGCCGATGCAGTATTAATCGCACACCAAGAAAGCGCCGAAAAGGTTAAAGAAGTTGTCACCCAACTTGACTCGCAGGGGATGGGTGAAGCGCATACCCATAGACGCGTGGCCAGACCCTGGGGGTGGTATGACTGCATTAGCAAGGGAGATGGGTTTCAGGTGAAACGCATTGGCGTCAAGCCCAAAGCAAGCATAAGCCTTCAAATGCATCACCACAGAGCAGAGCACTGGATTGTGGTGAAGGGGGTTGCCGAGGTGACCTGCGGCGAGAGGGTCTTTACGTTAAACATAAATGAATCGACCTTTATTCCTTTAGGTGAAACCCACCGGCTGCATAACCCCGGCGAGATCGAGCTTGAAATCATTGAATTGCAGTCGGGCGACTACTTGGGTGAGGATGACATTGTGAGGTTTGAGGGTAACTACGGGCGTATTAGGGGATGAGTACCCCCCAAAAAATTTATGTTGCAGGCCATCGCGGCAT
>JACCDP010473742.1_pt1 | contig 30330 bp, 20 predicted proteins | sample 7445841 | NCBI WGS metagenome assembly JACCDP01 (sample SAMN15323441, study PRJNA562643) | freshwater metagenome | isolation source: river surface water | place: USA:Blue River Watershed | collected 2017-08-17 | reverse complement strand
GGTGACGGCCCCCGTCCGCCCGATGGCGTTGATGGGCAGCCGCGACCCGACGGCCGCCGCCGTCAAGATTCGCGAAGGCGACGCGCTGTTCCAGCAGAAGCGGTTCCGGGACGCCTTGGACGCCTACCAGGATGCCGTGAAGCTGGACGACCAGTCGATCAACGCGCTCATCAAGATGGGCGTCGCCTATGCCAACCTGAACTACTTCAAGGAGGCGATCGAGAAGTGGAGTCGGGTGCTCGAACTGGACCCGAACAACCAGTACGCCAAGACCTACATCGAGCGCGCGAAGCCGAAACTGGCGCAGGCCTCCGCTCCCGCCGACCAGCCGAAGCCCGTCGGTCAGGGAGAGGGCATCGCCGCCGCGACCCAGTCGGCGGCCCCGTCCCCTGCCGGCCCGGCCGCTGCCGAGGACGCCGAGACGCGTGACGCCTACCGGCGCGGCGTCCAGATGCTGCAGCAGCAGAACTTCGCGGGCGCCATCGCCGAGCTGACGACGGCCATCGGCCGCACGCCGACCTACACCAAGGCGTTCGTGGCGCGCGGCGGCGCGTTCCTCGGCCAGAAGAACTACTCCGAGGCCATTTCCGACTACCAGCGGGCGCTGCAGCTGGACGGCAACCAGGCGATGCCCCTGTTCGGCCTCGCACGCGCCTACGAGAAGCAGGGCGACAAGGCGAAGGCCTGCGAGCATTACCGCCGCTACTCGTCGTCCAGCGGGCCGGATGCCGTCTCGAAGCTCAAGGAGCAGGCGGCGCAGCAGGCTGCAGCACTCTGCCCGTAGGCGCGGCGTTGTGACGGCCCGGAGCCGTTGCTATAGATGCGCGGTTGCCGGTCGCGGTCGAAGTGTCGCGGGCGAGAGCCTCGTGGGGACGCCTCCTCGCGAGACCGGCCGGAGCGCTCCGTGTCAAACCACGAATCAGGACGTCCGGGCGTGACCAGCGGCGCCGGAATCAGGCAGCCCGTACCGCTCGAAGCGCCGCGCGTTCCCGTCGCCGAACTGCCGTGGTCATATGACGACGACCGCGTCGTGCTGATGGCGCGCGACCCCCGAACCCTGTTCGTCTACTGGGACCTCCACCCGCAGAGCATCGCCTCGTCCAAGGCGGGGCTGGACGGGCCTCGCCCGCTGCTCCGGTTGACGCTGCTCGATGGAACGCCGGTGGTGCTGCGGGACCTCGAGATCGATCTGGGCTGGCGTGGCTACTACCTCCACGGGCTAGAGCCCGAGCGGGCCTACCGGGTGGAGCTGCTCGTGAGCGACGAGCGGGGCACCGAGCGCCTTCTGGCCCACGCCTCGAATTCGATGCTGCTGCCGCCCAACGCACCGTCGCGCACCATCGACGACCGTTTCGTGCGGCTCTCGCCGAACGACCCGTTGCCCGAAGGCGGGGTCCACGCGCCGCACCACGTGGCTGCGGAGACGGCTCTGCATGCGCGGGCGTTCGAGCTGTCGGGTGGTGACGGGCCCATCGAGGTGACGGGCGACGCAGCGTCGAGCCTCCCGCCGGGCGCGCAAGGGTTCCACGCGCGGCCGTGGAGCGGCACGCTGAGCCGTCCATGAAGGGCTACCACGCGCTGGTTTTGCACGCGCACCTCCCGTTCGTGCGGCACCCGGAGTACGAGCAGTTCCTCGAAGAGGACTGGCTGTACGAGGCGATCACCGAGACCTACCTGCCGCTGCTCGACGCGTTCGACCGCCTGGTCGACGACGCGGTCCCGCTGCGGCTGACGATGACGATGACGCCGCCCCTGGTGGCGATGCTGCGCGACCCGCTGCTGATGAGCCGCTACGCGCGCGAGATCGACAAGCTGTGCGAACTGGCGGCGAAGGAGGTCCATCGCACGGCGAAGGACGCCACGTTCAACGGCCTGGCCCGCTTCTACCTGCGTCGCTTCGAGAAGATGCGGTGGCTGTTCCACGAGCGTTACGGAGGCGACCTCGTGGCGGCCTTCGCGCGGCTGCAGGACGAGGGGGCCCTCGAGATCATCACTTGCGGGGCGACGCACGGCTTTCTGCCGCTGATGCGCCAGCAGCCGGAGGCGGTGCGGGCCCAGCTGTCGGTGGCGACGGGAGAGTACGAGCGCCATTTCGGGAAGCGGCCGCGAGGCATCTGGCTGCCGGAGTGCGGCTTCTATCCGGGGCTCGAGCAGGCGCTTGCGGCCGAGGGTCTGCGCTACTTCTTCGTCGACACGCACGGCGTGCTGGATGCGACGCCGAGGCCGCGATTCGGCGCCTACGCTCCGGTGGTGACGCGCACCGGCGTCGCGGCGTTCGCGCGCGACCAGTCGTCCAGCGTGCAGGTGTGGAGCTCGGAGGTCGGCTTTCCGGGGCATCCCGACTACCGCGAGTTCTACCGGGACATCGGCTTCGACCTGCCCCACGACTACGTGCGCCCGTACATTCAGGCGACGGGCGACCGGAAGAACACCGGCATCAAGTATTTCCGCGTGACCGGCAAGGTTGAGCTGCCGGCGAAGCAGCCCTACGCCCCCGAGGCGGCGGCCCGCCGTGCCGTGGAGCACGCCCGCGAATTCGCCCGCGCCCGCGTGCAGCAGATCGAAACCCTCGCGGCGCAGCTGGGACGACCGCCGATCGTCGTCTCCCCCTACGACGCCGAGCTGTACGGCCACTGGTGGTACGAGGGGCCCGAGTTCATCGAGGCGTACGTCCGCGAGGCGACACGCCAGCAGAGCTACGTGCTGGCCTCGCCCATGGATTACCTCGAGCAGGAGCCGGAGCAGCAGCTCGCAACGCCGCCGATGTGCTCGTGGGGTGCCGGCGGCTACGCGGGCGTCTGGCTGGATCCCGTCAACGACTGGATCTACCGGCACCTGCACAAGGCCGCCGAGCGGATGATCGCGCTGGCCCGCGACTATCCGACCCCGGGCGAGCTGGAGCGCCGTGCGCTGAATCAGGCCGCCCGTGAGCTGCTGCTGGCGCAGAGCTCCGACTGGGCCTTCATTCTCAAGACCGGCACCATGATGGAGTACGCCGTGCGCCGCACGAAGGAGCACATCGGCAACTTCACCCGGCTGGAGGCCGAGCTGCGCGCGAAGACGCTCGACGCCGGCCACCTCGCGTTCCTCGAGGACAGGCACAACCTGTTCCCGAACATCGACTACCGGGTCTACGCGCCGATCGCGTAGGTCGGCCTATCCGGCGTCGGATAGCCTCGAGTCCCCTCCATCCGGCGCCGGATGGCCTCGAACCGAAGCCACGACAGTCTCAAATTCAGACCATTGAGTGTCACTTTGAGACCAGCCGCGTCAGTGGACGCGCCCGGCGGTTACTCGTGGAACCAGCGCGAGAGGGCGAGCATGACGGCGAGGCCACCCAGGAAGGAGACCAGCAACGCCCGCCGTTCCCTGCCGCGGCGATGCAGGTCGGGCAGCAGGTCGGTGACGACGACGTGCAGGAAGCTGCCCGCGCTGAAGCCCACCGCGTAGTGGGTGACGGCCTGCGCGTCGAGGCCGGCGAACCGCTGCAGCAGCAGGAACATCGCGCCGCCCACGCCGACCATCAGTCCCAGCGCGGCGCTGGAGACGAGGACTCGGACGGTCCGAACGCGGGCGCGCACGAGAATCGAGCCGAGCGCGAAGGCGCTGGGAAACTTGTGCGTGGCGATCGCCAGAAACACCCAGAGCACCTCCTCCGGTCGCGGCGCATGGCTCGCGGCACCCAGCGCGATGCCGTCGCCCAAGGTGTGGAGTGCGAGGCCGAGGAAGGCGCCCCATCCGGCGGCGTCCTCCCGAACGTGCTGGTGCTCGATGGCGGGGTCGCAGTGCTCGTGGGCGTCGGCCACCTGCGGGGCATGCAGCGCGTGCGGCAGGACGAAGCGCTCGACGAGCAGCATGAAGACGAAGCCGGCGACGACGCTGGGCGCTGCGGCAGGGCCGGCCTCGAACGCCTCGGGAAGCATGTGGGTCGCGACGACGCCCAGCATGAGACCTGCGCTGGCGGCGAGGAACACCTCGAGGCGCCGGGCGTTTTGTCGGCCCCAGAGTGCGGTCGCGCCGCCGGCGATGGCGGTGGTGACGACGCCGAGGGTGGCGAGGGAGAGGCGGGCAACGGGGCTCATGGAGAATCACCGCCGCGCCGAAATCGGTCGGCGTCGAGTTCCAAGGCGCGCAGGCGCTGGCGAAGGCTGTTGCGGTGGAGGCCGAGGATCCTTGCCGCGGACTCTCTCCGGCCGCGCGTGTGCCTTAGCACCGCTTCGAGCACCGCACGCTCGACCTCCCGCATGACCACTGGGTGCAGCCCTTCCACGCTTCCGTCGGGCAGCTCGCCCAGAAGACGTTCGATGCGCGCGCCGACGAGGGCGCCGAGGGTGTCGTCGACCGCCAGCATGGGAGCATGGACAGTAGCAGCGGAAGCGGAGGGTCGGTAGTTCATCGACGCGTTCGCGACGGACCCTTGCGGGGCGCGACGGGAGCCGATGTGCCGTGCGACGGCGTCGACACCGGCAGCGGCGCCTCACGCGCGGCCTTCAGTGCGCGCTGCGCGGCTTCGGCGACCACGGGGGCCGGACTGTTCACGAGCGGCTCGAGCGCCGGACCGAGGCGTGGATCCGAGGCAAGGACCAGCGCGTCCAGCGCTGCGCGCCGACCCTCGCGCGCCGCCGCCAGGACAGCCTCGCTCCGCCTGGGCGCACAGGGCCTGTAGGAAGGCTCCTCGCGGCGCGCGGCGGCCTCGGCCTCGGTCAGGCGGGCCTCGAGCCGTGTCGAGATCGAGGTGGTGTCCGTCACGGCGAGCCCGACCAGCTCGGCGGCCTCGGCAGAAAGCGGTGCGGCCCGCGACTCGGAGAGCGCGGCGACCGCATGGCGCGCGAGGCCGAGCGCGCTGCAGAACTGCCGCGCGGCGATGGTGTGGCGGGAGGGGCCGACGGAGCGGCCCTCCCCCGGCTCTGCCGAGGCGTCGCCATCGGTTGCGCCGGGGATGCGTCGGTCTGCGAAGCCGATGAGGCTCTTCGCGAGGTCGCGCGCGGCGGCCTGCGCAGCGAGCCGTTCACCCTTCATCCGCAGCAGATCGAGCGTGCGCAAGCGCGCGACAGGATCTTCGGCGTCGGAGCGGAGCGCCTCCTGCCAAGCGGCGAGGGCGTCGTCGGCGCGCCCGTCCGCCTCGCGCAGGATGGCGAGTCGACGCCAGAGGGTAGGCGAGATGGTGCGAGAGGCGCTTTCCGCCTCCCGCGCGTGCAGCAGGGCGGACCAGCGGGACGGCGCGAGACCGGAGCGGAGGGTCGCCACGGCCTCGATGGCGGCGAGGCGGACGCCGAGGAAGCGGGACTCGGCCGCATCGAGGAGGGGCCCCAGCAGCGCCGGGTCGGCTTGTTCGGCGAGCAGTTCGAGGGCCTCGACGCGCTCCAGCGGCTCGGCCTCGCGGAGCTGATCGAGCAGCACCGGCACCGCGGGAAGGCCGGAAGAGGGCAGCGCCGCCGACAGTCGCGAGCGGAGCGCGTCGGCGACGGGGGCCTCGGCGAGGCTCGTCTGAAGGGCTCGCGCGCGCGAGGCCACGTCGGTGACGGCCGGGTCGGCATCGGCGGCAAGTGAGGCCAGTGCAGCCGCGTCGAACCGGCGGGCGGCCTCGCGGTAGGCGAGCTCCGCGGCGGTGCGGCGCGTGGCCGCTGAGGCGCCAGCGATGCGGGCCAGCTGCCGGGCGCGTGGGAGGTCTCCCGAAGCGAGGAGTTCACCCAGGGCGAGCCCCTCGCGCTTCGCCTCGGCCTCGGCGCGGTGCGCGCCGGAGGGATGCTCGGCGAGGTAGAGCGTGAGCGCGTCTGCACCGGCGTCGTTCGCGGCGGAGAAGGCGAGGTCGTCCTCATGGCGCAGCAGCCGTTCGCGATCGGGGTGATCGGGAAAGCGCGCGAGTGTCCGGCGGACGAGCTTCAGGTCGGTCGACTGCATCGCCTCGGCGATGAAGAGGGCGCCCAGGCGAGCGCGGGCCTCCGCGAGCTGACGGCCCCGGGGGAACTCGTCGATGAACGCCTCCCACGCCGCGCGAGTGTCGGTCTTTCGGGCGGCGTCGAAGGCAAGTCCCTCGAGGAGTCCTCGGGCGGTGGTCGCCTCCTCGCCGGCAGGGAACTCGGCGAGGAACCGGCGGTAGGCCAGCATGGTGTGGGCGTCGCGGGCGCGAGCCAGTTCGATGCGGGCGAGTTCGTCGCGCAGGATGGTGCGCTTCACGTCGTCGGCGTGGGCGATCTCCGCGCGCAGGCGCGACGCCTCGTCCGACGGGGCGTCCGGAGCCGGTGCGGCGGTGGCGCATGAGACGAGCAGAAGGGTCGAAAACCAGCGAGATGACATGGGCGGGGGACGCTACCACGCAGGAGGCGGGGTTCCGGCCGGTTCGGGACGCCATCGGGCCGATTGCGCGGCGTCGATGGCGAGCAGGAAGCGGGCGAAGTCGCCATAGCGCTGCGGTGGAATGCGACCCCGGGCGAGGGTGACCGACTCATCGCCGACGAGCACGCCGTCCACGACCCGCCACGCGAGCGCGTAGCGGCCGAACGGACTTTCGATCAGCAGCGGTGCCGGGAGCGACGAGGTGAGGACTGGGGAGGTCGGAGTCAGTCGGTACCGGCGGTGCCCACGTTGTTCGGAGGGCATCAGCAGCGGTGTCCGGCGTTCGCCCCGGCCCAGCAGCTGCAGAGCGAGGTGCAGCGGGAGCGGCGCTCCCGGCAGGCCGGCGCGTGAGACGAACCCCGGCACGGAGAGGGTGCTCTCGATGCGCACCGGCGCGTCGCGGCCGGCGCCGCCGTCGATGAAGAGGGCGTCGAGTTCGGCCCCGGGCAGAACGTTCGCAAGGTGCGCGGATTGCTGCTGGCGTCGCTGGGCGTCGTCGGCGGTCGAGAGTGCGAGCCGCAGCTCGGCTGCGTCGGGGCCGTTGAGAGTGCGCACGAGCCGGCCGGAGAATCGGCCTTCGGCGTCGACCGAGCCTTCGAGGAGTTCGTCGAGAGGCGCGGTGGGTCGCGCTGGCGGCGGCACCGTGACACGGGAGGGTGCCTCCCCGGGGTGAGGAACGACCCACGCCTCGGCGTCGGCCAGGCTCTCGGGAGGAGGTCCGAAGGGCGCGAGGGGCAGCGTGGGGTCGACCCACACCTGCGGCGCACCCTGGGGTTCCACACGGATGAGGCCCTGCGAATGGACCTCGAGGTGGGCGAACCGGAACGGGTGCGGATTCGCCGCGAACGGCCGCGCCAGGACGACGTGGAAGGGCAGCCCGGCGGAGCGAAGCGCGGCGGCGATGAGCAGCGATCGGTTGCCGCTGCCCCGCAGCAGCGTCGCCGTAGGCCCCTCCCCTTCGAACCGGCCGCTCGACGCCACGGGCACCCGCTCGTCGAGCCGGTCGAGGACGGCCCGGAGCCGCTCGGCCTGAGGAAGCCCCTGGAACCGGGCGAAGTCGCGATCGATTTCGGGGGTGGGGCGAGAGACGAGCGCGAACATCTCGCCGATGTGGACGAGCGCAGCCTCGGGCGTGGCGTCGGCGCCCAGCTCTATCGAGGGGAGCAGTTCGCCGTCGCTGATGCTGGACGGTTCGCGGGTCACGGGAGCGAGGTCGCGCATCGACGCGCTGTACTCGTCGAATTCGCCGACCCGACGCCTCGTCGGCTCTGGAGCCCCGTTCTGGCGGTCCCAGGCGACAGGCGTTCCGGCGGGGACGCGAAGCAGCTGCGTGCTCTCGAGGCAGGGCACCTCACCGCCGTCGAACAGGAAGGTGTTGGTCTGGAAGCCTGGGGTCGCGGGTGGGCGGGCCGGCATGGCGACGAGATAATCGGAGTCGACGATGTCGCCGGGTTCGAGGTTCGGCAGCGAAATGCTCTCCTTGCCGCGTATCGCCTGAGCGTCGATGACCCGCCCGTCGGGCTTCACGGTGCGCAGCGTCAGGACGACGGCGCCCTCGGGGATTCGCACCTCGCCGAACCGGTCGATCCCGCGTTTGTCGAAGACCTGAACGGCCTGATGGATTCGCTCGAGGAGGCTGCCGTCGGGCTGCAGCTCGATCGCGGCCAGATCGAGCAGCACGAGCGAGGAGAGGCCATCGCTCTCGGGCGGTCTCGCTCGGGCCAGCAGCTCCGCGAGAGGACGCGTGGCCCACGACAGGGGCGGCGCGTCTCGCTTCGCGATCTGGTGGGCGACGGCGAAGGAGGCGTCGCTCGAATCGACGGTGAGACCGGCCCGGCGGCGTTCGGCGGCTCCCGCCGGTTCACCGGCGAGTTCGTCGAGCTCCGCGAGCTTTCGAAACAACTCCGTGCGCCGCGGCCAAAGGGTCAAGGCCTGCTGGAGCAGACGTCGTGCGCCATCCAGGTCGCCCAGCGCGGTGTCGGCTTCGGCAGCGACAAGCAGCCAAGAAAGCGACGCCGGCTCCACGAGCAGGCGTGCATTGACGACCGAACGCAGCCCCGCCCAGTCTCCGCGGCGACGCAGCCCCTGCAAGCGCGGTACGAGGCCGTCCCGGCATCGATCGAGCCCGGCCGCAAACCGACCCTCGTCATCGACGGCGTCACGCCTCGTGGCCACCTGATGGGCCAGGCGGCGGGCCTCGCACCGCTCTGGATGGCCGTCGAGCGCGCGCGCCGCGAGACGACCCGCCTTGCCAACATCGCCGCGGGACAGCGCCAGACGGGCCTGGGCGACGATCACCCGTGGCTCATCGACGCCCAGAGCGGCTGCGAGCTGTCCAGCCGTCCTCTCCGCATCGTCGAACCGCCGCGTCTCCAGCTCTCGACCGAAGCGCCCCATGAGGGCAGAGGCGAGGTGCGGCGCAACGCTCAGGAGCCGGTCCTCCGCGGCCGCGAGACGCTGCGCGCGAACGTCGTCGGGCAGCGTGGCGTCGAGACGCGTGAGGCTGATTCGCGCGAGCCACGTTCCCGGCGCCTCGCCGAAGAGGTGCACGAACGACTCCACGCGCTGCATGGCCTCGGGCGCCGTTGCCGGCAGATTCAGCAGGTCGAGCAGCAGCGATTCCGACGAGGGCGACTTCTGTTCGGGCGTATCGATCAGAGCGGCGGTGCCGAGGACCTGCGAGGGCGACGGCGACTCGAATGTGAGCCTCCCCGGAGCGCCGCTCTGGGTCGGAAAGGCGAGCAGAAAGCCGTCGGTGTCGATGCGGGAGAATCGAACTCGGACAAGGTGCCTTCCAGGGGAGAGATGCACCAGTGCGGTCTCGACGTCGCGAGGTCGACGGGGAAGCGCGCGGCGGGACAGAACGCGAACGCCGTCGACGAACAGGTCGGCCTCCGAGAGGCCCTCGAAGCGGGCGATGTGGACCCCCGCCTCCGGCACCACCATCACGCTGTCGGCTTCATAGCGGTCGCTGCGCGACCCGTCGCTCGAGAGGTCGAGCGGTACTGCGGGCGTCCGAATCGTCCTTCGCACAACCTCGGCAGGCGCCTCGTGACTCGACGCGTCGAGGAATCGTGCGCCGCCCATCGGGCCGGACACCGACCAGACCGCGACGACGCCGAGTTCACCGGCGAGTCGAAGGGTGCGGGCCTCGTCACCAGGCGGCGAGAGCTCCAGCAGAAGTCGGCGGGCGTCGGCGGCGTTCTCGCCCGACAGGTGGGGCAGCTGGGATTCGAGCGCCGCAGCGACGTCCAGCTGCTCGGCAACGCGCCGGTACAGCTGCAGCGCCGAGGGAACGAGGTGGGTCGCGGTCGGCGCCTTCATCAGCCGGCCCAAGGCATCGACGGCCTCCTCATTTCGCCCGGTTTCGACTGCGATCTCTGCCTTCAGCAGCAGCGCGTGCGGGTCGTCGGGAGCGGTCGCCAGGGCGCGTTCCAGATGCCTGCCGGCCGACTCCAGATCGGCCCGCTCCCAGAACGCCCACGCAGCCGCTTCGACGAGGGCGGTTGCCGGGGCATCGGCGCTCGACGCACGCCGTTCGATGGCCTCGCGTGACGCCGAGCGCTCGGCAGGGCGGTCTACAGGACGAGGAAGCGTCGCGCAGCCGGCGATGAGGAGCAAGCCGCCGATCAGACGCAAGGAAGCGTTCATCGCAGGGCCTCCGCTGCACCACCGGTGACGATGCGCCACCGCGTTGCGAAGAGCCGGTCGATTTCACCCAGGAACGCGCGGAAGGCGGGGTAGTCCTCGGGGGAAACCGTCTCGGCGTCGAGCGCGACCAGGCCGGTGAATCGCATCCCCCGCTCGGTGGGCGTGGCCTCGAACCGATACCGGCCGAAGCGGCTCGCACGCTCCGACCGCATCGGCTCGGACGCGATGCGCTGACCGCCGGGGGGCACGACCTCGAGGTCGAATCGACTCTCCCACGGAACGCCAAGGACGAGCGGTGACATGCGCCGGCCGAGGGCGGCCCAACGCTGCTGCATCCGTCCATCGCCCATCGGCTGAAAGACGAGCGAGCCGTTGTCGATGCTGGCTGCGAAGGCCGGAAGGCGCAGCCGGTAGTTCGCGGCGACCGGCCGCTCGAGCGCGCGAGACGGCGAGAGTTCGAGCCCGAGCACCTGCGAGCCGGGGTGCCTCGAGGATTGGAACTGTTCGAAGCGCTGCACCCGATCGTCGGGCGACTCATAGTGCCTGCGCCACGCCTGCGCCGAACTGCCGACGACCTCGGTCCTCCCCTCGAGCAGCGCATCCCCCGATGCAGCGACGACGATGCGCCCGACCTGAGTCGTGAGGTTCTCGTCTGCGCGACTCTTGGGCAGGGTCACGAAGCGGCTTTCCCCATCCTCGGGCGGCACGACGACGAGCGCTTGTGCGCCCTGGTCGGGCTCGGGAAGCTCCGTGCTGCCGCTGAACTCGGCGGTGCCGTCGAAGTACCGATCCAGCCCCGGGACGTAGAGGATGGCGTGGTTGAACGGCGCGAGGCTCGCCGGAGCCGGTGCGATGCGGCCCAGCGGCCGCGTGCGGACGAGGACGAGGCGCGACGTGATGCCCAGGTGGGCCAGCATCGCGTGCATGAGCGACGCCTTGTCCTTGCAGTCGCCGAAGCGGCGCTCCAGCACCTTGTCGACGGGGTACGGCTTGTAGCCGTGGACGCCGAACTCGAGACCGACGTAACGGGTCTGCGTGACGACGGCGCCATAGACGGCTCGGACGATCGCCTCGAGATCGTCGCGGGCGATGCCCTTCACCGCCTCTTCCGCCGCGCGTGCGACCGAGGGCGTGACGTGCAGCTGCTCCCGCACGAGGCCCCACCAGAAAGCGGCGACGGCGTTCCAATCGCGAAAGGTGGACAAGTGCAGGTGAGCGAGCGTCTCGGTGGGGCCGGGCATGCCGGGTTCGGCGACGACCTGAGGCACATCCGTGAGCCACCAGCGCCGCTCGACGAGTCCGCCCTCGAGCATCCGGGTGCTGCTCCGTACGCCCGGCAGCTGAGGTGCCAGCGCTTCGATCGCCCTGGTTTTCGGGGCGATCAGCACGTACTCGCAGCGCCGCTTGGGATGGCCCGACTGCATCAGATGGAGGTCGCCGAACGCCTCGCCGAACATGTTGCTCTGCGCGATGTCGTCGAGGCGCCAGCTCCACTCCACGAAGTCGCCGACACCGAGGTTCTGGAAGGCCACGACGCGCTGTCGCAGGTCGAAGAACATGCCCTCGTAGCCGCCGCTGGCGTCCCGGTCGATCTCCTCGCCCCGCAGGTCCACCACGCCGCCGTCCTTCCGATGGATGCGCGCCGCCTCCACGCGCGCCTGCTTCTCGTTCGGCGCGTAGGTGATGGCGAGGGCGCGCAGCGCGTCGATGCCGCTCTCGGCCTCGATCCGAATGACTTCCCGATGCACGCGCGACGAGAGTCCGTTTTCGAAGACGCGGACGACATCGGTCTCGGAGAGGACGACGAGCGCGGCGTCGGCGGCCATTGCGCGGCCCTCTTCGCGAATCAGGTCGGGGATCTCCGGCAAGTACGGATCGGCGAAGCGGTCCGACGGCCCCATGGCCCGCACCAGCTCGCGCAGGGCCGGATTCTGCGGACGCAGCGAGAGGGCGCGTTCGAACTCAGCGAGGGCCTCGGCGTCGCGCCCACCGTCCATCAGCATCCGGCCGAACAGCTCGGCAACGGCGACGTCTTCGGGAGCAAGGCGCGCCAGCGCCCGAAACTCGGCCTCCGCGGTGTCACGATGGCCGTTGGCCGCCGCGACCTGCGCCGCGCGGCGTCGCAACGTCACGTTGGCCGGATGGCGCACCGACGCCTCGGACCAAAGCGCGAGAGCGCCGTCGACGTCGCCCCGATCGACGCTCAGCGCAGCGAGCTCGCCCAGTGCCTCGAGGTGGTCGCGCCGGAGCGACAGCGTCCTTCGATAAGCGGCCTCGGCAGCGTCCACCCGGCCAAGCGTCTTGAGCGCACGGGCAGCGGCGACCGCCAGCGCGGGGCTCCTCGGCTGGGCTTCGGCCGCGTCGAGGACGAGCCTCTGGGCCTTCCCCTCGAGCCCCAGAGCGTCGAAGGCGTTTGAAAGCGACAGCACCGCACCAGCCTGCGAGGCGGACGTCACCGAGGAAAGCAGCGCCGCCGCGTCGTGCGCCCCTCCCTTCGACATGCGGTCCTCCGCCAGCTCGACCCGTGTCGCGAGATGCGATGGGTCGAGCGCGAGGGCGCGCTCCAAGGCCTCAGCGTGGGCGGGCTCATCGTCGGGCAGGTAGCGGGCGAGTCGAAACCAGGCCCGCGCATCAGTCGGAGCGAGCGCGGTGGCCCTCTCCTGCTCATGGACGTGACGACGCCAGCGCGAATCGAAGGGCCTCTGCTCGGCCAGGGCGAGCGCGAGGTCCTCATGGAGCGCGGCATTGCGGTCGTCGGACTCGACGAGTCGTTTCAGGGCGGCGAGCGGATCCTCGACGGTTGGAGAAGCGCGCTCGGAGCGCGCGGCCTTCGGCGTCCACGGCTCGGGCGCCATGAAGCGGCCGACGGCAACATGGCGTTCGGCATCCACGGCGCGGAGGTAGAAGCCCGGCCGCTCTTCTCGATTGGACACCTTCAGCTGCAGATGGTGCGCGCCCTTCGGCAGGGCGACCACGACGGCCCGCTGATCGAAGCGTGCCGGGTGGTCGTCGCCATCGACCGCCGCAGCGACACCGTTCACCCACAGACGCGACGGCCCGGATGTGCCGTAGGCGATTCGCACCTTCGCCGGCGCATCGAGCACGAGTCGGAAGGCAGCGTGGAAGCTCTGCTCGCGTGTGTCGCCCAGCAGCTCGTCGAGAGGGACGCGCCCATCGGCGTCGAGCGGGGGCAGTTCACGCCACCGCTGTTCACGGCGCTGTCCTGCCAGGGGCACCGCCGGGTGAAACGGCTCCTTCTCCGGAGGCTGCATGACGTCGTGGCCGCGACCGTTCTCGTTGTCGAAGCCGCCGATGAAGAGGCCGGCGCGCGCAAAGCCCAGCGCATCGAGCTCGGCGCGGACGCGGGCCTCGTCGCCCAGTTGGCGGGCCACTCGGGCGAGACCGTAGTGGGCGAGAGAACGACATTCCGGGCGCGTCGGCGGCGAGGCGACCGCGGCATCGAGCAGGTCGACGAGCCGCTGCGGCTCGGTCAGCATCGGCTCGAGTGCGATCAGGCGGTGCAGCACAGGAAGACAACGCGGCGTCGCCACCACGCGCTTCAGCTCGGCCGCGCAGGAGTGCAGCCGCTCTTCGGCATCGTCGTGGGGCGGGGGGGCGGACGCCGTGTTCTCGGCGCGCACCGGGCCGGACAGAAGCAGGCCGAGCAGGATGAACGCGTGGAACGCTCGCGGCACGCGGGGCCTCGAAGGATGGAGCCGTCCGGTGGAATCCCCGGAGAGCGAAGGAACGCTCAGGCCCGAACGATGCCACGCACCGGCACATTCCCGGAGGGTTCGTTTCAGGCGCGGGCGACCGCGACCACGTGGACGTGCGCTGCGCCGGCCGCCTTCAGGACCCGCGCACACTCTTCGACCGTCGCTCCGGTCGTGACGACGTCATCGACGAGGACGATGCGCGCCCCACTGACGCTCCGCTTGGCAGCAAAGGCTCCCGCGACGTTGCCCGCACGGTGCGCGCGGTCCTGACCGACCTGCCTCTCGGTCGCAACCAGACGTGTCAGCAACGTCGGTTCGAGCCGCCATCCGCGCCGCATCGCGAGCCTGTCGGCGAGGTAGAGCGCCTGATCGTAGGTGCGCTGGCGCCGCCGGGCGGCGTGGAGCGGCACGGCCACCACGAGGTCCGGAGGGTCGATGGGAAGCGCCGCGAGTCGGTCGCCGAGGCCGCGGGCAAACTCCGGATGGTCCTCGTACTTGTAGCGGTGCAGCACGTCGGCGATCGCACCACCGTACCTGTAGACCGCTGAAAGGCGATCGAACGCCGGCTCGACCTGCAGGCAACGTGGGCAGCCCGACTCGGCCAGGGCCTCCCCACACCGTTCGCAGGCCGACGTCACGCGCTCGAGCGTCACGCCGCAGTCCTCGCAGAAGGGCATTCCGGGCGACGGCGCGTCGACCCCCGCAAGCAGCACGCGACAAGCGACGCAGCGCGGCGGGAAGAAAAGATCGACCAGCGGCGACACGACAGACATGCGCAGCGCACCTATCACGCACGTTGCTTCGTGACGACGCCTCAGCGAACGAGCAGCGAGCGCCCCGTCATCTTCCGGCTGAGCGGCAGGCCCATCAGATCGCACAGCGTCGGAGAGACGTCGGCCAGAATGCCGTCGCGAAGCTTCGCGCCCCGGTGGTCGGCGTCGGCGACGATGAACGGCACAGGGTTGAGAGTGTGCGCGGTGTGCGGCTCCCCCGTGACGGGGTCGATCATCTGCTCGATGTTGCCGTGATCGGCGGTGACGAGTAGCGCCATGTTCTCCGACGCGCAGGCGCGGGCGAGACGTCCGATGCACTCGTCCACGACCCGCACCGCCTCGATGGCCGCGGGGAGATTGCCGCTGTGGCCCACCATGTCGGCGTTCGCGTAGTTCACCAGGACGAAGTCGTTCTTCGGCAGCGCACGCAGCACGGCGTCCGTCACCGCACGCGCGCTCATCTCCGGCTTCAAATCGTAGGTCTTCACGTCACGGGGGCTGGGCACCAGCTCGCGCGTCTCGCCGGGCAGCGCCGCCTCCTTGCCGCCGTTGAAGAAGAAGGTGACGTGCGCGTACTTCTCGGTCTCCGCGCAGCGAAACTGCGTCCAGCCGCGGCGCGAGACGAGCTCCGGAAAGATGTCGGTCGGTTCGTCGGGCGGGAAGGCGGTCGGCAGCCCGAAGGTCGCGTCGTACTGCGTCATGCAGACGTAGCCCGACAGCTTCAGCTGGGGTCCGCGATCGAAGCCGGTGAAGCCCGGCAGCGCCAGCGCCTGCGTCAGCTCGCGGGCCCGGTCCGCGCGGAAGTTGAAGAAGAGGACGCCGTCGCCCTCGTCGATGCGCCCTACCGGACCGGCCGCATCGCACACCACGCCGGGCGCGATGAACTCGTCCGTTTCGCCGCGGGCGTAAGCCGCCTCGACGAGCGCGAGTCCCGTCGTCGCGCGGTGGCCTTCGCCCCGGACGAGCGCCTCGTAGGCCCGCTGGACGCGGTCCCAGCGCTTGTCGCGGTCCATGGCGAAATAGCGGCCCGAGACCGATCCGAGGCGCGCCGAAAAGCCGTTCGTCGACAGGCCCCGGAGAGTCTGCTCCGCGGTGGCGATGAACCCTCGGCCGCTCGTCGGAGCGGTGTCGCGACCATCGGTGAAGGCGTGAACGACGACGCGTGGCACGCCTTTGTCGCGGGCCAACTGAACGAGGGCATCCATGTGCAACTGCATGGAGTGCACCCCGCCGTCCGACACGAGCCCGAGCAGGTGGAGCGTGCGGCCTGCCGCTTTCACGTCGGCCATCAGCTTGCCGATCACTTCGTTCGACCCGAGCGACCGGTCCTCGATGGCGCGGTTGATGCGGACGAGATCTTGGTAGACGATCCGGCCCGCGCCGAGGTTCGTGTGGCCCACCTCGCTGTTTCCCATCTGCCCCTCGGGCAGACCGACGGCGAGTCCGCTCGTCATCAGCTTCGCGTGCGGGAACTGGTTCCAGAGCCGGTCCATCTCGGGTGTCCCGGCGAGACGAATGGCGTTGCCCGGACCGGCCTCACCGAGCCCCCAGCCGTCCAGAACCACCAACGCACACCGCTTTTTCTGAGCCATCGGGCATCTCCGCTTCGGCGCCGTCACGCCGGGTCGCGCGCATGATAGGTGCGGCCCATGACCACGCAAGCGATGTCGGTGCTGCCGCGCGAAGTGATCGCCATCGACTGGGGCGCGACGCCAAAGAAGCGCCAGCTGTGCCGCGCGGTCCTGCGCGCCGGGCGGTATGTCGTGCTGCCACCCGTCTCTGTCCCGTCGGCCGCCGCGGTGCCGCTCGCACCGGGAACACTTGTCGGCTTCGATGTGATGCTGGGCCTCCCGCCCGCCTACGCGGCGCGGATGGAGTTGCCGTCCTTTCGCGAGGCCCTCACACGCTTCGGACAGGGCGAATACGCCGACTTTTACCGGCCTGCCGCGATGCCGGAAGAGATCACCGAACACCGCCCCTTCTATCCGGCCGCCGCCGGCGGAGCGAAGCGCGAGCATCTCGTCGCCGTCCTGGGACCGGCAGCGTTCGACCTGCGTCCGTGCGATCGCGCGACGGGCGCAGGGCCGCTCTTCTGGCTCATCGGCGCGAAGCAGGTGGGCCGATCGTCCATCGTTTTGTGGCGCGATCTCCTGACGCCGCACCTCGAGCGCATCGCGCTCTGGCCGTTCGATGGAACGCTCGACGCCTTGCTGAAGGGTGAGCGCTGCGTCGTGGCCGAGACCTACCCGGCGCACCTCGGGCGAGCTCTGGGCCTGTCGCTCGCGAGCAAGCGCGATGCAGCCCAGCGCGCCACGGCGGGCGCACAGCTCCTCGCGACGAAGCGGCCGATGATCGACCTGTTCGAGGTTCGCGAGCTGCTGCTGTCGGGCTTCGGAGCGAGCGCGGATGGCGAGGACGCGTTCGATGCGACCATCGCCTGCATTGGCCTCGTCCAGATGCTCACGAGCGCCCGCCTGCCGGAGCCGCCGGAAGAGGCGCGGGCCGTCGAGGGCTGGATTCTCGGCCTCTGACGCTGCTCGGCCGTCGTGCGCATCGTCCCTCGCATGCGTCCCCTTCTCGTTCTCACCGGCCTCGTGCTTGCCCCGCTGATGCTGCGGGCCCAGGAGCCCGCGATCACCCAGGAGCAGTGGCGCGCGCTCGCCGAGGAAGTGACTCAGCAGGGCGCTGCGCTGGAAGCGCTGACGGAACGACTGCGGGCCGACGAAGAGGCCTTGGGCATCGCGATGGGCAAGCAGGCGCTCGCCGCCGAGCTGGAGCGGTCGCGCATCGACCGGATTCACGCGCTCGACGCGCTGCTGGATGAGGCAGTGGCGCTCGACCTCGCGCTCATGGGCGGCACCGACAGCCCTTCGGACGAAGTGACCGCTCTGCAGGACGACGTCGCGAGCGTGCGCGCCGAGGCGGGACGGGCCTCCGGGCGACAGGAATGGGCGGGCCTGCTGGATGCGGAGAATGCCCTCGCGTGGATGCAGCAGGCGCTGCGCGACGGCGACTTCTACCTTGCGCGATGCTTCCTCGCTGGAGCCGCCGATGGGCTTGCCAGCGCGCGCGCCTCGGCGGCCGGGAATCCGCAGCGCGCCTGGTCGGACCGCTGATACGGTCGCGCGCATGCCCGCAACTTCCCTCCTCCACGAGCTCGAGGTCGCCAGACGCCTCGCCCGCGAGGCCGGTCGCCTCATCCTCGAGGTCTACGCGACCGATTTCGACGTCGTCGAGAAAAGCGGCGGTCAGGGGCCTGTCACCGAGGCGGACAAGCGCGCGAACAGCCACATCGTCGCGGGTCTTCTGGACGCCTTCCCCGGCGACGACATCATTGCGGAGGAGTCGACGAACGACGCCCACGCGCCCATCGGACGCCGCCGCTGGTTCGTCGATCCGCTCGACGGAACGCGGGAGTTCGTCGCCAAGAACGGCGAGTTTGCCATTCACATCGGTCTCGCCATCGACGGCCGTCCGCAGGTCGGCGTCGTCTATCGCCCGGTCGGCGACAAGCTCTACGCCGGTATCGTCGGCGACGGCTGCGAACTCGAAGCAGACGGCGTCGCGCGCCGGATCGCCGTCACCCCGCCACCGGATGACCCGCGCGACCTGCGCCTCGTCGTCTCGCGCTCACACCTGTCGAAGAAGAGCGCGCGCCTCGCCGAGGCGCTGGGCATCACCCAGATCCGCCCCATGGGCTCGGTCGGTCTCAAGTGCGGGTTCATCGCCGAGGGTGCCGCGGACCTCTACCTCCACGCGAGCCGCGGCAGCTCGCGCTGGGACTCGTGCGCACCCGAGGCCGTGCTGCGGGCCGCAGGCGGACGGCTCACCGCGCTCGACGGCGCACCGTACCGCTACGACGTTCCCGAGTTGGGCAACAGCGAGGGGCTGTTCGGGTGCGCAGAGGCCACCTGGCCGCGCGTCCGAGAGGCCCTGAGCCGCGCGCTGCAGCCCTGATTCCGGCGGCATTCCGGCTCCGTCCGGTTGCCCTCGCTCGCGTCCTTGTGGCAATGTCCGCGCCTCTATCGGGGACTCTCCCCGTGCCTCGCTGGGGCATCGTCTAAGGGCAGGACAGGGGCCTTTGAAGCCCTTAATCTTGGTTCGAATCCAAGTGCCCCAGCCATTTCCAATCGGCCCCGAGCACCACCGATGCCGTTGTTTCGACGTCCCGACGGAGTCCCCGTCGCCGGCCTGCCTCCCCTGCGCCGCATCATGCCGCTGCTCATGCCGACGCGCGGCGAGAGCGTCGTCTGGCACGAGCAGCTGATAGACCTGACGAAGACCCTGCCCTTCATCGAGTCGTGGAACGACGCTCACGAGGCGCCGCTCACGCTGTTCCAGCTCGTGATGTTCGCAATCGGCCGGACGTTCCACGAGCGGCCCGGCATGAACCGCTTCGTCTCCGGCGGACGGCTCTACCAGCGCAACGGAGTTCAACTCTCCTTCGCGGCGAAGAAGGCCTTCGAAGATGCCGCGCCCATCGTCACCATCAAGCTGGATCTGCCCGAAGACACTGACCTCGAGGCGTTCTCGGCGAGGGTGAGGCACTCCGTCGCGGAAGGGCGCACGGGGCCGGAAAGGGCCGTCGATGCCGAGGTGCGGCTGGCGACGCGGCTGCCGGTGCCGATGCTGAGCGGCCTTCTCTGGCTGCTCAGGAAACTCGACGCGTGGAACCTGATGCCTGCCGCGATGATTCGCCCCGACCCGATGTACGCGAGCGCCTTCCTCGCGAACCTGGGCTCGCTCGGCATCGACCGAACGTGGCACCACCTGTTCGAGTACGGCACCGTGGGCCTCTTCGCGGCCGTCGGCGTCGCGGGTCCGGGCGTCGTCGTGGGACCGTCGGGTCAGCCGGAGGTGAAGCAGTTGCTATCGGTTCGCTATACGTTCGACGAGCGGGTCAGCGACGGCTTCTCCGCTGCCAAGGCGTTGGATCTGGTGCGCCGATACGTCGAATCGCCCGAGCTGCTCACACGCGACCGGGCGGATGAACGGGTACAGGAGACGGCGCGGGGGCGTTAGCATGTCGGCGTGCCCGACGCGCCCGACATCACGGTCCGCAAGCCGGCCTTCGACTTCGCGTCGGTGCCGCGCGACTGGCTTGCCGACGAATTGCTGACGACCCACTTCGCGAACGCCCTGCACCTGCTCTTTCCCGCGGGCGAACGGTTTTTCATCGACAGCGTGAAGCCGCACCTCGGGCGCACGGGAGATCCGCTGCTCGAGGCGCAGCTGCGGCCGTTCGTTGCCCAGGAAATGCGCCACACACTGGCGCACGAGCAGGCGATCGCGCTGCTGGAATCCCAGGGCTACGAGGTGCGCTCATTCCTCTCCCGCGTTGACCAATTCACCTTCGCCGTCGTAGCGAAGCGCGCCTCACCGGCCTTCCGGCTCGCCGTCACGACGGCCATCGAGCACTTCACGGCAGAGCTGTCGGCGATGGCCCTGCAGGATCGGTTCATCGATCGCAACGGGGCCCGGGCCATGGCCGACCTGTTCCTGTGGCATGCCTGCGAGGAGATCGAGCACCGCTCCGTGGCGTTCGACCTGCTGTCGCGAACGCGTCCCTCGTGGCTGCTGCGCGCGTCGGGGCTGCTCGCCGGCGCCGCCTTCTTCGCCTGGTTCTGGTGCGCGGGGGTGTGGCATCTCGTTCGTCAGGAGCCGCGTGAGCGCCGCAAAGGGCTTTGGGGGCAGCTGTGGCGCCGCCGCCGCTACAACGCGCTCCTCAACGGTGGTCTTTTGCGAGCGATCGTCACGGCGCTCCGCCCGGGCTTCCACCCCGAAGACGCCGACGATGTGCGGGCAGCGAGGGACTGGCTCGACGAGCGGGGAGGCGAGCTGAACCTCGCCGCATGATCTTCAGCTGATCTTCAGCGCTCGTGCCGTCAGGGCGTCAGCGCGACGGTCTGGATGCCGTAGATGCCGCTCGAGACGTAGGCGGAGTTGCCCTCGACCGCGAGCCCCTGAACCCAGCCGTTCGTCCGCACATACTGGCGGTAGACGGGCCGTTCCGGCGCGAAGAGCGAGTAGTCAACCAGCGCGTTGGCGCTCCCGTACCCCCGGCCCCACGCCACGTCGGCGGCCGCGCCACCCCGCGCATAGCCGTTGCCCACGAGCCCCAACTCCCACGGCCCGCCCCAGTAGCCCGAGCCCAGAAACAGATGACCGCCGGCGACCGCGCGCAGCTGCATCCAGTCGCGCACCGGCTGGGAGAAGACCTCGGCGAGCGGCCGCGACGCCGTCGACGCATAGACCTTCAGCGTCACGCCGGTGGAGGCCGTTCCGCTCCACCACCAAGGCTGCGTCGTCGCGTAGAGGCGCCGCCCGTCTGCCACGATGCGTCCCAGCCCCTCCGTGAGCGGCAGATAGCTCTGCAGCACCGCCCGATCGCCCACGAGTGCCACCTCTGCCAGCGCGTGCTGCACGTGTCCGTCGGCGAGCCATTGATAGTCGCGCGTGAAGAGCGTCGTACCGTCCACGCCCACGAGCGTGCCCGGCACGTTGATCTTCGTCGCCAAGGCCGGCGCCGCGGCGTTCGTCAGGTCGAGCCGGTCGGCGTAGAAGCGCGACATCGGCTGGCCCGTCACGCCCGGAATCGTCTCGAAGTGGCTGGCCCAGAGGCTGCCGCCCGCCAACACCAGCTCGCCGGCGAGCGGCCCGGGCAGCGCGAGGCGCGTCTCACGGCCCTGCGCCGCGTCGACCACCAGCAGAACGGTGAGCGACTCCCACTGATCGGGCGCAATCTGACGGCTCGTCCACGCGGGCACGACCAGCGTTCCTGCGGCCGCGCGCACGGCCGATTCGACGTAGACCGACAGGTATTCGCCCTGCGTCGGAACAGCGCACCGGACGGGCGCGCCGACGAGCCGCGGCGTCTGAGGCTGCGACAGGTCCACCTTGGCGACCACCGCGCTGCCGTCCCAGTTCAACGGATGCCCGACAACCAGAACGTCGGTGCCGTCGACGACGAGGCGCGCCGCATGGAACGGCAGCTCCAAGCGGCCGATGACGCCCTCCTCCGGCGCTCCGGCCGAGGCCACCCGCAGTTCGGTGCGGGCGCTCTCCCACCACCAGCCCGAGGTCGAGAGCGACACGGCGTTTCCGCCAACGATCGCGAGGTCGAGCACCTCGCGGGCCAGCTCCAGCCGGCCCGTCCGCGTCGGGCGCATCCGGTCGGTCGCGTCCACCGCCTGCACCACGCGATCGCTGATGGAGAGCAGCCGGTCGCGGTGGGCCAGAATGCGGGACACCTGGCCGTCCTGCTCGACCACGCCCTGTGCGGTCAGCGAGGCCCGGTCGAACGAGACGATCTGGAAGCCGTTGACGTGGCGCCCGTTGCCGCTCGCGTCCTGCGTCCAGCTCGAGAAGGGCACCGGCACCATCCCCTCGGCGTCCAGCACGCGCACCGCCTTGTCGTCCCAGGTCGCGTTCGACCAGGACCACTGAGCCCCCTGGCCGACCGGCACGCGCGACAGGAGCCGGGGAGCGCGGGCGTCGGCGACGTCGAACAGGCTCACGGCGACGCCGCTCCAGCGCTCATCGGTGCCGAGTGCGAGCAGACGATCGCCCCTCGGCGCCAGCTGGTGAAGCACGCCCGGAATCACGAGCGAGTGGGTCAGCACGGGGTTCACCGGGTCCGAGAGATCGATCACCTCGAGCGGATCGACGGTCACCATCGTCACGAGGTAGCCGCGAGTGCCGTCGAAGCGCGTCGCGTAGAGTCCGCCGGTGTTCTGGAGCGAAAGCGTCGAAAGCAGCGCCGGCGCCGGCCCCGAGAGCGAATAGACCGACAGGTGCTGCGATCCGTCCGCACCCCACGAACCGGTGTGGCTCACGACGCGGAACGTACCGGCGTATTCGTCGAGCTGGAACCGCTTCTCGACCCATCCGTCCACCGTGAGCGCGCCGCGCTGCGCGAGGTCGCCGGCCGGATCGTCGATGCCGACGAGGGTGACGTTGGTACGCGGGTCGGTGCCCGAGAAGTCGGGCGATGCGACGTAGAGCGTGCTCTGAGAGACGTGGATGACGTTGCTCGTACCCGGAAACTCGAGCTGCTCGCGCAGCTGCGGTGAGGCCCGGTTCGACAGGTCGATGCTGCTGACGACGAGAGCGTCGGTCGTGTCGGTCGAGCCCGCGTTCGAGTACCAACTCCAGCGGTTCGCCACGACGTACAGGACGTCGCCGACGATGCGGGTGTCGCTGATCGCGCCCTCCAGGTCGATGCTCCCGACGACCACCGGCGCGGTGGGCTGCCGGACGTCGACGATGCGCACCTGGCTCCCGTGGAACGGCACGGCGGGACCATCGGCGACCTGCCACCAAGTGAAGTAGTCGCTGACGACGACGTAGGCGAAGCCGTCGCGGACGTACATCTCGACCGGGTAGCCGAGAATCGGACTCGTGCCCTGCTTCACCGGCGCGTCGGGGTTCGCGACGTCGAGGATCTGCAGGCCGCGGTAGGTGTTGAGCACGTAGAGCTGGTCGCCGACCAGCTTGAAGACGTCACCCTCCTCGATGGTCCGGGCGGCCCCGCCCGCATTGCCCCCGCCGGCCGCTGCGTCCTCGGCCGTCCGCTGGTTGCCCCCGGAGCCGTTCACGGTGGCCGACGAGAAGTCGCTCTCGCCGGGCAGAGGCAGCCGGATGTAGTCGGCCCCGCAGCCTGCGATCGAAACCACAACGATCAGTCGAGCCAACCCCTTCAGCATGACGGCCTCCTGCCAGGATCCTTGCGCGAGTGGCGTCGCCATTCAAGCGAACGCTAACGTGCGTCCGGCGCTCACCTTCGCCGACGCCTCGCTCCGAGGGCGAGCAGGACGAGGGCAATCGGCGCGGCGCCCCCGGTACCGCAGGCACACCCGCCGGGATTCAGTGTTTCGAAGGAGGGTCTCCCGGCATCGGCACCGGAATCCGGCGGCCCGACGAGACCGGCATCGCGGCTGCCGGCGTCGTCATCGGAACCGGACGCTCCAGCATCGTCGGGCGCCACCGCGCCGGCATCGCTCGCCCCCGCGTCGGGCGTTCCTGCGTCGGGTGTTCCTGCGTCGGGCGTTCCTGCGTCGGGCGTTCCTTCGTCGCTCGCCCCGGCGTCGGGCGTGCCGGCATCGGGCGGTGCCACTGTCACGCAGGCCGCCGAAGCCGCGTCGCAGCGCTTCCCTCCGGCCGCACAGTCGAGGGTAGAGCCGAAGCGACCGTCATCGCAGGTGACGAGGAGATCACCGCTGCAGGCTGCGCCTTTTGGCACGACGCAGCGGGGGTCCATGCACTGGGCGCTGCCTCGCGCTCCGCCACAGACGAGCCCGAATGCTCCGCAATCGCCCTCGGAGTAGGCGCCGTCGCTGCAGCCCGCGACCTTGGTCCGATCGAGACAGACGTTCTTGCGCAGGCCGTCGCCGTCGGGACAGTAGGGGTGCACGCAGAAGCCGAACGCACCGTCCTCCTGACAGCCGGCGCCGAAGTAGCCGCAGTCGCCCTCCCCGAGGAAGCGGCCTCCCTGGCAGGCCTTGATGACCGTGCCCTCGCACCAGCGCCCGTTCGCCTTGCGGCAGCGCGGATCGATGGTGTCGGAGTAGATGATCCCGAAGTGGTTACCGACCGTCCGGAGCGACCCGTCGGATGGCGTGTTCTTGACCTGCCCGTCGATCACCATCGTCGAGCTGCCGCCGCCGTCCAGGAACATGGCGTTCCAGCAGCCGAAGCCCAGCAGCTGGTCCCGCACCTCGTCGCAGGTCATGCCGGTCTCGCCCGCCCCAGGGTTCCGACCATCGACCACGAAAAGCCACAGCGTCGTGCCGTTGCGCTCGAGGCAAGCCGCCGTGCGCGGCGCCGACTGGGTGTCGTAGCAGCCCGTCTCACGCACCCCGTTCAGGATGGCAGGCACCGCGTTCGCTCCGACCGCATTGAAGTACCGTAGCGGGTAGACGTTCGGCACATGCAGCGGATTGAAGACCATCCGCGGGTCGTCCAGCACCGGCGCGATGTTGAGGTCGCACTTCTTGTCGATGGTGCAGGCGAAGTAGCCCCAGCTGGCGCCGATGTCGGCCCGCGGCCGGTGCGGATTCCAGAGGTTGCCGTCCGAGATGGCGAGGCTCAGCGGACGCAGGTAGTCGACCCCGCAGGCGCTCTGGGGAACGCAGGACCAGTCGCCGTTCACCGCCACCAGGCTCTGGGTGTTCTGCGCGAACGTCAGCGTGTTGACCTTCCACTCGACGTTCTGCCTGTCAGCCGAGGCATGCAGGCCGATGTTCGGTCGCGTCAGGTCGATGCGGGTCGCGTGCACCTTCTGCGGCCGCGTCCCACCGATCGTCCGATAGAGGTAGTCGATGCCCGGACGGATGGTCGTCCAGGTGTCGGCGGCCCGCGCGGGGAGGGCCAGCAGCAAGAGTGCGATGCAGATGACCGTCCTTCGTTCACGCGACATCACGGCCTCCTCTCAGACGCGACGCCGCCGCCGCACACTGGCCCAACCCGATGCAACGACGAGCGCGAGAAGGCCGGCATCGAGCGACTGTCCGCCGCCGCACGCACAGCCGCCGCGCGGCATCTCATCGAACGCCTCCGCGGGAGTTGCGGCATCGGCGCCGCCGCCCGAAGGGCCTGCATCGACCGACATCCCCGCGTCGCGCTCCGGTCCTGCATCGTCGCGCAGACCGGCGTCCTCCGTCATGCCGGCGTCGTCCTCCCTGCCGGCGTCGGACTCTGTCCCTGCGTCGGCGGGGGTCCCGGCATCGACGGGCGTTTCGGGGTCGGGATTGCCGGCGTGGTCCCCGACGCAAGCCGCCTTCCCGTTCGCCCCCATCTGGCAGACCTCACCCTGAGCGGGGCAGTCCAGCACCTGGAACGCGTTGCCCGAGTAGCAACGGTAGGCGCGGTTCTGGCTGCAGGCCCACGACTCGCCCTGGGTCGGCGGGCACGGCGTTTGCGGCTCGCAGTGGGGCGCCGGATGGACGTTGCAGTAGGTGTTGGGCGGGCAGGGATCCTCCGTGAACTGACCCGTCGCGTCGCAGTGCAGGATCGTCGGCGTCAGGCTGCAGATGTCGTGCGGCACCGGGGTGCTGCCCGGGTTCGCGCAGAAGACCGAGGTGCAGTGGGCGAGGCCGCTGCCCTGCGTCGAGCAGTAGGCCGCGTACTGGCTGCAGTCCGCCGACGACGTGGGCACGCCGTTCTCGCAGTGGATGATCGTCTTCCCGTCCGGCAGACACGCGTCGGTCGAGCCCAGGGGCGGACATGCGAAGAAGACGCACCTCGCCCCGAGGATGTCCTGCACGCAGTTGGCGCCATAGACGGAGCAGTCGCCGCGACCGCAGTCGGCGGACACCACGACCGAACCTTCGCAGTGGGGCACACAGTCTTCGGCAATGTCGTAGGAGCGGATCGGGTGCCACACCGCCCACGACACCAGCGTGTTCCCGACCGGCGTCACGTCCCACCACGAGTCGTGCGCGGGCGTCCGCCACGTCGTCTCCTCGATGACGTGGACGACGTTGGTGCCGGCCCACTCGACGAACAGCGCAATGTGCTCGTTGCCGCCCTCGTTGGTGTTGAGCGCATCGCCGGGGCGCAGATCCGAAAGCGGGATCTCGTACGACGCGTCGCTGTTGTAGGGCGCGAAAGTCCACGTCACACGGCCCGGCGGAGGCAGCCCCCAGGCCCACGAGACAAGGCCGGAGCAGTCGCTCCGGTAGGCGTCCCACTCGGGATGCCCCGGACGGCCGCCGCAGTAGCCGTACCGGTCGGTGCCGTAGTTCGGACATTGGCAATAGGGCATGCCGACGTTCACCCAATCGCGCGCGCGCTGCAGCACCTCGGCCCGGGTGAGCGCCGCCGCCGGCGCGGAGAGGCCGACCAGGAGCAGCAGGAGGGCGAACAACCGGCACCGGAAGGCTTCGCGGCCATTCGTTTGCAGGCAGGACATCGACGACAACGTGACCTCCGAGGCAGCGGACGGGCGGCATCGGTATTGCCCCGATTATCCCAGATTCCGTTCGAATCAGCAGCGCTCCCGGTTTCCGCCTGCGGTCCAGCGGGTCGTGTCAGCCCCCCTCGATAGAAGCGCTCCTCGGCCCGTCGGGCGCCGACGAAGACGCCCCGAGGCCGTTGTGGCCGCATCTGCTCGGCCCGGGGGAAACCATGTCGACTGTGAACGATCCGGAGCGAACGTTGGACCCGTCTCTCGTGGAGCGCGCCCTGCGGCATCTCGACGCCGGAGGCGGGCTCGCGACCTGGCGGGGCGCACTGATGAAGCAGCACGGCGCCTACACGCTCTTCGACTGGCGCCATGGCAGCGGCGCCGTGCTCGACGAGGCCGCGCTCGACCTCGCGTTGACGATGGCCGGAACGCTGCTGCTCGAGACCCAGCTGCCCCCTGAGCCGTCGGAGCTGGCGGCGGGAGCATCGACAGGCGCCGCGACGAGCGCGTCGGACGAGGCGCTTGAGGAGGTGCCGACGAAAAGCGCAGTGGTTGATCTTCCTCCGGATCCGCCGCGCTACGCCGCCGTCTACGAGCTGGTGGATCAGACGGGCGACATTCTTCGCTGGCAGGTGGAGGGAACGTTCGACGACGTCCATGCCCTGCTTGCGGCAACCCGCGAGCTGGGCGAGTGGCGGCGTGACGACGAATGCGACGAGCAGGGCGAACGCCGCTTCGTCGACTTCACGGCCATGGGCGCCGTGTGGAACGGCGCCGACTACGTTCCGCCGGGTCACTGGCCCTCGACGCTCGAGCGGTCGCGTTACTGGGCCTGGCCCTGACCGAAGCGCCGCGCATGTCCTGCCGGCGTGCGTCCAGGGCCTCCCCGCGACGCACGCCGGCCCACATCAGCTCGGAACCGTGTGACACGGGTTGCAGACACCGACGAGCGACCGGAAGCCGTCATAGCGCGGCGGCTGGGCGCGTGCGCCTTGGAGCGCGGCGGCCGATGCGGCACGCAACGCGGGCAGGTGTTCGGCCAGGTCAGGATGCGCCAGCACGGGCGTCGCAGGGCCGAGCCTCTTCGCGACGGTGTCCAGCTGCGTCAGCACCTCCACGATCCGCTCGGCGTGAGGGAGGGGTCGCTCTGCAGCACCGCCTCGACCTCGTGGATGCTCGCGACCACGGTGCCCATCTCGGTGCGCAGGTTGGGCTTGACCTGCGGCAGCGGCGGCGCGAGTCGCGTGGCCGTCGAGCACAGGCAACGGCGGCAAGCGCAAGCGCGAGGGCAGCAAGCGACAGCAGCGGACGCATTTTAACTTCGGTTGGGAACGTTCCGTCGGCCCTGCGCGGTGGCCTCGAAGCAAACCGCGCGGCCGCAGATCACGGCGACAGACCCGGTGCAATGGTCGCCTCGGGCGCACGGCCGTCCGCCCCCTGAAACCACGAGAACGGAATGCCGACGGGCTGATAGGTGCTGGCGGGGATCTGGTCCTGAATCTTCGCGTGCAGCTCCGGTAGCGTCGACCAGTGGGCCGACTGCCGGTAGTGGTGCGCGGTGTGGTAGCCGAGGTTTCCGGTGAACAGGTTGTAGTAGCGGTCGAGGACGTTGTTGCAGGCGACGAAGTCGCTGTCGGTCGGCAGCCCCGCGTGGTGAAACCAGGTGACCCAGACCGTCCCGACGAACGAGATCGCCATCGGCACCAGATAGACGAACAGCGCGTTGAAGGGGTTGTGCATCACGAGCGCCGCCACGATCCCCAGCGTCACGAGGCCCATCCAGACGAAGAGCGCCCGGTGCCGCGGGTACCTGCTGCCGACCGCCCAGATGCGCGGGTAGGCCGCCAGCGTGTTCCTCCACGTGTACTCCCACAGCCCCATCGTCGCGCCGTCGCCGCTCTGCCAGCCCGACTCGTCCTTCGCCTGATCGAGGTAGTTCACGTGGTGGCCCAGCACATGGTGCAGGGTCCACGCGTTGGTGCTGACGCCGGTCTGCAGCGCGAAGCCGAGTTCGAGCAGCCGGTTCATCGGCGCGTGGCGGAACATCGGCACGTGCTGATGGTGGTGGTTCCAGGCGCAGACCCAGCCCTTCGGAATCAGCCCGACCAGGGCCCAGAGCACCGGCACCCACCAACTCTCGGCAAGCAGGTAGACCGCGAAATCGGCAGCGAAAAACAGGAAGAACAGAGCCACCGGGACGCGGTCGCGCGGGTGCTTGAGCAGGGTCATGGCCGAAAGGCTACACCGGGGCGGGACGGCGTGGCCAACCGCCTATTGCAGCTGCGACCTCAACACCGTCGTCGTCGCCCGCACCGCACCCAGGCCGTCGATGATGCGCGCGACAATGCGCGGATCCTGGGCCGTCGTGTCGATCTCCAGCTCGACGTAGAGCGAGGTGTTCGAGACGCAGGCGCTCTGCGTGGAGTCGGCGGGCATCGTCGAACAGGCAGAGCTGTTGTTCGCGAGCGGTGAGCTGACGAGCTCGGGCAGGTCGTAGGCACCCGCCCCCGTCCGCAGAATGCGGCGGAAGTGGCTGCGATGAATGTCGCCGGAAAGCAGCACCACGCCGGGAATGCGGTTCGTTCGGATGTGCTCGAAGAGCCTCTGGCGCGCTGCAGGGAAGTTGTTCCAGCTCTCGCGGGCGCCGGCCGAGAAGTTGCTGCCCGAGACGACGAACTTGAAGGTCGCCGAGGAGGCCGAGAGCGCGGCCTTGAGCCAGGTCTCCTGGTCCGTTCCGATGATCCTGCCTCCCGAGGTGCCGGGCGGGCTGCGCTCGTACCGGTCGTCCAGCAGGAAGAAGTCGAGGTCGCCCCACGACGCCTTTGAATAGATGCCCGGCTTGCCCGTCTCGCCGAAGCTGCCGTTCGGCCAGAAGTCGCGGAACGCGCGCAGCGCGTTGGCCTTCTTCGACGAGGTGCCGTCGGTGTTGTTGCCGGTGAAGTCGTGGTCGTCCCAGACCGCCAGCGTCGGGGTCGCGGCGAGAAGGGGCTGTCGACCGCGCTCGAGCGCCATGCGGTAGTTCGTCCAGAGGCCGTTGATGTCGCCGGTGTTGCCGTAGTGGTTGTCACCGACGAACAGCATCAGGTCGGGCGTCGACACGGCGCGAATGGTCTCGAAGATCGGCTGAAAGGCATCCTTCGCGCACGACCCGAACGCGAGCTTCGTGCGGGCCTTGCGACCTGCCGGAGGCGCCGTCCGGACGGTGGCCGTTTCGCCCTGGGCGACGCCGTCCACCGTGAAGCGGAACTGGTACTCGGTCTGGGCGCCCAGCCCCGTAATGTCGAGCTTCGCCGTGAAGTCATCCTGTGCGCGCGGGTAGGCGTAAGCGACGGGCCGGTAGGTCGGGCCCGGAAGAATCAGCTCCGCGCCCACGAGCCGCGTGGCGTCGGCCCGAACCCACAGCTTCGTCGACTGCGGCCCGGTGATGCCGACGATCGGTCCATGGGTCAGCGGCTGCGGATAGCAGGAGGTGCAGTTCATGCGAACACCGTTCGGCGCGCGCCAGACGGTCTGCTCGTTCGCACCGCTGCCCATGCGGACCGTGAGCCCGTCGGAGCAGTGCTTCGGCTCGCCGTCGAACTGCACCGAAACGCAGGCGGGCGCCCAGGCGTCGGTGCCCTCGGAGCTTCTCAGCTCGACGCGGTCGACGTCGGAGCGGCGCAGGCCCACGCCGCCGAAGTGGTAGACGTCCACGACGCCGCGCTGCCGGTCGTCGACGTCGGCGTTGTTGAGCGTGAAGCAGCGGTTCGCATTCAGACAGAGCGAAATCTTGTTGGCGTTGGTGCCGTCGTGCGGCCCGGTCCCGGTGCGAATGGCGATCGACAGGTGGTCGATCGTCGAGGGAAAGCTCGGTGCAGACGGCCGCGTCGCGATCGGCGGAATGGTCTGCGTCCCTGCGTCGGGCGTCTGCGTCCCTGCGTCGGGCGTCTGCGTCCCTGCGTCGGGCGTC